>Ga0302209_10000423_pt1 | contig 19602 bp, 16 predicted proteins | sample II_Fen_E3_1_FD_194574 | JGI IMG/M metagenome (GOLD analysis project Ga0302209, IMG submission 194574) | Peat permafrost microbial communities from Stordalen Mire near Abisko, Sweden - II_Fen_E3_1 | ecosystem: Environmental > Terrestrial > Soil > Wetlands > Permafrost | place: Sweden: Abisko...
GAACTTGTCATTTTAAAAATGATATGGAATGAAAATGTGATATTTTTTTGTAATTTTGCATTTCATCGCATCAATTCTTAATTCTGAATTATGCATTATGAAGTACTCATTATGCATTCTAAAATCTGCATTTTCCTGCTATTTATCATCTTTCTTTTTGTTGGGTGTACAATTGTACCCGAACAAATGAAAACTGCTGAACGAATTATGGAGACTCATCCCGATTCAGCCTTATATATTCTTCAACACCTAAAACCCGAAATATACAAGTCTGCCTCAACAAGAGCTTTATATGGGTTACTACTTTATCATGCATTGGAAAGATCTGATCGAAAAATTCAACCTGATTCAGTGATTGATTTCTCGATTAAATATTATCAAAATCAAAATGATAAAATCCATTTGGCCGGCTGTTATTTTTATAAAGGCCATATGTTTAAACATAAACAAAGAAACGATGATGCTGCTGTTTTGTACTTAAAGGCTTTAGATTGCCTCAAAAATAGTAATGAAGATATTTTATTAGGCCGAATTTATTATGATATGGGAGATATCTATTCTGCCCAATCTAATAATATTGAGGCAATAAAAAAATACAATCTATCACTTAGCTATTTTAATAGTGCTCAAAAAAAAATAGATGCAAGTTTTTTATTGATTTCTATTGGATCATCGTTTAGTATAATTAAAAAACATGAAGTTGCACAGAACTATTTTAGACAAGCAATCTTAAACAATAACGATTCCATTTTAATTGGAGCTGCCTATCAGGAAATTGGAATTGATTTTTATAGAAATAAACAAATTGATTCAGCACAATATTACCTTCGTGAAAGTTTAAGGTTCCCTTTTAGAAACAATAACTATTCCATTAGATGTTACTATTTAGCAGATATGTTATTTGATAATGATCAATACGATTCAGCATATCATTATGCTCAAATTGCCTTAAAAAATCCATTGAATTTCTATGTTCAACGTGATTGTTACCGTATATTGACAAACATAGAATATACCCGAAAGAGTTTAAAACAAATGGGCATTTATTTAAGTCATTATCAGGATTGTAACGATTCAATTCGAATGGTTGTTTCACAAACAAAAATAGCATTCCTCGAGAAACTTCATAATTCATCTCTTGAAGCAAAAACTTCCAGAAAGAAAATGATTTTAATTGTTTCGATATTGTTAATTGTAATATCAATTTCCGTTTTTTTAGTAGCACTCCTGTATAAAAGAAACAAACTTAAACGACAACAAATATATTCTTTTAAACAACAACTGAATAATAAACAAGAGTTTGTAAGCCAGCGATTAACCAGAAAAATTGAAGAAACAAGAGCTTCTCAAACCGAAGACCGTAAAAATGCATCCGTTGAAGACCGTGAAAGACTGGATAAAGAAGTTTATAATATTGCTTTGCATTTAGATAATTGGGATGATTTTAACCGGGAAATGAATCATGCTTTCAACAACATCATTATTTCTTTGAATTCAGAATATACTTCAATTACCAGAAAAGAAATTATTTGGTGCTGTTTGCAATTGCTTGAAATTCCATTAGCAGATAGAATGCTTCTCCTTGAAGCATCATCTGATAGTTTGTATAAACTGAAACAACGACTGGCACATAAACTAAACCTCAAAACAACTAAAGAACTGAGTTCTTTTTTAAAAGACAAGACTGAAATAAATAACTAACCAAAGATTATTTTGATTCTATGCTCACTTTCATTACTTTTTGGCCACACTGAAACATCTTTTTATCAGATGTCCAAAAAAAGCGGTTGTAAAAATAATAACATCCTAATATCCATTGATTTAAAAATGAAGGATGTCCAAAAATATTCATGTCTAATTTTGGTTGTTTTATCAGTATTGATTAATTTAGCAGCACAAAAATAAGAATTTATAGATTTAACTCTCTGCGAGAATCATTCGTATTAGTTATTTTTGGAGTAACATATTATCTATTTCAAAACTTTAATCTGAAAGTTTTCAATATAATTTTAAATCAAAATCTAAATAGAAGGGTAAAGCGGTATAGTCTTTCCCGGGTATAGTATAGTGAACATATGATATTTGTACTCCCAACCTAAACCTTATAAAAAAAGGAGTCTACATTTTCTACTCGTAATTTTAAATTGACTGTACTGCTCAACCTTTCTTTTTTATTACATTCTTTTCTTTTGAAAAAATTTTAGTCATACTTCTTAATTTAATAAAGTAAGGAAGGTAAAGTCCATTTAAGACCTTACCTTCCTTTCCTGTATAGTGGATATTGTAGAAAAATGGCTACTTACTTTTTGACTTATATTTTGAGATTTAAACTCTTTAATTACTAACAATATCTGTTTGTTTTTTTAAACTGGCAACAGCTTCATCTGCCGTTGATACTTGTTCCAGAAAGTCGCGAAATTCAGCATATGCTTCTGCAGGATATACTCCTTTCACTAACTCGAAATGACGAATGTAGGTAATTGAATTATTTATAAGAGTCGATTTAGAAGTGTAGTTACCAAATTTACCTGTTATTTCTGTCTTCACAGGAATATCAGTCACTTTATATCCGTTGTTAATCGTATAAACCACTGTATCATTTTCCATATACGGACGACGAATACACATTTCAGTTTTTCTATTCCTGACTTTTTCAGGTATAGAAGTGAGTTTATTCATAAAGTTTAAGGGTAACAAGGCTATTTCGTTCCCCATTTTATGGATGTAATTATTTACTGTAATATTTAGTCCTTCCTCAAATGAAGGGTGTTGACTCCTGTTTTCAGTATACTTGAAGTTGTTTAAAGTAAATGATGGGAGTTCAATGCGTTGAGTGACAATTTTCTTCTTATCAGCTTCATCGGCATAATAGATAGGTAAAATATTATCGTAACATAATCCGTTGTAAATCGTCTTTACCTTGGCATCCCCTGTCGTTTCACTAGTCAGGTTTACTGTGGAATGCCTGTTAATGCAATTTTCACTGACAGGATAAGCCCGTGTATGAACCATTCGACTGTTCTTTCCATCTACCAACAAGACCTGTCTATCGTCCGTAAAATCGCCGTTAAAGCCACAGGGCATCCGCTGATTGGTGCATTCGAGCCATAAGGTGTCTTTTATCATAGGAACACAAACAATGACATGATTGAACTGATTGGATGGAAATGATTCATCAATGACATTACTTTCAGATCCTGCACTGACAGAAGTATAATATGATTTAATACCAATCGAACTTAATAGAGCTTTCGTGTAATTTGATAATGCTTTACAATCGCCATAAGAGTATTTATCCACAATTGTTGCATCAAATGGTTGCCAGCCACCTACTCCGATTTGAATACTTACATAACGGGTCTTTTGCTGAATGAATTCATAGACCTTTTTGATTTTTTCAAAATCGCTTTTACAAGATGATGTAAGTTCTTTAATCTTTGCTACAGTCGTTTCGGGAACTTTATCCTTATTCTCTAGTAAAGAAGTCTCCCAGATGCCAATATCTTTCCAATTTTCACAGGATCCTTTTGTCTCTCCAACTTCGAAATTATTTGGAGCTAATATTACCAATGGATATTCAGGTGTCGTAATGGATGACAATGGCTCATCAATCCTTGCTTTCAGGTTATTTAATGTCCAGGTGTAAATGTCTTTATCTACCTGAGTAGTTTTTACAACCCCTTTTGATAAATTGTATTCTTTATATCTGAATGAATAACCAATCGGTGCTTTAACAATAAATATTGAGTTCTCGTAAGAGACATTTTCACTTTCATGACTCCACGAAGGCATCTGGAAAGTTTGTTTCATCTCAATTTGATAGGAGTACTCAACTGTAAATGGATAGGTGAGGCATTTTGGATCAATCATTTTAATTCGATTATCCTCATACATCGAATATCCGCTTATTCCACTACGATCAACGATATCTTCAAGACCTAAACTCCGGATTTGTTTTCCGAATTCATCATAGACTTTTCCTTTTAGATTTGATATTTTTTGCATAGAATTGTAGGTCTCTTTAAAGTAACAATTCTTTTCTCCGTTTTTATTGAGAATGGTTCGCACATCGATAACTGTTATTACTAACGATTTAGCTGATTTAATTTCTATTTCCTGTTGATTCAGGCGCATAACGGTATGTGCATTTTCTTTTAATCCTGCAGGTATTTCACTTACAGGATATTTAAGCTCTTTTGCCTGTAATAATGCTAAGGCGGTTAATAAGAAAAAACAGCAAATTATTCTTTTTATCATATTTCGTTCTTTTTAATTATCAACATTTCTGCTTGCTTTTTTACCAGTTCATCAAAGAACACTTTTAAGTTTGGATATTCCGGTTGATAAAAAACAGGTTTATTGACCAATAGTTTGAACATAATCTGGACTTTATTTTCATTAAGTGAAGATAGCATTTGGAAGCTTGCTGTATTATCAGGGAGTGACATTTTTATGTTTTTTGGGATTTGATCAATAGAATAACCGGTTGGTACCTCTAACATAAATATCTGAGTGGTTTCAACAGGAGTTGTAAAGTCAACAGGATAAACTCTCTGTTCTGCTTTAAATGGGTTTTCAGTATATTTATCAAACAAAACAGGACTGATAAACAATTGATTATTCGCTTTGGTCACCCTGTTCTTTAAAGTGATAGTAAAGTCTTCTTTAAAAGGTAATTGAAGACTGTCTATTCCAGTCATTTTGTAGCTTTCAACAGAAAGACCAATATTATCGCTTTCTATTTTTTTAAGATATTCATCTTCACTATTAAATGTTTTATAATGATTGCGTTGATCTAAAGCTGCAAAATCATACACCGACTTTCCCCAGTTGCCTTTCAACGTGCCATCAGGAGAAAGTTTTAAATTCAGGATGGATATCGATTTGTTCTTTTTCTGTGGTAGTAAATCTACCCATTCTTCACCGGTTTTTTTTATAACTAATCCGCGACCATTAATTGTTCTTTCAGGTAACAGACCTAGTGGTAAATTATCTTCCGACCCATCCAGCAAATAAGTCTTATCTCCGATAACCGCCTGAACAACCACGTAATTCAATCTGTCCAGACTTACGGAGTATGGGAGCAATAATCCGTTATCGCGCGTACTTAAAACCATAGGATTAGCTTCAATTCCTAATTTCCGGAGTAAAACCACCAGATTTAAATTGATGTCAGCTTCGTTTCCGATTTTCTTGTTTAAAGCATTCCCTAATCCCTCTTTTGTAGGCCAGATAGATTCTTCTTTATTCCACTTTATCTTTTTAATGGACGAATAAGCTTTTGCCATTTTTTCTTCAGGAGTTGATGTGGAAGCTTTAATCTCTTTTTCTAATCCATTTAGAAATAAATTCATGTTCGTTAATCGTCCGCCAAAATCTTCGTCATCCCGCAAAATCTTTGCAACAGCTTCCCAACTCGTCGCATAATCTTTGTATAATTCTCCCGGGATATGAATACTTGAAATCTCAATGTTGAAACGAGTCAGGTAGTTCTCATAATTATTAAGGTAAGGTTCTGACTTGAATGCAGGAACATCTTTAGCTACCCATCTGTCTGAAGTAGCTTCCGATAATGGAATATAACCGGTTGAATTTTTCCTGTATGAAAAGTAAATGCTTTCTTCAAGTATTAATTCACTCCATCGCACCGGAATATTTTTCTGAAAACTCCAATATGATGGCAAACCGTTGTAATAAAATTCAATATCCAGCACCGACCCAACTTTTACATTTGGCATGGCAACCCTGGCGCGATAGACGTTTTTTGTGATCCGTTCAATGAATATACCTTCTTTATTCAGTTTTGTAACAACTGGTACCCCATTTTCTAAATTGACAGTCTGACCTTTCACAGTCGTTTTCTCAGACGCAGGTACCGAAAAATCACCTTGTTCTTTACCTTCTTCTTTTAAAATCTTTATCCGCATTTGATGTACAAACTGCATCTGATTTGAATCAAAATATCCATAATTGCATAGTACAACCGCTGAAGCAGTAGAATCTGGTTTATATACCTTCATCTCCAGATCGGAAATGTCGACTTTCCCATATTTCATGGGTGCTTTCTGTGCCCACATCGAACTCAGTAATAAAAGGAAACATGCAGAGACCATGTATTTCCTGAAATAAATTTCATATTTCATAAACGGGATAATTTGTGATTTTTATAATAGTATTTTAATCCGATAATAATGTAAATGTCTATCTGTATAATAAATATGCATTAATTTGAAGTTTTCATGAATCCCTGGATTCAATCTTTCTTCATATAAAATAAATGGTGAATGACTAAATAGAGAGTGTCCTATTTCAGATGTTAAATCAAGTTTCTAATTGAAATTTGTTTTCTCTATTTTACTTATTTACAGACTTAGAATAAAAATTATAACAATTATGAATGTTTGTGCAATCATAAATAATGTTTTGCAAATATAATAAAATATATAATAATTAAGATATAATATTTTAATTTATTTGGTTGAATACTTAAAATAATTATTTATTTATAAAACTATTCTTGTCTATTGGGGAGGATTATTTTTATTAATTGATACAACTATCATAAATTCAATTTATTATCAAAAAAAATCTTGCAAATAAAAAGTCCCGGCTTGTTTTAGCAAGTCGGGACTTATTTTAATTTAAAATGAGTTTTATTTCAATAGTTCTTTTTCAGCTTTTCGAACTTTTTCGAATGTAAATTCTGCTAATACCTGATTTTTATATGCAATAATTTCATTGTTACATAAATTGCCGATACTCCCCTGGTGAGTGTGATGAACGGTTTTATCCGGTTTAAAGTTACCGGCTTCAATTTCAAGTCCAACTTGTTTGTAAGCATCGCGAAATGGCACTCCTGATAAAGTCAGACGATTCACCTCTTCAACACTAAAAAGAAAATCATAACGTGAATCTTTCAGAATTTCAGTATTTATTTCCACCTGGGCCATCATTAATGCCGTCATTTCAAGGCAATCGGTTAGTTCTGCAAATACAGGGATGAAAACCTCTTTGATAATTTGTAAATCTCGGAAATAACCCGAAGGCAGGTTATTGGTTATCATCATGATTTGTTGTGGCAATGATTGTATCTTATTACATTTAGCACGCGTCAGTTCAAATACATCAGGATTTTTTTTATGCGGCATTATACTCGAACCGGTGGTGAATTCATCCGGCAAGTGAATAAACCCAAAATTTTGGGAAGTAAACATGCAGGCATCAAAAGCTAACTTGGCAACGGTAGCTGCAACACTTGCCAACGCATTTGCAACTGTACGTTCCATTTTTCCGCGTCCCATCTGGGCATATACCACGTTGTAATTCATTGAGTCAAATCCTAACAGATCCGTAGTCATTTGGCGGTCCAAAGGAAACGAGGATCCGTAACCTGCAGCCGAACCAAGAGGATTCCGGTTTGTGATTTTCCATGCCGATAAAAGTAGTTGTAAATCATCTGCTAAACTTTCGGCATACGCTCCGAACCAAAGTCCGAAAGAGGATGGCATGGCTACTTGTAAATGGGTATATCCGGGAAGTAAAACATCCTTATAACGGTTACTTTGATCAATTAATACGTCAAATAGTCCTGTAACTGAAGAGGTAATATTTTCAATTTCATTTCGGGTAAACAATTTTAAATCCAACAATACCTGGTCGTTTCGTGAACGTCCACTGTGAATCTTTTTACCAATGTCGCCAAGCTTTTGGGTCAGTAGCATTTCAACTTGCGAATGAACATCTTCAACACCTTTCTCAATGACAAAGTTTCCTTCATCGGCTGACTTGTAAATATTTTTTAATTCAATTAACAAAATTTCCAGTTCAGTTGACTCTAACAGCCCAACTGATTCCAGCATTCTGATATGGGCCATAGAACCAAGCACATCATATTTCGCCAGAAATACATCCATTTCACGGTCCAGACCTATGGTAAAAGCTTCGATTTTAGCGTTTACCTGTGTGCTTTTTTCCCAGAGTTTTGTCATATATAAGGGCTTTAAAAAATTTAAAGTTGAATGAGGGGATTAAATACCGATCCTGATTATGTATTTAAATCAGGTATCCATGTATTTATACTTCTATAATTGAAAAAGAAAATCTCAGGTTATAACAAATGCATAGTCAATACCACACATGAAGTGCCCGCCAATTGAAAGGCAAGAAGTATTACATAACTTTAAAAGAGTAGTTGTAATCTATTGACAGGATTGCCCTTTCTCCTCATTTGTCGTAGCCTGAATTATTTCGAAAGAGCATTTGCCAAAATACCGGCAATGAGATTGATACCTTCTTTAAGTTTTTTATCTATCATCATTTTAATCATAACCGGCAAATCTGCTTTTAAAGTCAATTTCATCTGAGTAACATTTTCTTCACTCTTTTTTAATTGAATCCATACATTGATTTCAACAGGAGCATGTTCCGATTGAAGTTTGATAGTTTTAAAAGGTTCACGTTCTATAATTCTAAACCCCATCTTGCCAAATCCTTCTGCTATAAAACTACAACTGTCAGTCTGAAACTGCAGATCTTTGATTTTATCGGTTAAAGGTGTTTGTTCCAGAATTACTTTTAAATTATTCAGGTCACTTAATATACCAAAAACCACTTCTTCGTTCGAAGAAATGGTTTTAATATCGCTTTCGTATGTAGTCATATTTTTATTTTTTACAATTTGGCTATTTACAATTGATTGTTCAACATCAATGAACTCTTGGATGTGAATTATTTTAAATCAGTTCTCCATGTCGACGGATTCTGACGCCATTCCTGTAATGTTTCAATATCATCCACGGAAATGTAATTCGTTGAAAGAGCTTCTGATAGAACTGCATCATACGTACACAAAGTTGTAAGTTTCACTTTGGCTTTCTTGAATTTTTGATCAGCAACCGGAAATCCATAAGTGAATATTGCAACCATGCCTAATACCTCCGAACCATCATTTCTGATTGCTTCCACTGCCTTCAGACTACTTCCACCGGTTGATATAAGGTCTTCAATTACAACTACTTTCTGTTTTGGACGTAAATCACCTTCAATCATATTTTCCAGTCCATGATCTTTTGGAGTAGGACGTATATATACAAAAGGCAAACCAAGAATGTCAGCTACAAGCGCAGCCTGAGCTATTGCTCCTGTGGCAACTCCGGCTATCACTTCTACTTCGGGATACATTTCCAATATCAAACGTGCAAGTTCTATTTTTATATAGCTGCGAATCTGAGGATAGGAAAGAGTTTTGCGGTTATCACAATATATTGGTGAATTCCACCCCGATGCCCATACAAATGGGTTATTAGGTTGCAATTTGACGGCTTTAATTTTAAGTAGTTTCTCAGCTACACTTTTTTCTAATGTTTTCATTTTGAATTGTTATTATTATATACGAACAGTAAAAAACGGTTGAATTTAATTCAGTCTTTCAAAATGCAAAAGTACGCAAACAATTTTAGACACGAAATATAATTAAATATATTTTAAAACTTTATTTCGGACTAAAATGTGCATATATATGCATAAAAACCGGTTATATGCATGAATATGGTACATTCTTGTTTTAATATCCGGAATTAATTTACTGGTGATAGAAATGCATCTTCTATATGGTCAATGGTAAAAGACTGACCTTTCGGTATGACCGAAATAACATCAAACCGTGTTTGTCCTTCCCAATCGAATTCCAAAATGTAATAATGTGTTGCTGTTACAATGTTGCGTATCTTTTTCAATGTGATAGCTTCTTCCGGGTGTTCAAAAGTTTCGGTCGAACGTGTTTTTACTTCTACAATAACTAACCAATCGTCTTTTTCAGCGATTATATCAAGTTCCAGTTTTCCAAAATACCAATTACATTCCCTGATGTTATAACCTTTTGAGGTTAAATATTCCTGGGCTCTTTTTTCACCTAAATTGCCCAGTTCATTATGATCAGCCATGACAATATGATTTAATTTAATAGAGTAAAATAACCTCAGTGTTTTAAACAAATATATTAAAGAAAAAGTATTATTTACATGTGTTTCTATAAAAAAGATTTCAAAAATACAGTTTTTTGATAAATTTCCGTTAATTCTAAAAGGATAATATTATTTTTGTACTGAATAATGACCCCTTATGGCAAAAAAAACAGCAAATCTGATTTCTAAAAGAAATTCATTACGTACTCACAGACAGATTTTCACTCTGAATGATGAAGAAAATAAAGCACTTACACGCTATATTACAAAGTATAACGTACAAAACAAATCGAAGTTTATTCGTGAAACACTCATGATCATGATTATTCGTAAAATGGAAGAAGATCATCCTACTTTATTTGATTGATCTGAACTATTGGATATGAAAGTAGTGACTTTTTAACGCTATTTTATTAAAGGTGTATTTGGTTTATTATTCATCCTGAGATGTTTGGAAAGAAAAACACTTTATAATCAATAAAAAGAATTAAATGATTTCATTTGAATACAATGTTGATGTGTTTTAATCCAATAAAATGTAGTCTGTTTGTCAATTTGTCTGTTATTTTTCACAGTATATATAATAAAATTCAATTTTGGGGTTATATATAAGTATCTGTCAAAAAAATCCACCTTATATTTTTTTTAAATTGAATATGACATTATCATTAATTTTACACAAATTTAAATTCTCAGATCTTATTCTATTTAGCCCTGATTTGTCATTAACGGGTCAATATAATCTCACTTCTAAATATCATTACAACATTATATCAGCTCATTGAACTATGGAATATTTTTTGATCCTATTTGCTTTGATGCTTGGTTTAATAATTTCCTGGTTTGTTAGTTCAGGGAAACACCACCGTCTTCAGGCTCTATTCGACCTGAATGAAAAAAAAAGCACTGCATCGCTTGCGGAAGTTGAAACACAAAAATCGGTTGCTCTTGAGACTGTCCGTCTTAAAACAGAAGAGTTACTACGTTTACAACTTGAATTATCGCAACAAATTGAAATTGCAAACAACCGTGGTATGGAAATTGCAACTTTAAGTACGATCAATATTAATTTAGATGAGAAACTTGACAATCAGAAAAATGAAATTGAAAACCTTCAGAAACGATTGACTACTGAATTCGAAAATATAGCTACCAAGATATTGAAGGACCGGTCGGACGAATTTACGGTTTATAATCACAAAAACCTCAGTGAAATTCTGAATCCATTGAAAGAGAGAATCCAGATGTTTGAGAAAAAAGTTGACGAAACATACGATAAAGAATTACGTGACAAAATAAGTTTAAGGGAAGAAGTCCGTAAACTAACCGAACTGAATACACGTGTAAGTGAAGAGGCCAATAATCTTACTAAAGCATTAAAAGGCGATGTAAAAAAACAGGGTAACTGGGGAGAAGTAATACTGGAGCGTGTATTGGAAAGATCAGGATTAACAAAAGGACAGGAATATGAACGCGAGGTGGTGGTCGAAGGAGCTGATCATTCTGTTCAACGACCGGATGTAATTCTCCATTTGCCCGACAATAAACACATTGTCATCGATTCAAAAGTGTCTTTGGTAGCTTACGAAAGATTAATGTCTGCGGATACGGAAGACCACCGGATTGCTTATTTAAAAGATCATATCAGTTCGTTAAGAAATCATGTGAAATTGTTGGGGGAGAAAAATTATCAAAATGCACAGAATATCAACACTCCCGATTTTGTACTCATGTTTTTACCCATTGAAGCTTCGTTTTCTGTTGCTGTACAAGGTGATAGTGAAATATTCGGATATGCCTGGGAACGGAAAATCGTAATTGTTAGTCCGACAACGCTATTGGCTACTCTGAGAACAATTTCTTCCATCTGGAAACAAGAGAATCAAACTAAGAATGCTCAGGAAATAGCCAGATTAAGCGGTGCATTGTACGATAAATTTATAGGTTTCACCGAAGATATGAGCCGGATAAAGGTTAATATTGATAGAACTTCGAGTGCCTATGATGATGCATTAAGAAAAATGAAAGATGGTTCCGGAAATATTATCCGCACTGCCGAAAAAATAAAGGAACTCGGTGCTAAAACCGGAAATAAATCTCTTCCAACAGGTTTTGAGAACTTTTGACTTTTGACCGTCAACTTTTCTTTGTAATTTTGTATCGATTAGAATTAACTAAAATAGTCAACAATGAAGTTTAAGGTATTTATTACGGTTGTTTTTTTTCTTTTTGTTTTTAAAGTTCTTGCCACTCAACCCACACATCAACTGGAATATGATAACGCTCCACAATTTGAAACTTTAAATTCCGACAGCTTGTTACATGGTATTTTTAAAGATTCCATTTCTACTCCAAAAACGCCGAATCTTTCAAATGTTTCAAATAAAACCAGTATTAAGACCCCGGATAACAGTACTATTCATAAACCTGAGGAGACTAAAATTGTTGAACCACAATTAAAGGCATCAGATACACTTGTAACTTATATAATTCCTGAAAAACTCAGAAAAATACACGTAGACTCGCTTCTTTTCTTAGCGAATCCGTTTTTTATCGAACTGGTATATAATGGTTTGCCTTTCGATTTTAAATGGAATATCCAACCCGATTATCGTACACTTTATTATGGAGGTCCTGCTACTACCTTGTCCGATTTTTTTAAAAGACCTGTAAAAGATCAAAGTGCAGAAAGTACTGTTGCCAGTTTACGACAATATGCCCGCGAACAGATTATTCGCAACGCAGCAAATTTGTATGTTACAATATTTGATGAGTTGCCCGATCCCGAAGTGTATACGAGCCACTTAATTAAAGGAAAATCGTTTAAAAATATGCGATTAGATTTAGATGATCAGGCTATAAGACACAGACGGATTAATGTCCGGCGTGAACAGATGGGTCCATGGATACATAAAGCAACAGCTTTGGCACAATTTTCGCAAAATTATGTCTCTCCAAACTGGTATCAGGGCGGTAACAGTAATGTTGCTATCCTGGGTATAATAACCGGTCAATTAAATTATGACAATAAGAAGTCAGTTCAATGGGAAAACTGGGGAGAATGGCACATGGGATTTAACTCGGTCGAGGGTGATAAACTGCACAGCCTGAGTACCAATGATGATGTTTTTAAACTGAATAGCAAGTTGGGTATTAAGGCCGGAGGTAATTTCTTTTACAGTACATTGGTCGATTTTTCAACCCAGTTCTTTAATAGTTATAACGGGATTAATTCAGATGTTTTGAAAACTTCCTTCCTCACACCCGTTAGGTTGAATGTTGGAGTTGGACTGGATTACAAATATAAAAAGATGTTTTCACTCATGATTTCACCGGTGTCATATAAATATATTTATGTCAATGACAGCAAAAACGTTGATCCAAACCTCTTTGGAATTAAAACCGGTGAACATGTTTTGAGTGAAGTGGGAAGCTCGTTCAATGCCATATTTTGTCTGCCCATTTCACATGAAATTCAACTGGACTCAAAACTAAATTTTTATTCTAATTATCAATCAGTTGTTGTGGATTATGAACTGGTTTGTAATATGGTCATAAACCGTTTTATGTCAACCCGTATTTCGATAAACTCGCGTTATGATACGTCTGTAATTTCTCTTACCGGAGAACCGAACAAAGTGCAGTATAAACAATTGTTAAGTGTAGGCTTTGCGCACAAGTTCAACTAAATATTTTTTTCGCCTTCAAACAGAACATTCCAACTGTCGAACCGGATTACTTCGTGTTCTCCATAGTGCTTCAAATTGGTTCTTATTTTATTGATCGGGAGGATCTCGTTTAATCTTGTTTTTGAATAGAACTTATCTGCATAACAGATCAGTTGTTCTTCCATGCTTATTGGCAATAAATCACGATGTGGCAATGGAAGCTTATTTTTCAGTATCATTTCAAGACTTATGCCTACCCCGGTATGTCTTTCACAAACTAATGCATGTTTGTACAGCCCTTCTTCCCTTAATATATTTGCACCCAAATAACCATGCTCGATATAATTATTTGATCCGTGACAAAATATACGGGGCGCATCACACTTAAAGATGCCGATGTCATGTAACATGGCAGCTTCAGCAATAAATTGCTGGTCAAAATGCATCTCGGGATGTTTAACGGCAATAGCAAGTGCCTTGTTCATTACATGTTCGCTGTGATTTATTAAAACATGATAGAGTTCACTCCCTTTTATGTAGTATTTTTCAATTATAGCCAGCGGATTAACTTTTAATTCTTTGTTCATAATGCAACATTCATTGGTATGAAATATTTAAAATTAAGTTCTAACTTTGCAGTAGAAATCTTGAATATGTAAAAATACAACATTTCATTCATATTGATGGATATGTCATCAAATAACTTTAATGGTTTTTAATATTTTGAAATAATGCAGATTGTGATGAATACAACTGATTGTACCTGGCCGGGGAAGGATGAACTGATGCTCTCCTATCACAATGAAGAATGGGGTGTCCCGCTTCATGATGACAGAAAGTTATTCGAATTTATGGTATTGGATGCCTTTCAGGCCGGATTAAGCTGGAAAATTGTACTTTATAAAAGGGAAAATTTCCGTCGTGCATTTGAAAACTTCGATGCTGATAAAATAGCACAGTATGATGAAGATCGGATTCAACTACTGATGCAGGATACTACCATCGTTCGCAATCTGGCTAAAATAAGGGCAACTGTTGCCAATGCAAAGGCTTTTCTTCTGATTCAAACCGAATACGTTTCATTCGATTCCTATATATGGAAATTTACCAATGGAGTAACAATAATGAACCATCCTGTGATTAATGCCGATATCCCTGCTAAAACAGCTGAGTCGGATGCTATGAGCAAAGATCTTCTTTCAAGGGGTTTTAAATTTGTGGGATCAACCATTTGTTATGCCTTTATGCAGGCGGCAGGTATGGTTAATGACCATTTTGAAGACTGCCGGTTTAAATACGATAATGGAATAACAGCACGTTGAGATAATGAGTTGATTTGTTTATAGGATGAAATCAGACTTCATTCTGTTTCTTATTTCACCCGAATTATACAGATCAACATAAGTACGATAAAATAAGTTATTTATCTCCCTGTTTACACAGAATCCAACTTATTAAATATATATTTTTATCTATACCAATATCAGATGTTAGTAACTCCTAAATATGTTGATGTAATTTTACCATTGCCTTTGGGCAATACGTTTACCTATTCCGTACCGGAAGAATGGGCGCAAATGGCACGTATTGGTATGAGGGTAGTGGTACAGTTCGGTAAAAAAAAGATGTATACCGGAGTCATTCATTTGGTTCATTCTGTTCCTCCTACGGTTTATAAGGCGAAAGATATTATTTGCCTGCTGGATAATGAACCGATATTACGTCGCCCGCAAATGAAATTCTGGGAATGGATATCATCCTATTACCAGGCATTTCTTGGAGATGTCTATCAGGCTGCCGTACCTGCCGGGTTGAAACTTCAGAGTGAAACTCAGGTATGCATTAATCCTGATTTTGAAGCAGAAACACAACTCTCCGAACGCGAAGGGAAATTGCTGGATGCATTGTCGGATGGAAAACCAATATTTGTATCGGAGTTGAACAAAATTACTGAAATCCGCGATGTCATGCCAACCCTTAAACAATTGCTGGAGAAAGGTGCAGTTGAAATAAGTGAAGAGTTGACTGAGAAATACAGGGCAAAAACCGACACTTTTGTACGGTTGACTGCCGAAGCTAAGTCAGATGATCATTTACGGGTTATCTTCGATGAACTGGGCCGTGCCAAAAAACAACTGGAAGTATTGATGATGTATATCGATTTATCCAAATGTCTTTTGCCATCGAAACAACGGGACGTAACAAAGAAGGAATTACTCGAGCGTACCGGTGCTTCACCTGCTGTACTTGCCGGACTTGTCGAACGGGGTGCATTGGAAACTTACCTGAAAGAAATTGGTAGGTTGGATATTACCGATATTCAAACTTCCGAACAATATACTCTAAATGTAAATCAACAAAAAGCCTATTCCGAAATTGAAAAGCTGTTTCTCGAAAAACAGGTGGTATTATTACATGGTGTTACTTCCAGTGGCAAAACTGAGATTTATATTCAGATGATTAATAAGGTTCTGGCCGAAGGAAAGCAAGTACTTTACCTGGTGCCTGAAATTGCACTTACCACTCAATTGACTTCCCGTCTAAAACGTGTTTTTGGAAAACGATTGGGTGTCTATCATTCTAAATTCTCAGATGCCGAACGTGTCGAAATATGGAACAATGTACTTAATGATAAAACCTATGATGTGATTATCGGAGTTCGTTCGTCTGTTTTCTTACCTTTTCGTCAGTTAGGATTGGTGATTGTTGATGAAGAACATGAATCAAGTTACAAACAATACGATCCGGCTCCCCGTTATCATGCACGAAATGCAGCCATTATGCTCGCTTCCATGCATGGCGCTAAAACCCTCCTTGGAACTGCAACTCCGGCGATAGAAACGTATCACAATGCTCTAACCGGAAAATACGGACTTGTCGAGCTGAATCAACGCCACGAAGAAATGGCTATGCCCGTAATCCTGGTGGTTGATACAAAAGAAGCTTACCGTAAAAAGCAGATGGATAGTCTTTTCACACCATTATTAATCGAGAAAATAGGTGCTGCTCTGCAAAATCACGAACAGGTCATTCTGTTCCAGAACAGGCGTGGATATGCTCCTTATATCGAATGTAAAGCATGTGCCTTTGTGCCGCATTGTAAAAACTGCGATGTGAGTCTCACGGTGCATAAAATATTCAATACCCTGACCTGTCATTATTGTGGCTATACCGAACCCATTCCTACGATCTGTCCTAAATGTGGAACTCCGGGAAGTCTGTCGACCAAAGGCTTCGGTACTGAGAAGATTGAAGATGAAATAAAACTTATTTTTCCGGATGCCCGTGTCTCACGAATGGATCTGGATACAACCCGTTCTAAAAAATCGTATGATAAAATAATATCTGACTTTGAACAGCTGAAAGTAGATATTCTTATCGGTACACAGATGGTTTCAAAAGGATTGGATTTTGAACGCGTAAGCCTTGTCGGGATTCTCAATGCCGATAATATGCTCAATTTCCCCGATTTTAGAGCTCATGAACGTGCTTATCAACTCATGGCTCAGGTAAGTGGGAGGGCCGGGCGTAAAAATAAACGTGGTACCGTAGTCCTGCAGACTTCTTCTCCCGAACATGCCATTATCGGTCAGGTCATTCGCAATGATTACAAAGCTATGTATGAAACGCAGTGTGAAGAACGGAAACTCTTTAAATATCCTCCTTTTTACAGGATTATTCAAATAATATTGAGGCATCGTGATCCTAATGTCGTGAATCAGGCTGCTAACAGGTTGGCTGCCGATCTAAGGGCCGTATTTGGTGTGCGTGTACTTGGACCGAATACCCCGGCTGTATCACGCGTCCAGAATATGTATATCAAACACATTCTTTTGAAAATTGAAAATGAAGCATCCCCTGAACGTGCTAAAGAAATTCTACGTGACATCACGAATCATGTAGTTGCTGATTCTAAATTCAAATCGTTGTGGATAAACTTAGACGTAGATCCAATGTAATCAGATTTGATTCAGTTTATTACTACCTGTGAGAGTTAAATGCATTGAATCGATGAAATTTGATATCTAAAAATGGAACAGGCACTTATTTAAAACAAAATATTTTTTTTGCCTGTTATACCGCTGGTTTCTTTTTTAACAATCGTTTCATTAGAACGATGACTAATGTCAGAGTGAAAATCATTTTGTATCATTGAAATTTTACAATTATAAAATAGCTTATGTTTATGTCTTTTTTAAATTGTAAATTTTAAAATTGTAAATTCTATAGTCTTTTTGTCAGGCTTTTATTTTTGCAAGTAATTCAACATATAAACCGTCTTTCACCCATTTAATATCCGGTTCATTCCTCATAATCTTTTCATAAGTAAGTTTTGCTTCTTTCAGTTTATCTGTTTTCTCATAGACACTGGCAATCATGGTAAGTAAATTCAAATATACCCAGTTTTGGTAGGTCTCTTTATTTCTCTCCATTAAATTCACCCCTTTCAGAAAATAAGTCAACGCTTCTTTTTTGTCTCCTCCAAATAATCGGGGTGAGTAATACAGTAAATTTCCCTTATCAATTAAGGCTTGTACATTTTGAGGATCCAGCTGCATCGCTTTATTAATGCTGTTTTTACTGTCCGAACCCAAAAATATGGCTTTACATTTATCGATTCCAATTTTAAATCCGATAAATGAACCTTTAAATGAATAGGCTGTAGCATTTCTTGGCGAAACACTCAGTACCTGATTGATTAGCTTTTCTCCTTTTGGAATCAATTTCTCTGCAGGTGAAAATTTCTTTTGTCCGATCAACCAGCCAATATACCCATAGTAGTAGTTGATGAGTTCCAGCTTCTGATCAACTGTATTGGTGGCATTAGTTGCTTCAATCGTTCGAATTACTTTTTCCCATTTTGCCATATCATGGGTGATAAAGGCTGCATAGATGTTTTTTTTATAAGTAGATTCAGAATAGGTAGCTGTTGCTAAAGACAGCAAAATAAGTGTGGTAAATAATTTATTAAGAGTAGAATTAGTCCATTCAATACCTTGTTTATTCTGTATCATATTTACGGGGTTAACATCTGTGAGAAAAAATAAGCTGTAATTTGTTTTAATGACATGAAATATTTTCTAATATACTTTCTGAATGGATTGAATTGTTTTAGTTGCGGTACAATCAAGAAAATAATGTCAATAAGAATTGTAAATCTCAAAAGTACGTTTTAATTTGCGATAACCCAAATAATAAATTACAATTAACACTTTGCTAATTAACACAATACTATCTTATGATTTATAAAAATATCAATAAGAACGTATCAACCCGGATTAAATTATCCAGGATGGAAGTAGTAACTTCAATATTAACCTAATTCGATAATTATTAAAGTATTACGTCTATTTCTTTAAAAACAAAACAAAAATTCCAATCTGTACGATGAAATTGATACTCCAAATTAATAGGAGTAAAGCTAACTTTAATCTGTCTGAAGCATAGTCGTATTTTAAATATTGACACTAAATTCCCCACGACAGGTATATCTATTCATTATTACATACTAGTAGTACTAAATCTTGTTGAATATATAACTGTCAACTAATATCAGGAAATTTATTTTACATTTTTTTTGTATCCCAAAACTACCCGAATTAATAGGTTCAATAATATAGAGTCTTATAAATCTGGCAATATCACTTAATGTGATCTATATAACTAAATATGAGATATATAATACTTAAATAAGAGAAGATAGTTGCATTAGATTCCAGCTGTAAATTTTTTATATTTCATATTGAGCTTTCGATATCTTTTTTAATGCTCTAAACGATATAAAATAAAGCATTTGATATCCCGTAATGAATCGATTGCTTGCTTCTGTTCTCAAATTCTATTTTAATTTCGACATGCTTTTTTGAACTGCCTCCTTTCACGATCTCTTTTTCTCCCGTTTTTCACCCCTTTGGATCCCCTTTTATTCCCGTTTTAGAGTAAAATTCCCGAAAAACTTACTTAATGCAATC
>Ga0302209_10000424_pt1 | contig 19593 bp, 14 predicted proteins | sample II_Fen_E3_1_FD_194574 | JGI IMG/M metagenome (GOLD analysis project Ga0302209, IMG submission 194574) | Peat permafrost microbial communities from Stordalen Mire near Abisko, Sweden - II_Fen_E3_1 | ecosystem: Environmental > Terrestrial > Soil > Wetlands > Permafrost | place: Sweden: Abisko...
TGGGATATTCAAAAGAAATAAATTCAAAATGGAGGGTTGGTATTAATGCAAAATTACTTGCCGGGCTGACCTATGAAAGAGTCAATTACAGTAAGTTTGATATAACTCTTGCAAACGATCAGTATACACTGAATGCAATTGGAGATTATCAACTCAGGTCGAACCAGCTTTCATTTGAGAAGGATGCAGATAATAATTACGATTTTTCAAAAGCAAATTTTAATACATCGTCACTAAATCCGGCAGGATTGGGAGCTGCCTTTGATCTGGGGGTTACCTATAAACCGGTAAAAAAACTAACATTAGCTGCAGGGTTGAATGACATTGGTTTTATTAACTGGAAAGCTTCTGCTATCAAAAACGGAATTGCTAACAGCAATATTGACTTTAACGGTTTTAACAATGTAGATGTCGATAGTGTAAATATTGATACTCAATTGAGCCAATTGAAAAAGGATGCCAATGGACTGATAAAGTTTAAAGAACAACCATCCGACAATAAAAATATTGTTGAATTCATTCCATATACGTTTAAAGCTTCGGCTGAATACAGCATTTTCGGGAATGAGAAACATGACATTTTAGTAGGCCTGCTTTGGAACAGTTATCATTCTCCTCGGAATCACACAAACGAACTGGTGGGAGCAGTTACATTTAAACCAATTAAAAGTTTTTCGCTTTCCACTACCTGTGAATTATTACGTAAGGATTATAACAGGTTTGGAGTTGCAATGAATTATTCACCAAAGTGGATAAATATATTTATAGCATCCGATTATGTTGTACCAAAAATTAATCGACAATATTTGCCTATCGACAAATTTGATCTGAACGTGAGTGTAGGAATCAGTTTCAGCTTCGGCAAACCAAAAGATACGGATAAAGACGGTGTTGTGGACAGAAAGGATAAATGTCCGGATACACCAATTGGTATTAAAGTTGATAAAACAGGTTGTCCAATTGATACTGATGGTGATGGCATTCCCGATTACCTCGATCGGTGTCCGGATACTCCAAAAGAAGCTTTCGGGAAAGTGGATTTAACAGGTTGCCCGTTGGATTCAGATGAAGATGGAGTGCCTGATTATCTGGATGAATGTCCGAATACACCGGCCGATGCACAAGGAATGGTAAATACAAATGGTTGTCCTGTCGATACCGATCATGATAATGTACCCGATTACCTGGATAAATGTCCGGATACTCCTGCAGGCATTCAGGTGGATTCAGTGGGATGTCCGCTGGACAAGGACGGTGATGGCATTCCCGATTACCTTGATGTATGTCCCGGAACACCTGCTCAGGCCAAAGGTTTTGTAGACAAGAATGGATGTTTGCTGGATACAGATGGCGATGGAGTACCCGATTATCTTGATTTATGCCCGGGAACACCGATTGAAGCCCGTGGGTATATTGATAAGAATGGTTGTACGATTGATACAGATGGTGATGGAGTGCCAGATTATCTTGACAAATGTTCTGACACACCAATTAAAGCACGGGGTATGGTGGATGAACAAGGTTGTCCACGAGACATTGATGGAGATGGGATTCCTGATTATCTGGATAAATGTCCTTCTATTCCCGGTGTAAAATCAAATAATGGTTGTCCTGAAGTTAAAAAGGAAATAAAGACACTATTTCTTAAAGCATTACAAGGCATAAAATTTGAATCGGGGAAATCAGTTATTAGTAATACTTCTAATGTCATCTTAAACAGGATCGGACAAGTAATCATAGATAATCCTTCATTCCTGATTGAAATAAGAGGGCATACCGACAATGTCGGTAATCCGGAAAATAACCTGATACTTTCGCAAAACCGTGCGAATGCAGTATGCGAGTATCTGATAAAAAGAGGAGTCAGTGAAAGAAAAATTACCGCCAATGGATTTGGTGATAGTAAGCCGGTTGCCAATAACAATACATCAGCAGGAAAAAAATTAAACCGTCGTGTTGAATTTATTGTAACCTTTGAATAAAGAATTCAGATAAAAAGATACAAGTAAAAGAAAAGGCTGTCTATAAAAAGACAGCCTTTTCTTTTTATTATGAATAAAACTTCTTTTCAATAAAACATCAGACATACAGGAGCTCCGACTTCAATCTGTTTACCCGTATAGGTAAGTAAACCCGATTGAATATTTCTTTTGAAAATCCTGATATTATCTGTATCCTGGTTGGCAATGAATACATATTGACCATCGGGAGTAATGGCAAAATTACGTGGACCGCTGCCTTCAGTAGAAATGATTTGTCGAAAAGTCAACTTACCATCATCCAGCACCTTAAAACAAGAAATATCATTTGCGGTACCTCTGTTTGTTGCATACAGAAATTTTTCATCAGGAGACAGATGGATATCGGCAGCTCTGATAATAACTTTTGAATCTTTTATTATTGTAGTTTCCTGTAACAAATGCAACTTACCATTCTTCATTCCAATGACAGAAAGTGTTCCATCAATTTCCTGTAATAAATAAATCTTTTTACCATCCTTACTAAAAACAGAATGACGTGGACCACTTCCCGGTTTTACTGTTAGTGTATCAAACGGAATCAACACATTTACAGTCGCCGTTGGGTTGTATTTATAGACTGTTACTTTATCTGTTCCCAGGTCATTGGCTAAGACATACTTATTATCAGGTGTAATCAGAACCTGGTGGACATGTGGTTCATTCTGACGTTCTGCATTGACGCTTTTTCCTGTATGTTGAATCACCTGTAAGACATTAGTAAGCGCACCATTGGATTTCCTCCCAAAAACTGAAATACTGCCTCCCCCATAATTAGCAGTAAATACATGCTTTTCAGTTGCTGAGATATAACAAGGTCCATCACTCTTTGTTAATGAAGAATTCAAAAACGTAAGATGTCCGGTTTTATCATTAAATGAAAAAGCATTGGACGAATTGCCCTCAGCACTCTCACTGACCGAATAAACGAATTTATGATCAGGTGTAATAGCCAAAAAGCTTGGATTTGGCACACCTGTTGTGACCGATTTCTGAACAAAGACACCTTTTTTCATATCTACATCATACGAATAGATACCCTTACTTTTATCGGCACTAGTATACGTACCAATCAACAAGTGGTACTTGCTGTTTTGGGCAAAAGCCGGGAAAAGCAGCAATGAAACAAATATAACAAGAATGTTTTTTTTCATTTTGAGATGGATAAAATGACTGTATAGTAATTTCTGATTAAGTTCCAAAAGTACATATAATTCCGGAATTATCTAAAGTAAAAAAACTTTGTAAGAAGATAAAGTGTTAGTCTTATACAGAGAGAACAAAATGAATTAAACTATTTATAATTTATAAAATAAAACAGAATGTCTGACAAGCACATAATCAATACGGAATGGAAAGGTGATATGGCCTTTGAAGCAGATGTAAACGGTCATAAAGTGATGATGGATGCAGCCGTTGAAGCAGGTGGAAAAGATACAGGTTCTAGTCCGAAGAAACTGATGTTAGTGGCATTAAGCGGATGTACAGGAATGGACGTTGTGTCCATTTTAAAGAAGATGCGTGTAGATCTTGATAAATTAACGATTGAAGTACAGGGTGATGTTGCTCCGGAACATCCGAAACGATATACGAATATGCATGTAATCTACGAGTTTACTGGCAAAAACTTATCCCTGGATAAACTTCAAAAAGCAGTGACCCTATCGGAAGAAACCTATTGTGGAGTAGAAGCTCTATATCGAATGGCCATAAAAGTAACATCTGAAATCCGGATTGTTGAATCAAAATAGTAGATTTTCGGGGAATGTTGAAAGCAGGAATTCGTTTATTGGAGTTCTGCTTTCAACATTTACTATCGTACCATCACAGTTTGCCATTCAAAAAGAAACATTAAAATTCCACTTATAATTACATTATACATCCTTTTCATCATAAGGTCTTTAATTCTCATGTAGAATCATTTAAATATGAACATTGTTTTTTATTATTCAGTAAAAAGGTGTAAATTTGTTGGAACAGTTAATTTACTATCTGAATGTTTTACTAACCTCACAACATATGAAATTAATTATTATATCAAACAGGCTACCAGTCAAAGCAACAAAATCTGAAAGTGGTGAATTCGAATTTTCGAGAAGCGAAGGTGGGTTGACTACCGGACTTGATTCATTGGAAATGGATGTCGAAAAGCATTGGGTTGGTTGGCCGGGAGCCTTTGCCGAGTCCAGTGAAGAACAGGAAGAGATTACTCAACATCTGGATCCATTAAAATTTCATCCTGTATTCCTTACATCCGAACATATTCAGAATTATTATGAGGGATACAGCAACAGCACGTTGTGGCCTTTGTGTCATTATTTTTATGCTTTCGTTGAATATGAAAACAAGTACTGGGAGGCTTACAAAGAAGTCAATGAAATGTTTTGCCAGGCTGCCATTCCTTTTATTGAACCGGGTGACATCGTCTGGGTACAGGACTATCAGTTGATGTTACTTCCACAATTATTACGGAAGGCTATTCCTGGAATCAGTATAGGCTACTTTCATCATATACCTTTTCCTTCCTACGAACTCTTCCGGGTATTGCCTGAAAGAGATGAGTTACTAAACGGACTGTTGGGAGCCGATTTAATCGGGTTTCATACATACGACTATATGCGACATTTTGTAAGTGCGGGCGAAAGAGTACTGGACCTGCATTTCAAACTGGATCAGGTATCACTCGAGAACAGGATTGCTTATGTTGATGCATTTCCTATGGGAATTAATTATACACTCTATAATGACACTGCCATTCTACCTCAGGTTCAGCAAAAAGCGAAGGAACTCAAAAAAAGTTTTGGACCACACAAACTTATACTTTCTGTCGACAGGCTGGACTATAGCAAAGGAATTCTTCACCGTTTAAAAGGCTTTGCACTTTTTCTGGAAAAACATCCTGAATACAAAGAAAAAGTATCCATGGCCCTGATCATTGTACCTTCGCGTGATAAAGTGGACCGGTATGCCGATTTAAAAACAAAGATTGACGAAGCAATCGGATCGATAAATGGCATCTATTCAACCATCAACTGGACTCCTGTATATTACTTTTACCATAGTTTTGAGTTTGAGGAACTGGTAGCCATGTATCACATCGCTGACATTGCCTTAGTTACTCCTTTGCGTGATGGAATGAATCTGGTAGCCAAAGAATATGTAGCAGCGAAAAGAGACACTCCGGGCGTATTGATTCTTAGTGAAATGGCCGGTGCTGCCATTGAGCTGACTGATGCTATTATTGTCAATCCGAACGATATTGAAGAAATTGAGCGTGCCATTCTTGAAGCACTCGAAATGCCGGAAGCTGATCAATTGAAGAAATTAAAGTTGATGCAAAAAATTGTATCAAAAAATAATGTAAACAAATGGGCTTCTGATTTTGTAACTGAGTTGCAGTCAATAAAACAAAAGAATGATGAACTAAATAACGAACGGCTTGATGAAACCACTGTTCTGAAAATTCAGGAAGCATATCGTAAAGCATCTAAAAGATTAATCATACTGGATTATGATGGAACATTGATGGGTTTTAAAACCCGGCCTGAAGATGCGATCCCGACAAAAGAATTAATGACTTTGCTGGAGAAACTTTCAACAAATGAGAAGAACAAAGTTGTGATAAGCAGTGGCAGAGATCAACCCACACTTGAAAAATGGTTTGGAAAATTACCAATTACTCTGGCGGCAGAACATGGTGCATCGTATAAAGAAGAAGGAGCCTGGCATAAAAACCTTCCTTTAACTCAACCATGGGATGATGAAATCATATCCATCCTGCAATCATTTGTAGATAAAACACCGCGATCGAGAATGGAAGTGAAAGAAACAGCATTAGTATGGCATTACCGGAATGTAGATGGTTGGCTGGCAACGTTGAGAGAACAACAATTGTTGATTGCACTGATTGCTCCCTGTGCCAGACAGAATTTACAGATTATGAGGGGAAATAAGGTTGTGGAAATAAAATCGCCTTATCATAATAAAGGCTCGGAAGTACAACGGATACTAAAGAACGATAGTTTTGATTTCATTTTGGCCATGGGCGATGATACTACTGATGAAGACACCTTTCGTGCATTACCGAATGATTCCTATACCATTAAAATCGGAGCTATATCAGAAATTGCTCGTTACAATTTGCGATCGCAAATGAATACAATTCCATTTTTGAAAAGACTGGATGAGAAATAATAGAAATACATAAATTGCATTTGATCTTATTTATCGAATGATAAAATGGAAAGAATAGTAAAGAGGACATTCTACTTGTAGGATGTCCTCTTTATTTATTAATACATCAGGGTCTGATAAATCTAGAAAATTCAACCTCCTCAGCAAATAATTTAGCCGTATTTATCAATGCTAAATGTGAATAGGCCTGTGGGAAATTACCTAACTGACTCTTTGTTTCAAAATCAAGATCTTCACTAAATAATCCCAGGTTATTGGAATAAGTAATCAACTCATCAAATAACTTTTTAGCCTCTGCTTGTTTATCTATAACAAACAACGCTCTTACCATCCAGAAAGAACAGATTGTAAATGCAGAAGTCGGCAGTCCAAAATCGTCCAATATATTATACCTGAACATTAGCCCCTTGTAATTCAAAGAACTGTATACGGCTTCAACAGTTTTACGGTAACGCTCATCTTCGGGTGATATAAAGCCATAAGTTTCTAAAAGCAACAAAGAAGAGTCTAAATCATTATTCTCATAGGTCTGAGAGAAACTTTGAATATCTTCCTTCCAACCTTTTGTCATCACATCCAGTTTTATTGCATCGGCCACTTCCTGCCACTTAGTGGTAAAAACATCCTTATTAAGCAATTTCGCTATGCTGACTGCACGATCCATAGCCACCCAACACATCATCTTGGAAAAGACAAAGTGTTTCTTTTCACCACGGATTTCCCATATACCATTATCAGGTTCCTGCCAGTTATCTATTACAGTTTTAACAATGTTCTTAACCACTTCAAATATATCCTCTATTTCATCCAGTGTACCGGGGAAATAACGGTAATACTGATAGATAACATCCATCAGATATCCATAAGAATCATTTTGTTTTTGATTGTAGGCATCATTTCCAACCCGTACAGGACGTGAATTCTGATATCCGCTCAAATGATCCAGTTCAATTTCTGTCAGGATTCGTTCACCACGGATACCATACATGATTTGAAAAGTATCTGATTTGCTTTTCAGGATATTTTTAATAAAATTCATGAATCTCTTGGCGGTACCCTGATGACCGACATGCAACAGAGTCTCAATTGACATGGATGCATCCCGAAGCCAACAGAATCGGTAATCCCAATTCCGTACGTCACCTGCCGATTCAGGCATGCTGGTTGTTAAAGCAGCCAGTACCGCACCGGAGCGATGGTAGGACATCAATTTAAGGACAAGAATACTCCGTTCGATTATATCATCATATTGTGTATATTTTTTTGACCTGTTTGACCAGTTCATCCAATAGACTTTGGTTCGTTGTAATTCCAATTCGACCCTATTCTGATCAATCTTTATTAGCTTTTGGTTGTTCGACAATAATAAAAATTCATCATGAAGCAACACAAATTCTTCACTATTTAAAATTTTATTAAAATCAAGCCCTGAATACAAATAAACGGTGTCAATTTTATTTTGAACCGAGTACGACTTCATATATTCGGGTCCAATCAGCTGAATGACTTCATCTCTGGCATAATTTATAGCAGGACGATAATCAACCCTAAAACGTGGACTTCCATGTTTCAATCGGATAAGCCTGTATATTTCTGGTGGCTGAAAATAATCATTTTGTTGATCAATACGGTATAAAGGCATAAAATCTATAACCTCAAAACCACCCTCGATTGAATTATAGAATGTTGACAAAATATTCGTATGCTCAATATATTTTTGAGTAACTGAATAATGATCATCCACTACGAATGCAAAACATCCGCCTTTTTCCTGATCCAGTAACTTTGCGAAAATAGAGGGTGAATCGAAATCAGGAAAGCAAAACCAGTCAATACTTCCCTTATCGGAAATTAATGCTGCTGAACGACAATTCCCCACTGCCCCATAATTGAAATGATCCATATAGTTAGGTTCTTATATTTATAACATTGTTTTATTCAGGTACAAAAATAATCATTTTCAACTACTAATCAGGTTTTAATAACCAACTTATAACACACCAAGTTCTCAACACCTTAAACAGTGCGACTGTTTAAGGTATTTAGAACTTTGAACAGTTTTTTATAATTATTTATAAAGTAGCAAACAATAAATGAAAGTGATATAACAAAACAACCCACGAATTTAAATAATTTGTGTTGGAAATCAACACGATTAATTAAACTTGCAGGTTGTTTTATACTTATAATGCTTATAAACAGGCAAAAAGAGTATACAATTTAAATTTTCCCTATACTGTTAGAGTACAATGATTTCAAATACTCGATAGTCGGATATTTAAATATTTTCAGTTCTTTTTCAGTTTGTTCGGGTGATTTGACCGGGTTAGATAAATCCCTGTACAGGAAATTATCTTCAGAAGCTGAAGCAGTCTGAGGTTCGGGGCAATTACTATCAAAAAGAAAAGCTACACTTTTGTAATAGATGATCTTCAAACCTACAATTGTAGGAGCTTTGAAAATGTTCAACTCTTCCCCTAAACGTTTAAGGGATTTTCTGGTGTGAAGCAATATTTTCGATTCACCATAATATTCAGGTGAAGTTGATATCCAACTATTTTTATCAAATATATTTGATATACTTTTCTTGTATAGTTTTTTCAAATAAGTGATACTTGGCTTTTTGAAAATCTTCAATTTGTTTTCTGTTCTCATAATCAGTTTTATTTATGATTTATACTCTTTTACACCTCTATTATTTCAACAAATATCATTGCAGAAAGTTTAATAAATGAACCATAATATTCTCTTGTCAAAAAACTGAATTTGATTCAGAATATTTACTGTTCATTTCTTTTATTGTAACATTAATCGTGCCAAAAGGCTCTAAACAAAACAAATTTGAAAAATATATTACAAATTGATTACTATAAGAATAAAACTGCTGTATTTTCAAAATCAGAAAAGCTTAAGATTCCTGTTTATCGGATTTTCAGCTTAATTTTTTAAATATTTCAGGTTTGATCAAAACAAAAAATAATTTGATTATCTCCTGTTACCATTACCGTTTTCACGATTATCTTTTTGATTTTTTCCTTCAGATTGTCCTTTTTTATTATTTTGCTGTGAATTGTTTGCACCTTGTCTATTAACGTTGGGTTTCATCTGATTATTGCCTTTAACCTGAATCCGACTATTATTATTCCGGTTTACTGTTTTATTTACTTTAATTACAGAATGTGACTTAACCTGATTATTATTTCGATCATTCCGATCGTTTCTGACACCAATATTACGTTGTGATTTACCACGATAACCTTTGGCATATTTAATTTTGTATGACTTAAAATTTGTATAGGGTGAATTTCCATGATAGTCGTTCATTACAACTTTATAACCACCATACAAATCATAGTTTTTATAACGTGCAGGCAAATACGAACGATGTACCCAGGAATTACCTACCATGTAAATAAACATAGAATGCTGAACATCATAATAGGCTTCCACATCCGGAAGGTAGTAATATTTCACACTGTTATAACCAGCCGGTCCCCATGCAGGTGGTGTCCCGATATGCACATTTACAGAGATTTGACCCATTGCCGAACCGGCAAAAACCAACATCATTCCAACTACGAATAATTTTAATGTTTTCATTTTCTACGTTCTGTTTTTTATTAATAATTATTGTACAAAGATGCGGTCTTTTAGCAATGAATACATTACATAATTTCATTCAAAAGTTACAAAATTCACACCTTTTAGGAAAACATATTAAAGGAATAAAAAGTAACGAAGCAATTATTGAATTTATTAAACGAAATCTTTGAATAAAAACGCAACTAAAAAAAGTTGAATTTATGTTGATTGAAGCTTTTTTATAAATTCAAGGGGTGTTTAAAAGCTACATGAATGTAGTCTTATAACATTTTTGTAATAAATTTGATGATTACAATTAGAATTGAATTGATAGCAACATGAATATTCGTCCAGAAAATGAAGTTGGTTCAATTATATGGATCGGCATGAACAATCTTTATTATTTCTTTCGCGATATCTTCCGGTGAAAGGATAAAATCGATGCATCCACTTGCTATGGCACTTTCAGGCATATCGGGTTGTCCTGCAGTGTCCGGTTTTTGAGCGATCGTAATACCACCCGTTTCTTTTATACTGCACATGGCATCAGCCCCATCTCCATCGTATCCGGAGACAATAACGGCAATAAGTTTACCATCCCAGTTTTTAGTCAACGACATCATAAAGACAGTTATTACATCCGGCCAGCCTCTTGGTTTCGAAATAGGTTTTAAACGGAATTCACCATTCAGCACATGCAAATCTCGTTTTTCAGGGATAATGAAAACATGGTTCGGTTCAATATCCAGTTTTTCTGTGATTAACTCAACAGGCATTTTTGTATACTGTGGTAAAATCTGGTGAAGCATCGTGGCCACTGTGCGCAAGTGATTTACTATAACAATAGCTACACCCATATCATCAGGAAGGTTCTGTAATAAGCGTTTGTAAGCATCAAGCCCACCTGCAGATCCTCCTACACAAACTACAGGAAATTTTTTATTATTTGTATTTGTTTTCATTGGATTTTATTTTTTACAGTTTAATCAACAAAAGAAATCAGGTTCTAATTCTTTCAAAAGTATAACCCGGTTAGTCAAGTCGGAATAGAAATAACACGAATGAATAGTCACTTATGAAACCAAAACATTTACTATTTATTCATTTACTATTTACTATTTATCCCGCTTACTGTTTTTTTTTCGTTTTTGGTTCCGTGGGCGGTATAAGAGGCTCTCTTATGAAACTAATTCAATATGCCACTAAGTCTCAAAGTTGCACATCAAAGATTCCGTATTGTCGGAAAAGTAAAGAAATTCAATATATTAAGCTTTGTGAAACTTTGTGTCTTTGTGACTTCGTGGCAGATATCTCTATTCAAAATTACTAGTCGTTTCTTCCCGTTTTTTGTTTACTAAACTTCAATTCTGATATTTCACTTTCAGATCATTGAAATATTCGTCAAAACGTTTGTGAACACCATGACCAAAAAACTCTTCATCAATCACTTTAAATTGTTCACTCATTTCATTTTGTATTTCTTTACTTAATACTTTTTCAGCAATTTCGAAATAAATAGTTTCTTCTTTTTGCATATGGTGTTCAATCAGGTGCACATAATTAATCATGCAGTCGGCTATCCTGTCGCAAGAGAAAGTACTTCCCATTTTACAGTTTTCAACACAACATATTATTTCTTTTAAATAAATATTTCCAAGAGTATGTTCGTTTATTAAATCTGTCGGATCATGATCCACCGGTAGATGACTATTGGAAAAAGCAGGGTAAAATATATTTTCTTCTTTCAACCGATGATATTGATCGATGTAAACGAATAAAAAATCCACAATTTTTTCGACATCAATGGTATAGAATACATTTTTGGCTTTAATGCTTTCAGAAATTTTGCTCATTATGTTTAGCATCAATTTGATCGAGTTATGCTCAATCATTAAATCTTCAGTTGGTTTCATAAGTTGATGTTTTATATGATTTGATTTAAAACTTCGAAGTTTATATATTACTGATCAATATTACTTTACATATGATATTAAACGGTCATTTAAAGTATTTCTTGTTTCTTCCTTTTAAATAATTTATAAATTTCAAACCAGATAATAGTAGTCATTCCTGCCCCGATACAAATAGAAATATTCATTAGCGAAAGTTTATTGAACTGAAACAAGTCGAGAAAAAACGGTATATTAAGAATTAATGCCAGAAAAAAGACTGCACCCCCTACTACCCAAATGACTGCTTTATTTGGAGTAGCAATAATTTTAAATATATTGTCGTTCCAGGAGCGGTTAGTAAGTATAACAGCAATATTCGAAATTATTAACGTAGTAAATGCCATTGCTCTTACTTCTTTAACATCGAACCCCTGATACAGACACATAAAGTATACAATAGCTGTAACGGCCAGAATACCCACTCCCTGTAAACAGCTAAAGAGGATTTTACTGACTCCGAAGAATGGTTCATCCAGTTTCTTTGGTGGTCGACTCATTACATTTGCTTCTTCTTTTTCAGCTTCGAAAATAATGGAACATGCCGGATCGATAATTAATTCGAGAAATACTATATGTACCGGCCAGAGAATGATCGGAAGATTACTGACCAGTATAGGCAGTAATGATAAACCTGCGATGGGAACATGGATAGCAAAGACATATCCAAAAGATTTCTGCAGGTTATCAAATATTCGTCGTCCCATTCGTATAGCACCTACAATGGATGAAAAGTTATCGTCCATTAGTACCAACGAAGAAGCTTCGCGTGCAACATCAGTCCCCTTACGTCCCATAGCAATACCAATATTGGCTGATTTAAGTGCCGGGGCATCATTTACACCATCTCCCGTCATGGCCACTATTTCGCCGTTTCGTTTCAGTGCTTCTACAATTTTAAGTTTCTGTTCAGGAATTACACGTGCGAAAACGTTTATCCCGTTTATTTTCCGGCTTAATTCTACTTCCGATATTGCTTCCAGTTCTGATCCTGTCATGCATTTATCTGGGTTGTCGAGTCCAATTTCAAGAGCAATATGTTGAGCTGTAACGGGGTAATCACCCGTAATCATGACCACTCTGACTCCTGCTTTGTAGCATTCCCTGACAGCTTGTTTTACATTACTTCGTATTGGGTCCGAAAGTCCGATCAACCCGATAAAGTCGAATTTAAAATCATGTTGTATTTCAGGCAGATGGGTTGCCAGAATGCTGGCTTTTGCAACTCCAAGAACCCGTAATCCACTTGCGGCCAGTTCTTCGACCGCTTGTGACAGCCTTTTCTTTTCCTTTACATCTAAATGACATAATTCAAAAATGGCTTCTGGAGCACCTTTTGTTGCAATAATTTTTTGTTTCGTACTTTTTTCTGAAAACACCCTTGACATAGCCAGCAATTCTTTGGAAAGGGGATATTCCTTAATCATTTCCCAATTTTTATGAATATGTTCGGTTCCTTTCAGATACATTTCCCCCATGCCTGAGATAGCTTTTTCCATTGGATCAAACGGATTGGTCTGACTGGATAAAATTCCAAACTCCATGATTTCGTGGAATTCGGGATTTAACTCATTCCCTTTTTCTATAGTGTGATATTCTTTTCCGTTATAAAGTTTTGTAACCGTCATTTTATTTTCAGTCAACGTACCTGTTTTATCGGTACACAGTACGGTAGCCGACCCCAGTGTTTCAATGGCTGAAGGATTCCTTGTCAGCACTTTCTTCTTTGACATTCGCCAGGCCCCAAGCGCCATAAATACAGTCAGTATAACCGGAAATTCTTCGGGCAATACGGCCATGGCCAATGTGATTCCGGCTAAGAAACCGTTTATCAGGTTTCCACGGGTAAGAGTATAGCCGACTACCACTAACAAACAAAGTACAGCAGCAATGATAGTTAGTCTTTTTACAAGTGAACCCAATTCAGTTTTCAACCTGGTGGGATCTTCTTTTACTCCTTGGAGAGCCGAACCTATTTTACCTATTTCGGTATTTACTCCTGTGCTGGTTACCCTTGCAATACCATTTCCCTGTACAATCATGGAACCTGAATATACAAATGGCAAATCATCGCCACCCGGCTGGGTAATCTTCAATATCCCGTCCCAGTCATTTTTACGTACAGATACCGATTCACCGGTCAGCAAGGATTCATCAGCCAGTAAGTTGACAGAACGTATCACTGTAGCGTCCGCAGGTACCCTGTCACCTTCCTGCAGCACAATCAGATCATCAGTTACAACGTCCACTCCGGCAATTCGGGTTTCCTGTCCATCACGAATCACTAAAGCCCTTGGACTAGCCATATCTTTCAGTGCGTCCAGTGCTTTTTCAGTCTTCTTTTCCTGGAAAAATTCAATACCCATAATTACAAAAACGAAACCCAGCAACATCAATCCTTCCTGTAACTGACCTAATACAAGATACAAACTACCACAAGCCACTAAAAGAATAAACATTGGCTCCCTGATTACGCCCAGGGCCAATGTAAATATATTTTTAGGTTTTGAAGAAGGCAGACTGTTAGAGCCTTCAGTTTTTAACTTTCCTGCCGCCTCTAAACTGGTCAGACCTTGCAACAATTCAGGAGTTTTATTCGTATTTTGATTTTCGTTTTTCATAACAGTATAAATTTTACATTCAATAAATAATGATTTATTTATTATTTAATATGATGATGAAAGGAATCAGACTACAATTGGTTTAAACTATTTGGGTTTAACCGGTGTTTCAGTTTTTGCTATTTCCGTGGGTGCCACTTTCCCCGAGAACATATTGGCATATGCATGTGTAAACTCAGCACCAAAAAAAACAATCATCGAAGTATATGTTACCCAAAGTAAAATCAGTATGACTGACCCTGCAGCTCCATATCCTGTTCCCGGATTCGCTTTTCCGAAATAAAGCCCTAAACCGAATTTACCGATTTCAAACAGGAAGGCAGTTACAAATGAACCGATCCATACATGTTTCCATTTAATTTTTGCATCCGGTAAAAACTTAAACATGAGAGCAAATAATACAGCAAGAATTACCAACGATAATCCTGAATTCAGTAATTGTAAGATCAACAAAAAAGAATCGGAGAAATGACTGGCTAACCAATTTCCAAAAGCTGATATCAGTGCAGAAATCAGAAGTGATACCACCAGCAAAAAGGCAATAGAAACAATTAATCCGAAGGAGAATAACCTGATTTTAATGATTTCCCAAATACCTGATTTCTTTGGATCTACTTTAACTTCCCAGATTATATTTAGTGCATTTTGAAATTCGGCAAATACGCCGGTTGCTCCAATAAGAATTGTCACTACACCGATAATGGTAGCCAGCATTGTATTTTTCAGTTTTGTAGCCTGAATAATCATATCCTGTACCTGTCTGGCAGTATCAGCTCCCATGGTGGAGGCAAATTGTGTAGCCACCTGATGATTTACTGCCTCCCTGCCAAAGAAGTATCCGGCAAGTGTCATAATGACCACTAGTAAGCCCGGTAACGAAAAAATGGCATAATAAGCAATCACTGCACTTTCATGAAAAGGATCTTTTGCAAGCCAACTTTTAAATGCATTTTTTAAAACGGTAAAAACTTTTTGAATGTGAGTTCTCATTTGAATAATATTGTGCAAACAATGTTCTTTAATTATAAATCAGGAATCCTTTTTATTGTCTTCTTTAACAATAAAACGCCTTCAATTTTCAAACCCTGACAAAGATTTCGTTCATTGTCAGGGTTGATAATATTTTAATAATGAATATCAATTCCTCAATTTCAGTAACATAAAGCTACTGATTAACTTTTAGCAATCTCTTTTTTTGTAGGAACAATAAACATTGGAATAGTAGATTGTAACATGACTTTTTGCGAAACACTTCCTAATACTATGTTTTCAAGCCATTTTTTACTCAAAGAGCCCATCACAATAATATCAACATCCAACTCTTTAGCTGTTTGAATAATTGAATCTGCAAAATTACCTTCTTTTACTACAGTTTGGATAGTTAAATCGCCCAAAAATAATTTTGTTTTATCAAGAAATTGTTGAGATGCTTCTTTTAATTCAACCACACTATCTAATTGTAATGGTCCCATGTTAAGGTAACTCAAAGAATAAACCGTCAAATCTTCAATAACATGCAAAAGAATTATTTCAGCACCCATTGCCGCTGCAATTGAATATCCTGATTTGGCTACTTTTTTAGCAGTCGGATCATAATCCAGAGCAATCAATACCCTATTCATTTTTATCTTTTTCATGAGGTTGAAATTTTTAAATAATTAATTTAGATAATTATACTAATGATGATTATGGAAATAATTAAAATGGAATCCAATTTCAAACCATGCTGAAAAATGAATTGTTATTGATCACACTGTTTCTTTTCTAATACCGCACTTTCAAGGCTATATCTCCTAATGATTTAAGTTCTTCCTGAGTCGTGAATATAGCACGCCCTTTTTTAGAAATTACATCCCAGGCTATTTCACTTGAAATATCATTTATAACTCCGGGTAAATTGACATCGTTCACTAAATCTAAAGAGAACTCACCCGTGACTCTTACAGCCTGGTGAAAATTATCATTTACAATTAATAAATCGCCTCTGCCCTCTTTCGCTGCCCGGTATATTTCTGACAATTCGGTAATAACATTGCTTTTACCGACAGCTTCCTGCATTTCCTTAATATCATCTGCCCTCCCCTTTTTTTGAAGAATAGTCACTACCTGCCAGGCATCTGTAGCAATCGAATGAACAGGGGTATAATTATAATTTATATTTTTCCAGCCTAAATAAACAGATGGTTTATCGGCAACTTTCATCAAGCGGTTGTAATTATCATCGGTAGATATGACAACACATTTCATATCGGTTTTATTATTCACCCGCACTACTGCCTTATCAATCTTATTGAAGAACTCACGTGCCTGATTTTCAGCTTGCTTACCATTCGTAATAGTTTCTGTATCGGTAGAATCATCAGTAATATTTTCGAATGGAAAATCATCATTTTTTATTTCTCCAACAATTCCATCGTTGATAGCAAGAAGTAACCTGACTTCAGATTTAGTGAGTTTCAGGATAAGATATTCTACTGTACGGTTAAAGACTTTTATCAGAGGTTTGACCGCAAAATTCTCGGAAATGTATACCGTATTTTGCATTGTTGGCCATGTTGACTTAACAATTTCTTTTGTAGAATTTGATAAAAACAGATGCAGACTATCCAGATTATAATTTACGTCAATCTCATTCTCGACTGCATCAATATTCTGTATTAATTCAGCCACTGTACGTTTACCATATCCATTAATTACTCGTTCCCTTGCTTCCTGTAACAGTTCTTTCAAAACAATACTGTCTTTTTGATTTTCAGGATAAGTCCTGTGTGTATTCATTGATATCGAAACACATGGAAGATTCTTCTCTGAAGCAAGTTTTTCTAATTTCTCTCTTTTCATTATATCAATTTTTTATCGTAAATTTATTTGAATATCACCTGAATTTCAATTGAATATATACATGCATATTTCTTTTCTGATTCATGACACCTATCAAAACACTGAAATACTTATCATTATATATTGCCATTAAATCATTTGGTGAATCATTTTATTTATAAGTTATAATATTAGTATCCAGTCAATATCTTTAGTTATTTCTCCGATGCTGTTTAATTTTTTTATTGACTTAAATCTCTCTAAAGAAAACTATTTTAATTTCAGTTTGAATAATCAGACTATTTTCTATTCAGCCTGTTTTTTTGTAGGGACAATAAAAAGTGGAATTGTAGTATCTTTCAAAACATTTGCAGCTTCACTTCCCATGATAATATTTTCTAACCATTTCCTACTGTGAGTCCCCATAACAATTACATCTACGTTTAATTCCTTTGCTGTTTGAAGTATAGTTTCAGAAATTTCACCTTCTTTGAGTATGGTTTTAATAGAATCATCACCTAAAAGTTTCTTTGTTTTATTCAAAAATTCCTGTGTCGAGACCTTCAAATCCCCTAAAATATCGACCTTCAATTCACGCATATATGTGTATGCTGAATAATAAACCGGTTGTTCGGAAATTACATGCATTAATATTGTTTCTGCATTCATAGCAGTTGCCATCGAGAATCCTGTTTCAGCCACTTTTTGCGATGTTTGATCGTAATCCATGGCAATCAATACTTTTTTAATTTTAGTTGCCTTCATGTTCGTCAATTTTATTTTAATTGATAATATTTTCAAAGTTTGATTATCAGAAGATATTTCAAACTATTCTTTCAATATCTATCTATCTGTTTTATACACAAAGGTCAACTATTTTAACATCATTTGAGTTACAAAATTTTTGAAAAAAGTTATATGATTCACACATCCTGAAAATGAACAGAAGGTCAATTAATCATTATTTACCATTTATTTATTGACTATGTACTGTTGTTCCAATATAAACGAATAGTTATGTGTTCGTTTTTTCATAAACAATGTTTGCTCCAAACACAAAGCAAATCCACTTCTCAGGCAGGTTGTTAAATATCACTCTAAAAATTACATTTTACACTTTCCATTTCATATTTAAGTTACCGGTTCTTTAATCATTTGTGTAATTGCCTGAAAAAAGACCGGTAAAACTCCACTATTGATTTTACTTCTGTTCTGGTCCTCTTTTATAATTCATTATGAGTCACTTGTGGTTTTATTGCGGATATATTTTTGATATGTTAACATATTAATGATAAGAGATATCTATGATATATCCGTAATACAACTAAGATACAACTAAGAAAAAAGTAAAAACGGGAATAAAACAGATGTAAAAGGAAACCATCGGAAGACTGGGGAAAAAACCGGGTAATATGAGCACAACCGGATTATGAAATGGGAGTCTTTCGAAAATTGATTTAGAGAGTGAAATAGAGAAAATAAATCTTCAGGTAGTTTACAATTCAGTAAACAGGGTGAGTGGAATTAATGCATTTTACATTGAATATTTCAGCATCTGTAAAACTTTGATAAAAATACATCCATACATAAACAAAACACATTCCATTTTTGCAATTCTCAATTCATTTCCAGCCTCCTCCAAGGCTTCTGTATAAGGAAATAGCAGACTGTAATTGTTGTACTTTATCACTTATACCGTTCAACTGAGCAGCTAACAGACTTTGTTCGGAAGTAAGTACATCAGTATAATTTGTATTGGCAGAATATTTAAGAAGTTCTTTTGTATATTCCACCGATTTTTGTAAAAATTCGATTTGATGTTCACGTATTTTTATTTTATCTGTAGCAGTCTGATAATTGGATAAAGCATTTGAGACTTCCTGTCCGGCATTTAACATTGTTTTTTTAAATATCAGGAGAGATTCTTCCCTTTGAGCTTGTGTTATTTTTAGTCGTTGTTTATTGAGCCCATGATTAAAGACTGGTTGTGTCAGCCCGGCAATAATATTTACAAATAAAGAAATAGCATTGAATAATTGCGAGATATTACCAGTTGCCCATCCACCCTGAGCAGTTATGGTAAATGAAGGGAAGAAATAGCTTTTAGCTACATTCGTTAATTCAAAATAATATTGTAACTGATACTCCGCTTCCATAACGTCAGGCCTGTTAACCAATAACCGGGCCGGAATGCCTGTTTGCAAACCGGTAAAAGCCTGTTGGTTATGAAGGCTATCCCTGGCTATGTTTCCCGGATTTCGACCGAGTAACATACTCAGAGTGTTTTCTACAATTCTGATATTTTGTCTTAAATCAGGTACTGTAACTTCTACTGAATAACGGTTAGCTTCACTTTGAACTACAGCGGCACCGGTTACAACATCACTCTCTTTTAATTTCTTCATGATT
>Ga0302209_10000427_pt1 | contig 19539 bp, 18 predicted proteins | sample II_Fen_E3_1_FD_194574 | JGI IMG/M metagenome (GOLD analysis project Ga0302209, IMG submission 194574) | Peat permafrost microbial communities from Stordalen Mire near Abisko, Sweden - II_Fen_E3_1 | ecosystem: Environmental > Terrestrial > Soil > Wetlands > Permafrost | place: Sweden: Abisko...
GGTGTTGGGGCTAATGGTAACAGGACACTGGGAGGTGGTGCCATTGGTGGTATGTTGATAGGTGTTATTTGTCAGATATTTGTAGTGCCGGGCTTATTTGTTGTCTTCCAGTATTTACAGGAGAAAATTAAGCCTATTGAAAAAACAGGAATGGATATCAGTGAAGTCATTCCTGAGCTTGAGCAGTATACTAAAATTGATAAAGATTAATCGGAATGAAAAAACAACTAATAGGAATTTTGTGTGTAGCTGCTTTATTGAGCAGTTGCCACATTTATAAATCGTATAAAAGACCGGATGTGGCTACTTCGGCGATGTATCGGGATACCTTATCTGTAAAAGATACTTTGGTTTCAGATACTATCAACATGGGAAATCTTCCATGGAAAGAAGTCTTTCGTGATCCAAAACTTCAGATCCTGATAGAACAGGGACTCTCGCATAATGTAAATCTGCAAACAGCCATGCTTCGGGTAGAAGAATCCAAAGCCGGTTTAGTGGCAGCCAGATTGGCTTTTGCTCCCTCGTTAGCATTTGCTCCCCAGGGAACTGTTGGCAGTTTTGCCGGGGTTACAGCAAAAACCTATTCACTTCCGGTTACGGCAAGTTGGGAAGTGGATGCATTTGGTGGTTTGCTGAATGCCAAACGTGGAGCTAAAACGGTACTTCTGCAAAACGAAGCGTACCGTCAGGCAGTGCAGACGCAGGTTGTTGCTACGATTGCCAACTGTTACTTTACGTTGCTGATGCTTGATAGTCAGTTGAATATCACAGTCAAAACAGCGAAAATCTGGGAAGAAAACGTGCAAACCATGAAAGCTATGAAGAAAGCCGGCATGACGAATGAGGCGGGAGTCTCTCAAAGTGAGGCTACGTATTATCAGGTAAATGCTACTTTGCCCGATCTTCGCAGGCAGATCCGCGAAACTGAGAATGCGTTGTCGCTATTGCTTGGACAAGGTCCCCGGCAAATTCAGCGTGGATCACTTGCCGACCAGTACTTGCCCGAAAAATTATCGGTGGGTATACCCTTACAAATGCTTTCGAATCGTCCCGATGTAAAACAGGCTGAAATGGCTTTGGCAAGTGCGTATTACACCACCAATAAGGCCCGGTCGGCTTTTTATCCTCAGATTACGTTAGGTGGATCGGCCGGTTGGACCAACAGCGCCGGAGGTGCTATCGTCGATCCCGGTAAATTTTTAATATCGGTGGCAGGGTCACTTGTACAACCCTTGTTTGCCAAAGGGACAAATACAGCCCGCTTAAAAATAGCCAGGGCGGAACAACAGGCAGCTTTGCTTGCTTTTCAGCAGAGTATTCTTGCTGCCGGTAGTGAAGTAAGCAATGCTCTGTATCAATATCAATCGGCAGGAGAAAAATGTATCCAGCGGAAACAGCAGATCAAATCATTAAACAGTTCGGTGGACAAAACGCAACAATTGATGAAATTCGGATCGTCCACCTATCTGGAAGTCCTGACAGCTCAACAGTCGTTGCTGAGTGCCAGGCTATCCGATGTAGCGGATAGCTTCGAACGTATTCAGGCTGTCATTAATCTGTATCAGGCTCTCGGTGGAGGAAGATAAAAAATAACTTTAAACAATATAAACATGAATACAATCAGCCCGTTGGCTTTTGTGAGTCCCGATGCAATACTCGGAGATGGTGTGACTATCCACCCTTTTGCCTATATCGATAAAAATGTAGAAATAGGAAATAATTGTACCATAATGCCTTATGCAAGTGTTTTAAGCGGCACACGCATGGGCAATAACAATGAGGTGCATCAGGGCACTGTGCTTGGTTCTGTTCCTCAGGATTTCAAGTATCAAGGTGGTGATACTCTCCTGGAAATAGGTAACAACAATGTGTTCCGCGAAAATATAGTTATAAGCCGTTCTTCAGCCCCTGAGGGAAAAACGGTGATTGGCAACGATAACTCGTTGATGGAAGGTGTCCACATTTGCCATGATGTGCGCGTAGGCAATCATTGCGTGCTGGGTCTCAAATCAATTATTGCAGGCAATTGCATTATCGATTCGCATGTAATATTCAGCTCCATGGTAAGCATGTTCCAGGATACCCGTGCGGGTAGCTGGAGCATGGTAAGGGGTGGTTGCCGGTTCCGGAAAGATGTCCCTCCGTATATTGTTACCTCTACCAACCCCACCAGCTATTACGGAGTGAATGTAAAACTGTTGAAATATAACGATTTTAAGGAAAAAACTATTCAACACATTGCACATGCGTATGAATTAATTTACCATGGGAATGTAAGCATCCTCGATGCCGCTATCCGGGTCGAAGAAGAAGTCCCCATGAGTGACGAAATCAGAAATATCATTGATTTTGTACGAAATTCACAAAAAGGAATCATCTAAGTAATTAGTAATGAACTATTAGAAATAAATAATTCCAAGACTGTGAAAATAAAAACTCTGAGAATTACTAAATAGATTATTCAATATTTATAATTCCATAAAAGGATTATTCCGTTTTCTTTAATTGAATGCAACTGACCCAAAGAGTGAAACATATTCGTTTTGTTCGTTGGGTTTGTGGTTTACTCTTTAAAATCAATGATTCGGAGAGTCTTAATTCACCCACCTTTTTATTTTAACAACCTGTTTTAATTTGAACGTTTCAGATCTCCCAGGGGTCTGCCTATTATGTATTTCAGCGGTTATGACCCGGCCGCAAGGATTAATTTGAGGCATTTAAGTCACATAACCTATTCAATACCATAAACCGCATTCAAGCCGAAACAAAGAAAATTGTTCTATTCATAAATTCCTTTTCAATACGTGTTTTTGCTGATTATCATTTTTATAAGTTTATGAATAATGCGTTCTTTATTCTTAATTATGTTTTTGTATCTTTGTGGTCATTTCAATGAACCTTATAAAATAAACACGCGTTATCTCCGTTAAAAAAGGGTTTTCATCTTTTTTTTTCCTGAAGCGACATTCACATAGCATGAAGAACAAAATAATAATTCTGCTTACTATCCTCTTATTTGCTATGGGCCTGTCGGCACAATCCAAAGTGCGTGTATACGGTTATGTCATTGATACCAACAACCGGGGAATTGAACTTGCCAATGTCTTTTTTGAAAATACCTCTGTAGGTACTGTTACGAATCAAAACGGTTTTTACGAATTGACAATGAATGTCAAAGATTCGGCTACCCTGGTTTATTCGATGCTGGGGTATCAGACTGTCAAACATACCATTCATCCTCACAAGCAAGTCCTGCAGATCTCTGTAGAACTTCAGGCACTCTCAAAAGAAATGGGAGGAGTCAATATTACCGGTCAACGCCGTCAGACTTCCACACTCGACATGCTCGACCCCAATAAATTCAGGGCCATGCCGAATACAGCCGGTGGAATCGAATCCCTTTTAATTACTTTCGCCGGTGTAAGTTCCAACAATGAACTCAGCTCACAATATAATGTCCGTGGTGGAAACTTTGATGAAAATGCTGTGTATGTCAATGGTATCGAAGTGTACCGACCCTTGTTGATCCGTTCAGGACAACAGGAAGGACTGAGTTTTATTAATCCTGATATGGTTAAAAATGTGGCTTTCTCTGCCGGTGGATTTGATGCAAAATATGGAGATAAAATGTCATCTGTGCTTGATATTCAGTATAAAAAACCAACCGAATTTGAAGCTACTGCTTCAGTCAGCCTGTTGGGGGCTTCCGCGTACCTGGGTACTGCCGGTAAAAAGTTTACTCAAATGCATGGCTTTCGTTATAAAACGTCATCCTATTTGCTCGGAACTCTGGATACCAAGGCTGAATATACTCCAGCCTTTTTCGACTATCAAACCTATATGACGTATGAGCTTAATCCGAAATTTGATCTTACTTTCCTGGGAAACTTCTCTCAGAATTCATATCAGTTTATACCACAGACCCGTGAAACAACTTTCGGAACATACAGTACCGGCCGTAAGCTCACCGTCTTTTTCGAAGGACAGGAACAGGATTTATTCCGTACATCGTTTGGTGCTTTAACGTTGAACTATAAACCGGTAAAAGGAATGAAACTGAGTATGCTCGCTTCATCGTTCTATACCAATGAAAATGAGACCTATGATATCCTGGGCGAATATGTGTTGACAGAAGTGAAAGTTGATCCCGATCCGGCAAAACAAACCGGTGCGTCACTGGGAGTGGGGAGATATCAACAGCATGCCCGGAACAGATTGAATGCCTATGTAAGTAATCTGGCTCATTTAGGTGAGTTTGACCTGGCTAATCATAAAATGAAATGGGGTGTCAGCATTCAGAATGAAATGATATCGGATAAGATCAGTGAATGGGAATTGCGTGATTCAGCAGGCTATTCGCTCCCTTTCAGCGATAAACAAATCAACCTGTTTTACAATTTAAAGTCCGATACGACCTTGTCAACCTGGCGATCGACAGCTTTCTTTCAGGATACCTATAAATGGAGTTCAGAAGCAGGATCCTTTTCAATTACCGGAGGTTTACGTAGTAATTACTGGACTTTTAACCATGAATTCTTAGTGAGTCCACGTGTTGCCTTTTCCTATTTACCAAGTTGGAAACGCGATTTTAGTTTCCGATTCGCAACAGGAGTCTATTATCAGGCCCCTTTCTACAAAGAAATACGCGATACAATTACCGATGCTTTGGGTAATGTAAAGTTACATCTCAACAATTCAATCAAAGCACAACGTTCCCTTCATTTTGTTCTGGGAGGCGATTATTATTTCCGGGCATGGGGACGGCCATTCAAGTTTACCACTGAAGCATATCTGAAGCTTGCCGATAGAGTTATATCCTACTCCGTTGATAATGTCCAGATAGTCTATTCAGGTAGAAATGATGCGAAAGCCTATACGGCAGGAATGGATTTTAAACTCAATGGCGAATTAGTTCCGGGTGCCGATTCATGGATCAATTTATCACTGATGAACTCAAAACAGGATATCCTGGGCGATTCATATGTCAGTCACACCTATGATGTAAAGGGAAATGTTTTAACTTCTTCTACGGTGTATCCGGGTTGGGTGCCCAGTCCCAGTGAACAACGATATACTTTTTCAATATTATTTCAGGACTATTTACCCAACAATCCGAAATATAAATTCCAATTGAGAGGCGTTTTAAACGATGGATTACCTTTCGGACCACCTAATAATATTCAATACCGCACGGCCTTTCGTGCACCTGCCTATCGACGTGTCGATATTGGTGCATCCCGTATGTTAGTAAATGGCTCCGATAAAATGATGAACAGAGCCTGGTTGAAACACGTTAAGAATATTTGGTTGAATATAGAAGTGTTTAATCTGCTTGATTTTAAAAATGTCAATTCTTACTATTGGGTAACCGATATTTACAATCAAAAATTAGCTGTACCGAATTATCTTACAGGACGACAACTCAACCTGAAAGTAATGGTGGACCTGAAATAGGAGTGAGGAGTGAGGAGTGAGAGCCAAGAACCAAGAGCCAAGAGCCAAGAACCAAGACAAAAGAATAAAGACAAAAGAATAAAGACAAAAGATTAAAGACAAAAGAACCAAGAACCAAGAACCAAGACGAAAGAATAAAGACAAAAGAATAAAGACAAAAGAACCAAGAAGAATAAAGATTATTTGTTGAGATCCAATATTCTGACTGATGAGTCTGGCAAGAATGAAACTTTGATCTTTTATCCTATGGACTTACATTAAAAAGATATAATCCATCATAATTCAGCGTAATTTTTCAATTCCACTTGCAACCTGATAAACTACTTTTTTTCAGTTCTCAACTACCTACTACCTACTACCTACTACCAACTACCAACTCTCTGCTCTCAACTTCCATCTACTTACTAACCAAATTCCTTTTATTATCGGGTTAATTTCACTAATTTTGCAACTTTATTGTTCAAATTTATTGAATTTGTTAGTTAATCAACCTATCAACTAATTAACCAATTAACCAATTAACCAGTTAACCAATTAACCAATCAACCAATCAACCAATTAACCAATCAACCAATTAACCAATTAACCAATTAATCAAACAACCAATCAACAATCAACCAAAATATGCCACACACCTCCCTACGAGGGCAGGCAATGCCCGAATCGCCAATACGTAAATTAGTGCCACTGTCAGATAAAGCAAAAGCACGCGGTATCAAAGTGTATCACCTCAATATCGGTCAGCCCGATTTGAAAACTCCTCAGGTAGCATTGGATGCGATTCATAATATTGATCGTACCGTTCTTGAATATAGCCCCAGTGATGGAATTAAAAGTCTGAGATCTAAATTAGCAGCCTACTATCATACATTCAACATTGATGTCACCGAAGAAGATATTATTATCACAACAGGTGGTTCGGAAGCAGTGAATTTTGCTTTTATGAGTTGTCTTGATCCGGGGGATGAAATCATTGTTCCCGAACCGGCTTATGCCAATTACACTGCTTTTGCTATTGCAGCAGGTGCTGTGGTTCGTCCGGTAGTTTCGTCGATTGAAGAAGGTTTTGCGTTGCCATCGGTGGAACGGTTTGAAGAACTCATTACGTCAAAGACAAAGGGCATTCTGATATGCAATCCCAATAATCCGACCGGGTATTTGTATACACGTTCGGAAATGAACAAAATTCGTGATCTGGTAAAGAAATATGATCTGTATCTTTTCTCGGATGAAGTCTATCGGGAGTTCTGTTATACCGGTGCACCATATATTTCGGCTTTTCACTTGGATGGTATTGAAGAAAATGTCGTGTTGATTGATTCGGTATCTAAACGTTACAGCATGACCGGAGTACGAATTGGTGCTTTGGTAACAAAAAATAAAGAAGTCCGCAAAAATGTTATAAAATTCTGTCAGGCAAGACTTAGTCCACCTTTATTGGGTCAGATTGCTTCCGAAGCTGCCATGAATACTCCTCCCGAATATATGCTGGAGATGTATAACGAATATGTCGATCGTCGTAAATTCCTTATCGATGGTCTGAATCGCATACCGGGTGTTTATTCTCCGATACCAATGGGTGCCTTTTATACAGTGGCCCGCCTGCCTGTTGATGATGCTGATATCTTCTGTGCCTGGTTGCTATCCGACTTTGAATACGAAGGATATACCATCATGATGGCTCCTGCTTCCGGATTTTATACTGTCGATGGACTTGGAAAAGATGAAGTACGGATTGCTTATGTGCTCGACAAGGACGATTTGAAGCATGCTTTGATTATCCTGGGTAAAGCACTTGAAGTGTATCCGGGGAAGACTATTTAGTTAATCAAGAACCAAGAACCAAGAACCAAGACAAAAGAGCCAAGACAAAAGAACCAAGAGCCAAGACAAAAGAGCCAAGACAAAAGAACCAAGAACCAAGACAAAAGAACCAAGACAAAAGAACCAAGAGCCAAGACAAAAGAACCAAGAGCCAAGACAAAAGAGCCAAGAACCAAGACAAAAGAACCAAGAGCCAAGACAAAAGAACCAAGAGCCAAGAGCCAAGAACCAGGACAAAATGATGGAACGCGGAACGCGGAACACGGAACACGAAACACGGAACACGGAACACTGAACACGGAACACGAAACACGGAACACAGAACACAGAACACGAAACACGGAACACTGAACACGAAACACGAAACACGGAACACTGAACACAGAACACGAAACACGAAACACAGAACGCGGAACACAGAACGCGGAACGCGGAACACGGAACACGGAACACTGAACACAGAACACAGAACACGAAACACGGAACACTGAACACGAAACACGGAACACTGAACACGAAACACGGAACACGGAACACTGAACACGGAACACGGAACGCGGAACACTTAACACAGAACACGGAACACGAAACACGGAACACTGAACACGAAACACGGAACACGGAACACGAAACACAGAACACGGAACACTGAACACGGAACACGAAACACGGAACACTGAACACGAAACACGGAACGCGGAACACAGAACACAGAACGCGGAACACGGAACACAGAACACAGAACGCGGAACACGGAACACAGAACACGGAACGCGGAACACGGAACACGGAACACTGAACACGGAACACAGAACACGGTACTCGGAACACAATAACCAATTAACCAATCAACCATTTTGAATCTCGAATATTTTATAGCTAAACGCATCCATTTTCAACAAGGTAAGAAAAATATTTCCCGACCTGCCGTTCGAATTGCAACCATTGGTATTGCTCTCGGCCTGGCCGTTATGATCATTGCTATAGCAGTTGTGATAGGTTTTAAACAGGAAATACGAAACAAGACCATCGGATTTGGAGGCCATATTCAAATCACAAACTTCGACAATAACAATACATACGAAATGAATCCTATCAAGGCGGATAAGGCGTTGATAAAGAAAATTGAGTCGGTCGATGGTGTTAAACATGTACAGCGTTTCTCTACAAAACCGGGGATTATTAAAACAGACACTGAATTTCAGGGAATTGTTATAAAAGGAATTGATTCAGGTTTCGATTGGAAGTTTTTCAAATCCAATCTGGTGGAAGGGAATGTAATCGACGTATCTGGAACTACTCCTTCCAATCAGGTAGTGATTTCCAAATACCTTACCAATTTATTGGGTTTGAAATTGGGTGATAGCTTCTATACTTACTTTATTCAGGATCGTGTCAGGGCCCGTAAGTTTAAGATCGTCGGAATTTATTCTACCAACTTTATTGAATATGACAAACTCATCGTCCTTTCCGATATTCGACAGGTGCAGGCACTCAATGACTGGTCACCCGATTCTTTCAGTGGACTGGAGGTGCTAATCAAAGACTTTAATAAGATTGATGAAGTGGGCGATGCTGTGTATAATGTCACTGCCAACAGGTTTAATAAAGAAGGAAGTGCCTTTTCCACTCAAACCATCAAACAGCTTAATCCACAAATTTTCAGTTGGCTCGATTTGCTGGATATGAATGTGTGGGTTATTTTAATCCTGATGCTCGCTGTTGCAGGATTTAATATGATTTCAGGACTCCTTATTCTGATCCTCGAACGTACCAGCATGATTGGTATCCTTAAATCAATGGGAGCAACCAATTGGTCGATCCGCAAAATCTTCCTGTACCATTCTTTCTTCCTGATCGGAAAAGGTATGTTGTGGGGAAACATAATCGGACTTTCATTGTGTGGCATACAGTATTTTACAGGTATTATTCCCCTGGATGCCGAAGCCTATTATGTTGCAACAGTTCCTATCACATTCAACTGGCTGTATATTCTGCTTCTGAATGCGGGCACGTTTATGGCTTCGCTATTGATGATGATTGGTCCATCTTATTTGATTACCAAAATTAATCCGGCTAAGATTATACGGTACGAGTAGGTTGACCTTCCATTCCTGATAATTGGGAAAAATAAGTTGTCTGCTGTAAAATGTATAAATCTCATTAAAATCACATATATTTGTAATCGAATTTGTTACAATGAATGGATCAGTACACATAAAATGACTCTGATTTAGAAGCTGATAAACGGTTGACTTTTTGACTGTGAAAGTTTGCTTTTCTGTATCTTTGCAACTGCTGTGTGACTTTCATTGATTTCTTAATTGTAATTCCTAAATATTAATCCGTTTCAGAATCATGATCAAAGACCAGATTGAATCCTTACGCCGCGAACTGGAACAACACAATTATAATTATTATGTGTTGTCAACTCCGACCATTTCCGACATGGACTTTGACCTTAAGTTGAAGCAATTGCAGGAACTGGAAGAAGCGCATCCTGAATTCTTCGATCCTAATTCCCCGACTCAACGTGTTGGCAGTGATATTGCTGCCGGTTTCAAACAGGTTTCTCATGTCTATCCCATGCTTTCATTGGGGAATACGTATTCCGAAGGTGAAGTGCAGGATTTTTACGACCGTGTGCGTCGTGGGCTGAATGAAGAGTTTGAACTGGTCTGTGAGCTGAAGTACGATGGTACTTCTATCTCACTTACCTACGAGGATGGTTTGCTGATACGTGCCGTTACACGTGGTGATGGTGATAAGGGGGATGATGTGACTACCAATGTCAAAACAATTAAAAGCATCCCGTTGCGGTTGCATGGCGATTATCCGCAATCATTCGAAATCAGGGGTGAAATACTTATGCCCTGGTCGGTTTTTGAAGACCTGAACCGGGAACGGGAAGAACAGGAAGAACAGCTTTTTGCCAATCCACGCAATGCTGCTTCGGGAACCTTAAAACTTCAAAATTCGAAGACAGTGGCGTCCCGGAAACTGGATGCCTATTTCTATTATCTGTTGGGTGAAAACCTTCCTGCCGATCTGCATTCGGGTAATCTGGCAGCAGCTCACTCGTGGGGCTTCAAAATATCCGAAGCTACCAAAATATGTAAAAGCTTAACGGAAGTAACCGAATTTATTAATTTCTGGGATACAGAACGCAAAAATCTACCGGTAGCTACCGATGGTATCGTGCTTAAAGTAAATTCAATTCCTCAACAGCGTGCGCTCGGTTTTACGGCCAAATCACCCCGTTGGGCAATAGCGTACAAGTTTCAGGCAGAAAAGGCCGTGACGCGTCTTAATTCAGTTTCTTATCAGGTCGGCCGAACGGGGGCTATTACTCCGGTCGCCAATCTCGATCCGGTACAACTTTCGGGAACTACCGTAAAACGTGCCTCATTACACAATGCCGATATTATCGAAGCACTCGATTTGCATATTGGCGATATGGTATTTGTAGAAAAAGGAGGTGAAATCATTCCTAAAATCACTGCGGTGGACAAAGATGCCCGAATATTGATTGGTGATAAGGTGCAGTTTATTAAAAAATGTCCTGAATGTGGTGCTGAATTAATCCGTTATGAAGGCGAATCTGCTCATTACTGTCCAAATGAAAATGCCTGTCCGCCACAAATTAAAGGTAAAATGGAGCATTTTGTGAGTCGTAAGGCTATGAATATCGATGGATTAGGAAGCGAAACCATAAATCTACTGTATCAAAATAGATTAATCCATAATATTGCCGATATTTACTCACTGGAAATTCCTGATTTAATACGGTTGGAAAGGTTGGGGTCTAAATCGGCCTATAACATTCAGGCCGGATCTGAAAAATCTAAAGAAGTTCCTTTCGAAAGGGTTGTGTTTGCTCTTGGCATTCGTTTTGTCGGTGAAACAATTGCTAAAAAGCTGGCCTTTGCATTCAAAACTATTGAAGCATTGGAACAGGCTACTCTCGACGAATTGGTTTCTGTTGATGAAATTGGTGAACGTATCGCCCAAAGTGTGGTTCTTTATTTTAAAGATCCTTTAAATATCGAAACTGTTAACCGACTAAAGCTGGCCGGATTGCAAATGATGTTGTCCGAAGAAAAATTACAATCGCATGGTACTTCTCTGGCTGGATTTTCTATCGTAATCAGTGGTACTTTTTCCCAGCATTCACGCGACGAATATAAAACTATGATTGAACGCAATGGTGGGAAGAATGTAGGAAGTGTCTCTTCAAAAACTTCCTTTATACTGGCCGGTGAAAATATGGGTCCTGAAAAACTAAAGAAAGCTGAAAGTCTGGGAGTAAGGCTGGTAGATGAGACTACATTCCTGGATATGATTAAATCTGTTTCCCAAGCGGAAGAGGAAGTGAATTAAAAAATGAATAATATGTTTAAAATAGTCAATACTTATCTGTTCAACAAACGTGCTCTCAGATACCTGAGTATAACGCCCCGTGAACGTCGTTTTGTAAATTACGATAAAGCTAAAAATATCCTCCTGTTGTTCGAAAGTGATTATGCTGAAAAAAATCTGCACATTCACAGTGTAATTAAGCAAATGCGTCAGGATGGCAAGAAAGTCTCTGCGTGGGGATTTATTGACAAAAAGCAAGTGGATACGGCTATCTTTCCGGATTTTCGCATTCTGCACCATAAACAAACGGATCTTTTTCATAAACCGCTGCAATCATATATTAGTGAATTGCAGAATTCCCAATTCGATTTATTAATTGATTTATCGGTGAATCCTGTCGTACCATTGCAATATCTGGCCTTATATGCCATTTCCTCTTTTAAAACAGGCATTCGAAAATCGAAGCTTCCCATTTATGATTTTGTACTTGATTTAGAAAATGTAGCATCTAAAACCGAATCTTCAGAAGAGATGATGAATGCGGTTGACGAAACTTACCTGTATAATCAGATAATTTTTTACCTGAAACGCATACAAACTACAGATTAAAACTGTACTTTTGCAAACAAATTGTATTCCTACTACCGATGATTAATAATAAACTGACTGGAATGGGTGTGGCTTTGATAACACCCTTTAAAAGTGATGAATCGATTGATTACGACGCATTAGCACGTTTGGTTGAACATCTCATAAAAAACGGAACAGATTACTTGGTGGTATGTGGTACTACTGCTGAAACACCGACACTTACCGAACAGGAAAAAGAAGATATTAAAAACTTCGTTTTACAAACTGCTGCCGGCCGGTTACCCATTGTCCTGGGCCTTGGGGGAAACAATACCAAAGCAATTGTCGAAAAACTTCAATCATCCGATTTTAAAGGAATCGATGCGATTCTTTCGGTAACTCCCTATTACAATAAACCATCACAAGAAGGTATTTATCAGCACTTTGCGGCTATTGCCAGGGCTTCTAAACTCCCGGTTATCCTTTACAATGTTCCTGGTCGTACAGGCGTAAATATGTCTGCCGAAACCACCCTGCGTCTTGCTAAAGAATTTTCAAATATCTGCGCTGTCAAAGAAGCGTCCGGTAATTTTCCGCAAATTGATGACATCATTAAAAACAAACCCAAGGACTTTATGGTTATTTCCGGGGACGATGGAATTACTTTTCCATTGATTACCCTGGGTGCAGTTGGTGTGATTTCAGTGATTGGAAATGCATTTCCACGTGAGTTTAGTCGAATGGTCAGGCTTGCATTGCAGGGCGATTATGACAATGCCCGTCAGATTCACCAACATTTTAATGAATTGATTCAACTTCTTTTTGTTGAAGGAAATCCTGCAGGTGTAAAAAGCATGCTTGCTGTGATGGGTTTCATTGAGAATAAATTGCGTTTACCATTGGTTCCTAATACCATAACAACGTACGAGAAAATCCGTATCGTCCTCAATGAACTAAATATCAAATGCTGAATCAATTTATAGTAATGAATTATGAATTGTTAATTATTAACTGTGAAATATTTTATTATGAAGTCTGACAATAAAAGTCCTCTCAAAAAAATAATTCTTTACCTGTTTTTATTCCTGATTGCAGGAGTCTCAATATTTCTGCTTTTACCTTCCAATTATTATATTCGACGGGCATTGGTTCATTATAAACCCAAAATCGATCAGTATACAATCTTTCAAAACAGGGTGGTTAAAGCTGATGATCCTCATCCCTGGGAGTTTGCTCCTGATGTTGAAGAAAAAGAAATTGCTCCTGAATTCGTTGATGAATTTAAATCGTATAAAACCGTTGCATTTATTGTTATCCAACATAAGAAAATTATTCTCGAACAATATTGGTATAATTATACCCCGTTAAATCTCAGCAATTCCTTTTCAATGTCCAAAAGTATCATCTCCCTGCTTATCGGGTGTGCAATCACTGATGGTTACATTAAAAATGTTGATCAACCGGTAAGCGATTTCTTACCCGAATGGACTTCCTATGACGGCAAGGTGCTGACAATAAAGGACCTTCTTACTATGAGCGCCGGTGTTGAATGGGATGAATCATACAATTCTCTTTTTTCTAAGACTACAGAGGCCTATTACGGAAAAAATTTATGGAAACTTGCGTTAACCGAAAAACTGATTGAAAAACCAGGTGTTCGCTTTAATTATCAAAGTGGTGTAACCCAGATTTTAGCATTTTTGCTTCAAAAAGCTACTGATAAAACTATTTCCGATTATGCTTCTGAAAAACTATGGACTCCCATTCAGGCTGAGGAAGATGCACTCTGGTCGCTTGATAAAAAGAACGGGAATGAAAAAGCGTATTGTTGCTTCAATACCAACGCCCGTGATTTCGCACGGTTAGGTCAACTGATACTCAATAAAGGTGAATGGGATGGTGAGCAAGTGGTTGACTCCAACTATATCCGTGAAGCTACAACACCGGCTTCGTGGCTTAAATTTACCAGGCGACTCCGTCCCGGCGAAACTGTAGCAAGAGAACCTGTACCCTGTTCATTTTATGGCTATCAGTTTTGGATACTGAATTATCAGGGATTAAAAGTACCTTATATGAAGGGAATGTTGGGACAATACATTTTTGTTATTCCTGAATTGGACGCAGTGATTATTCGTTTAGGAAAAAAAAGGGACAACGTATTTAATGTTGAACAGGAATATACAAAAGATGTTGATTTATGGCTAAAAGCCGGACTGGAGGTAATTAACCGCCAGCATTAGAAAATAAAATAATAACAAAAAGGATGACACAGAAATATGTCATCCTTTTTTGTTATTATCAAGTATGAATGAATCAATGAATGTTTGTCCTTTTTTTAATTACTGATTCCTCTGATAGCAAATGCAAACCGGTATCTTCGGACTGTTGTTCAAAATAATCCAATATCTGAAACATTTTTAAGTTATTCTCTTCAATATAGATAGTTTGATCGGTAATCATTTCAGCTGACTGAATCGTATTACTTTCCACCAGTTCCTTTTTACCATTCGCTATCATTCCCTGTAATGAATGTTCGGTCACTTCTAAATGAAACTGTAACCCCAACACATTCTTCATGTAAATAAAAGCCTGGTTTACGCAGATATCTGAACTCATTAAAAGATCACTTCCTCCCGGGATGTCGAATGTTTCTCCATGCCAGTGAAAAACCGGAAATTGTTCTTCGAAATTTCCAAATAAAGGATGTTTCATGGCAGTTTCGGTAAGTTTTATATCATACCATCCTATTTCTTTTTGATCATTCGGATAAACTCTTGCACCAAGTATTTCGGCTATTAACTGAGATCCAAGACAAATTCCTATCACAGTTTTTCTATTCTCAATGGCCTTACGTATAAAAGCTTTTTCTTTCACCAACCATGGAAATTCCACTTCGTCATTTACACCCATTGGTCCTCCCATGACGATAAGCCAATCAATGTCCTTTACATCAGGAAAACGGTGATCTTCGTAAACACGGGTGTATCCCGACTGATGGTTGTTATTATCAATCCATTGATCGATACAACCCAATCCTTCGTATGGAACATGAGTTATTGTGTGAATAGAAAGTTTTTTCATTTTATCAGGCCTTAGGAATTTGTTATTCATTGCCGATAGCTTTATCCATGGCCACACTGTCATTGTTAAATGTGGCTGTACTATCCTGTGCATTGAGTTCAACTTTTATTTCAGGTTTTATATTGGTATCAATATGTTTTTTTAATGCGAAGTTGGCTATAATAATTCCGATGATCACTAATGCGAGAAGTCCTAATAGAAGTTTGTTACTGGTTTTCATAAATTTGAAATTAAGTGTTGAATGCTTGAATTAAAAATATCTTTTGTGAAAAGATATAAATTGTCATCATTAACCTGTAACGTATCAGGCTTGTCATTATTGCCTACTAAATTAACTGCTACAGGACGAAATTGTTCATAAAGAAATGATTTTTTGTCTAAATTTTGTATCCAACCTATGCCGACAACAATAATAACTACGATAGCCTGAATGATTTTTTTGTCTTTTTTCATACTTGTGTGATTCTTTTATTGTATGTTTTTAGAAAATTCTTCGTATTTAGCTTTTAATTCGTCAAAAGTCATGCCCAATAGTTTCATGTTTTTGAATATGACCGGTAGTTCCATTTCCAGGAATTGTTTCCTTCTTAGGTCGATAATTTTATTTTTTGCCTGTTCGGCAACGAAATAACCGACACCTCTCTTGTTAAATATTATTTCGACGTTTTGCAAAAAATCATAGGTCCGCATAACGGTATTTGGATTTACCTGCAAAGACACTCCTAATTCCCTTACTGAGAGAATTCTATCGCCTTCCTTCCAACGGTCTAATAATATTTGTTCGCTTATATAATCGCCAATTTGCATATAAATGGCTTGCGATTGATTGAATTCCATAATGTTATACTTGTTTTTCGGTTAACCGGAAATAACTCACCAGCCAGAAAAATGGGATCATCATATATTTTAATGCCCGGGTGGCTGATTCAAATCCGGGGAATAAATTATCTCCTGAAATGGATAAATTGAAAGATTGACCGTTCAAATTTAAGGACCCAAATGTCAGTCTGAAAATAAGTACTTCAATGATTCCTAATAATATACATACCAATATGAAGGTCAGAAATGTCCGTCCGATTACATTCCGTTTGAAATAAACCGAACCCGTTAAAAAGACCGACTGTATCAAAGCAAAAGAGAAAAAGATATTCCAGAATCCTTCCTGTTTAACTACGTTATTACCCCAGGCTTTTGTTATGGAATCCATTTGAAACAGATCAAGGCTTACAGGATTATTCAGACTGAAAATGGCATTGCCTATTGTCGTACCCAAAAATGACCCTATAATATAAGTAATCAACAGCATGATAAAATAATAAACAGTACTGAGAAGGATGCTGGTAACCAGTTTCTCCAGATGAGTTGCCGGAATTAACAGGTAGTGCATTCCACCGGGCGTATATCCGAAAACTTTAAACATACGTGCTGCAAAAACAAACCCTGAAATATAAAAGAATATTTCAACGGTTGTGGTCTGATGTATAATCATAAACACGACGATGACAATTCCCCAAAAAGAAAGTTCGCGTTGTGTGTTTTCGATAAAATAGCGTTTGATTAATAACCCAAGACGGTTAAGACTAAAAGTTGTATTCATTTTTTATGATGATTTATAAGTTTATTTAAAAAGATTCATAATTCGTTTTTTGTCTGTGAACACGGCATTGAACAGCAGTTCAATGTCTAATTTGCTCTCTTCGCCGGTTGTGTTTTCGCGTACCTGATAAAGTCCGCGCATTGATTCTTCCGAATAAATCACCGATTCGTCGGTATCGTTATGGTCGGCAACTTTGAAAAGTAGTTTTTTAGTAATGTTTTCATTCAGTTCGTTAAACACAATTTCATGCCCATCCATGATCATGATGCTGTCGATCAAACTATCCAGGTCGCGTACCTGGTGAGTAGAGATGATCAGACAACGGCTCTCGTCTAAAGCAGATGCCACCATCCGCCGGAATTGCCCTTTTGAGGGAATGTCAAGTCCATTGGTGGGTTCGTCCATCAAAAGTAATTTGGTGTTGGTGGCCAGTCCGAATGAAACAAATACTTTCTTCTTCTGTCCATGCGATAATTTATTCAACATGGCTTTTTTATCATCAATGTCAAATTCCCTGAGATTAAGATTGAATTGTTCCGAACTAAAACCGGGATAAAAAGGAGCATACACATTTTCGTAATTTTGGATGGAAAGGTTTATTTGGGGAAGTTCTTCCGGCAAAAAGAAAATGTCCTGTAACATTTCAGGCTGCCTTTTCTGAGGTTCAAAACCCATTACTTCAATTTCACCCTTTTGAGGGAATACCAGTCCGGAGATCAATTTAAGCAACGTGCTCTTGCCTTCGCCGTTTTTCCCCAATAACCCATGAATTCTACCGGCTTCAAGTTTCAAACTTAAACCGGATAACAGTTTCGTGTTTTTGCTATAGCTAAAATCCACGTCTTTGATGTCAATCATTATTTTATTCATTGTTACTCTGTATTATTAAAATTAAGTACTTAGTGTGTTAGTGAATTAGTACACCGCAAATGTATAGCAAGTTTTTATTCTTTCAATAAAATATTCTGTTAAATAAAATTAATCGATTAAAAATAGTTTTTCAGATCCGAATAAAAGTGATCGTTTAATCTTTCAATTGGGGAATTAATGTCGTTCTGTGGAGGAAATTGATTGATTTCACATGGTTTTACAACCTGCTTGTACTCATTATGCCCTCTTTTTATGCCTTTCATCTTCTGCATATCTTTAGTATTCGTTTGATTCCCGTTTTTTGTATTATCTCAGTTTACTCTTGGTTTACTCTTGGATATAACTTAGATATCTCTTATCATTAATAAGTTAACAAAACTAAAATAGGACCTAAATATAACCGAAAGTAACTGGTAATAATACCTAAAATGGGAAGAGAACGAAATAAAAAGCAATGAGGAATAATTGTAAGTGGTATTAAATCAGTCATATACCAGATGACTTGCTTGTGATGGATCGCGTTATCCCGGTCCTGCTTTATTTTCCTTATCAGGCATAAGCTTTTTTTTACGAAAAGAACAGTGAATGGAATTCGATTCCTTCGATGATAAAGTTTCAGGAACTATAGAAATTATTAAACCATACAGATCCGACAATGGAATTATCTTCAAAAAAGGCTTATTCCATGAATTATAAAAAGTTATGGCTCTATAAAATTTTAGGTGGGTATTCTGATTTGACAATTTTTGGCATTATATTTATTACTCCGTAGGTAAACTATGCATAACCCCCAGATTTATCTGGGGGATAGAATAATCGAAACAAATTAACACCGTAGGAGTTTACCATTATTGAATATATTATATGACAATAAATTTATAATGAGCATAATACTTGTCTCTAACTGGTAAACTCCTCCAGAGTTTAATCATCTGTTATTTATTATCCCCCCAGATAAATCTAGGGGTTATGCACAGAAAACTCTTACAGAGTTACATATAATTGATCAACATTTCTTTTATCTAGTAAAATAACATGATTGGGTTACCCACCCAATTCGTTATAGAGCCAAAGTTATAGCTATTTCAAGTTTACTCAATTAAAACAATACAAAAATAGAAAACCACAACTCCGACAGGTAGGAATCTTCGATAGACAAACGATGACACAAAAACAAAATGTAAAAAAGAACACAATAGGTAAATAGGTATAGGAATTTTAATACTTATGATTCAACAACATTGGCAACAACATTATTTCTATTGTGAACGAAATAACTATTGTGGTTCGGTTTTATTTTGGTAAAGTAGAACTATGTACTTAACTCTAAGAAATTGACAGGAAATTGTAAAATGGTATGAATGATTCCAACATTAAAAATGCTTACCTTTGCATTTAATTCTGAATTCTGATAATTAGTAGTAACTTAAAAAAGACAGGTGGTTTCGTAAAATACATCGAACTATTGAGTCTGAAGAAATAAAAATGCATACAACAACCGATAAGCTCGCAGAATTTGAGCGATTACTCGATATAATGACCGAATTACGTTCGAAATGTCCCTGGGACAAAGAACAAACCTTTGACAGCATGCGTGTCCAGACCATTGAAGAGACTTACGAACTGGTAGATGCTATCATTCAAAAAGATAAAACTGCAATACGTAAAGAACTGGGCGATTTATTATTACACGTCATTTTTTATGCTCAAATGGGTAGTGAAACCAACGACTTCGATATCTATGATGTTTGCAAATCGCTGAATGAGAAGCTTATCTACCG
>Ga0302209_10000428_pt1 | contig 19535 bp, 15 predicted proteins | sample II_Fen_E3_1_FD_194574 | JGI IMG/M metagenome (GOLD analysis project Ga0302209, IMG submission 194574) | Peat permafrost microbial communities from Stordalen Mire near Abisko, Sweden - II_Fen_E3_1 | ecosystem: Environmental > Terrestrial > Soil > Wetlands > Permafrost | place: Sweden: Abisko...
TGCACCGACTATGCTTATATTTTGTATATTTATGGCCATTGCCATTGCAGCAATGGTTTTGGTAATGAAGTCGAAAGGGTTAGAATCAAATATGGTTTTATTTTCCGTTTTCGGAATAATTACATGCGTCAGTATTATTATCCTGATTCGATATATGAGGAACCTGAACTGATTTTGAATGAATGTTAAGTTGGTAATTTCAGTCATCTATTTTCAAAGAATGAGATGAAAATTTTCAATACCAGAAAATTTATCATGGTAACACTGTACTATTATTTTCAAAGTTAAAAGATAAACTTGTATTAAAACCAATGTCATAAATTGTACAGTTTAAATTATAAATTCATAGTATTGAATAATCTGAAATTGATTTTAAATTTTTGAAACGAAATGCATAAATGTGTGTCCCCGTTTTAATAATGGGTGCAATTATCATTTTTCAATAATTTTACTCCCCCTGAGACTTTGACTACTCCAGTTTTACTTCAAAGTTACAACTTGATTACAATTAATTGTCATACACTTTACAATTGTATGACACTTCCAATTGCTTACCTGATAATTAGTAAATAAAAAATGATTGTTATTATATTTGTGTTGTTCATTGTTGCCAAATACTCTCCTGTAAATTACAGTTGAATTTTATTTTTTTTACTTGAACCCCAAGTTAAAATATAAAAATTAATATCCTGAGAATATCGCGGTGTAAGTAGAAATACAGAAACATTTATTCTCATAAAATGTTGTATAAAAATATATAGAATCAAATGAATCGATTGGAACTAGTTAAAAACGAGTTGGATACTATTCTGCTGAATCAGGAAAATGTAAATGTACGCCCGGATGGGTATATTCATTTATACGGTGTGGCTCAGAATTGTTGTCTGTTGGCAATTAAAAGGAAATTGAATGTTGAACTTTGTACTATCATGGGCCTGTTGCACGATATCTATACTTATAAAATCGGGTATTCAAAAGAACATGCCATACTCGGTGCCATTGAAGCAGAAAACCTTTTACTGGATTTGGAAATTTTTAATGATGAAGAAATAGAAATCATCAAAACTGCAATCAGTCATCATAGTGACAAGAAAACAATACATGATGTATATAGTGAATTATTAAAAGATGCAGATGTTCTTCAAAACTCATTATATACAACTTCGTTTGAAGTGAAACACAGGAAAAGATTAAAAAAAGCATTTAAAAACCTGGGCATTAAAATCAAAATAAAAAAAGTAAAAGAACCGAAACTGTAAGATGAAAAATTAAAAGAACTGAAACTTTGCTTTCCAAAGATTTGCAATAACCTTCAACCTTGAAATTATGAGTACAATTAAAAAAAAATACAATCAACTGGTTAAAAAATATCAGAAAATTGAAAATAAGATGACTGAAAATGAGATTCATGATAAAAGAGTGATACTCCGGCGTATCTTTCCTATTCTGGCAGCTTACAAAATGAACCCTTCAAAAATTAAAAATGGAGAAAAGGCGTTTAAGCTTTTCGGAAAACTGCGTGATATTCAGGTTCAGATGATGAAAGTAGAAAGCCTCGAACAAACAAACGAAATAATTAAATATCATGTTTATTTAAAAAAAATTGAAACGGAGCTAAAAGGTAAAGTAAGTAAATTCAGCAAGAAGAAAGAACTTGTTTTCCCGGTTATAAAGAAAAAATCAAAACTGGAAACTTCAAAGGTAATCAGTAAAACAGCCAAATCGCTCAACAAACTTATTGACAGGATTAATTCAAGGAGCATTGATGATGCGGAAGATGTTCACAAAATCAGAATCGAGTTTAAAAAATTCCGTTACCGTGTTGAGATCCTGTCCTATCTGGAAAATATAGATGAATCAAAACTGGATATGCTGAAAATGTATCAGGATAAGCTAGGTGATATTCAGGATTATGAAGTATTGATCAATGGAATAAAGAAGTATTGTAAAAAGAGGAAACTTGAAGAGGATGAATTGATTGATGTATTTGAACACGATCAAGACACACTCATTGAAAATTTTGATAATCAGATTGAATTATTTATAGCGGTGTGCAGGGATGTTTTAAATATAAATGAGAAAGTTGAAAATTCCATTGATTTAAATGAGTTACCCGGATCAACTGGAGAACTTATTGTCGCTAAAAACGATGATGTAAATTCGAAAGCTGAACAGCTTACAAATAAAAGTGATGCAGATATGGCTGATGTTCTGAATATAGTAGAATCTGTAACAAGCTATGTGAAGAGGAATGATACTCCGGCTTCGGCATCTGTTGAGGTAGAAGAAAAAAAGGTTGGAACAACTCCTGAAGAGATTCCTGGTGGTGTAAATAATAATCCATTTGAATGAAAAACGGGAAAGTTTGTTTGTTAAGATTCAACTGATAAAGAAATTCTTGCTAATTCAAATTATCCGGATTTATTACTATAAAGAAGTTGACTCAAAACGTATAACAATAATTTGAACGAGTCAGTTGGCTAAATTTATCAGACGACAATAGCTATTTAAAATGTTTTCAATTTTTAAAATACAAAAAAAAAGGTTGATGCAATCTTTATGCTCCAACCTCTTTTTTGATATCTACTGATTTTATAGGTTGTTGGCAGTTTCTTCCACTTTATTCTTCTCTTTCCATTTTACGTACAACATGTGAACAATTCCATCTGCCAGTCCAATGGTAGGTACAATAATATGACTTGCTCCCACACCTTTAGCCACTTTAATGTAGATATCTCCGGCAAAGGTAATCACATCAGCACGGTCGGGTTTCATCTTATAGTTGATGATGAGATCGTCCACAGAAAACTGTTTTAAAGTATCATTCAGTTCTTCGAGTTTTTGAAGAGAAAGCTTCGTATTCTTACGAGTCTTTGCAAGGGAGTTCAATTTAATGATATTTCCACCCGAACCGATAATATCGTTAATCTTATACTGTTCTTTGATTTCGGACAAATCATACTCTAACCTTTCATATTCACCGCTTTTGACTTTGTCATTAAGCAATCGAACTGTCCCGATATCATATGATTTTGATTCTGATAATTCACCATTTACCATCAGGCTTATTTCGGTACTCCCACCTCCAACATCAACAAAAATGTAATTTTGTTCTTTGTTTAAGTTATCCCCAAAATGGCTTTCATAGATAATAGAAGCTTCTTCCTGCCCATTAATCACTTCAACTTTAATGTCGGTTTCTTTACGTATCTCCTTGACAAGTGCATTTGAATTTTTAGCTTCCCGCATAGCAGCTGTTGCGCATGCTCTGTAATCGGTAACGTTATATACTTTCATCAGATGCTTAAAGGCTTTCATAAGTCTGATAAGTTGTTTTTCTTTTTCGCCGTTAATCTTTCCTGTTAAAAAAGATTCCTGTCCTAACCGTAAAGGAACACGAACCATTAATATTTTAGAGAAAGAATCGGAAGGATCACCCGGTACAATGCTTTTAATTAAAAGACGTATGGCATTTGAACCGATATCAATGGCTGCAAAATTAATGCTGTTCATAAGAATTGTTATTTTTGGATATTAATATTCTATTTACTTTATTTTACTTTATCAATAAAACCCGATTCGTATTCCTTCCTGTAGAATTTATAAAGCTCTTCCTGTGACCTGAAAGGTATTTCACTGGATGTTTCATTCATCCTGTTTTCGCCTGAACCGTCAACGATTCTGGCTTTTACATTGTCATTTAATCCAAATTCGATCACTGTTTTAAGTTGTTTTTTCAGATCGGGATCATAGACAGGAGTATACACTTCAACCCTGTAGTCTAAATTTCGTTGCATCCAGTCGGCAGAACCCATAAAGTAACGTTCATCGCCTCCATTTGCAAAAATCATTATTCTACAATGTTCCAGATAACGGTCAATGATACCAAATGCCTCAATATTTTCACTCTGTTTTGAAATGCCCGTAATCAGTGAACAGTTACCACGAACCAATAGTTTTATTACTACACCGGCATTTGAAGCCTGATAGAGCTTTTCAATAATTTTTTCATCAACAATATGATTTATTTTACAAAAGATATAAGCCGGTTTGCCTTGTCTGGCATTATCTGTTTCTGTTTTAATTAATCCGGTAAGCTTTTTCCTCATGTATTGAGGTGCAACAATCAGTTGTTTGAAGGTCGGGTTAAGGTAAGGTTGTTCCAAAAAATCGAATACGCTTTCCACTTCATCTACTATGGCTTTATGAGCAGTCATCAGTGTGAAATCAGTATATACGGCTGCTGTCCCTTCATGAAAGTTACCGGTACCGATGCAAGCAATGTTTCCTTTGCGGGCAGATATATGTGCCAGCTTTGAATGAACCTTCAGTCCTTCGACACCCAGAATTACTTTGATGCCTGCTTCCTGCATTTTGGTAGCCCAGTTGATATTTGAGGATTCATCAAACCGGGCAAGTAATTCTACAATGGCAGTCACTTTTTTACCATTCATGGCAGCACATATAAGTGCTTTAATTACTTTCGAGTTTTTAGCTAACCGGTAGATGCTGATTTTAATCGCTTTTACTTCCGGATTTATGGCAGATTCACGTAGTAGCCGAATAAAGTTATCGAAACTATGATACGGGAAATGTAAATACTGGTCTTTTTGCCGAATGAGGGAAATCAGACTGTTTGATTCTTCAAATGAGCGAATCGGAATAGGAGGGTGGTTAGTATATTTAAGTCCGGGCTTTTTGAGTTTGGGGAATGATATCAGATCTTTTAAATTGTGGTATCGGGCTCCACTGACATGTACATCGTGTTTGTCTATTTTAAGCAACTTTTCAGTAAATCGTAGCAGGTCGGAAGGAATATCCCGATCGTAAACAAACCGTATCGGTAAACCGTTTTTTCGACTCTTTACACCTTTTGATACTTTCTCTAACAGACTTTGATAAGCTGTGTTATCAAATTCCATTTCGGCATCCCTGGTAAACTTGATGGTATACCCTTCATATTTATCGTGATTGAATTGGACAAAAATGTAGGGCAAACAATAACGAATCACATCTTCCAGAAACATGATACAAATCTTATCTCCTTCTTTTGGCAAAACAAAAAAACGTGAGAATTCTCCTGTAGGAACTTCTATCAATGCATATTCCTTTTTGTCGTTTTTCTCCAGCTTAACGGTGTTAGAAATTTTAACTGCCAGATAAATACTTTTATCGTTTAGCTTTGGTTCAACCGACATGCGGGATACTAAAATGGGAAACAATGAGTTCATCAACTCTTCCCTGTAAAAGTTATCGACAAATTTTTCCTGATCGGGTGAAAGTTGCTTATCGTTCACTAAAAAGACATTCTCTTTCTGCAATTCATCATATAATCCCGTAAAAATTGCTTCGAAATCAGTGGTATATTCTTCGTTTAACTTTAAAATTTTCTTTAGAATTTTCCTTGAATTTGTACATACCGGATGCATATTTTCTTCCAGCTCAATCATACGCCTGAGAGTCGCAACCCGAATCTGAAAAAACTCATCCAAATTATTCGAATAGATGCCAAGAAAGCTAAGTCTTTCCAGTAATGGATTTGATTGATTTGAAGCTTCGTCAAGAATCCTACGATTAAAATACATCCAACTGATATCCCGATTAACAGTGTATTTTTTCTTTGCTTTATTTATCATAAGATAATTTATTGATTGAGCAATGTAGTGGTAGGTAATCTAATAACAAAACAAATTAATAGAAAGTTCTTATTTATCTGACTTTGTATTTTTTTGATTAAACGGTTGATGTTTAATGTTTTTAAAAATCACAATACCTCTCAAATATTTAAAAAACAATGGTCTTTTACAAATATAGGCTTTTTTAAATCAGGAAAAGTAAAAAACCCGAATCTATTTGTGTTTTTGAGTAAATAAAGCTCTTTGTATGAAATATTTGTGAAAAGAAATAAATACACACAACAATAGTTTTCAGATAAGCCTGTTGATTCAATTGTTGATTCGATTTATTTCATTCCAAATGGATTTATCAACGTGACATACATCCCTCCAACTATACTGCGCCGGCAAAATAATCAATGGGAAAATCGTTTTATTACTAAACTTCAATAATCCCAACAGGAAAAATACAAGGAGCACTACTTCTGTTTACATACCAGTTTTTCTGCATTCATGAGTAGCCGCTAAATTCAACAACCAATCAGTATTTTAGGCTCTTTAATTTTAAAGTTGGATTGAATTTGAATCAGATTCTATTACTTGTTTTGATCCAAAATAACTGGCGAGTGGAAATAAAAAAATGAAATGACTTTATCCTTCAAAACAATATCCAAGACCAAGCTTGGTAACGATATTTTTATCATACGATCCTATTTTTTTTCGAATGCGTGTAATATTAACATCGATAGTACGATTAAGTACAAATGCTTCTTCCGACCAAACTCTTGCAAGAAGTTCTTCCCTCGTAAATAAACGATTTTTGTTTTCTATGAACAATTTAAGTATTTCAAATTCTTTTTTGGTAAACTTAATTTCATCTCCTTCAATTAAAACCTGTTTATTTGTAAGATTCATATTTAGTCTGTCATAAGAAATGATTCTGATTGAGGACATTCTTTTAAAATTTATCCTGTTCACCACTGCATTTACTCTTGCAAGTAGTTCCCTGAAAGAAAATGGTTTTGTAATATAATCATCAGCACCCAGGCTGAAACCTGTCAAACGATCATTCTCGCTGTCCCTTGTTGTAAGAAATATAATGGGTGTGGAAGCTGTTAACGGATTATTACGAATGATGTGTGCCATTTTAAATCCTGAGATTTCATTCAATATCACCTCTGTTAATATGATGTTATAATCCTGAATGCTCATCAATAAAGCGTCTTCGGCTGAATAAGTCACATCGACTTGATAACCTTCATTAAGTAGCCTGAAACGCAGGTTCTCGCACTGATCTTCTTCGCTATCGACTATTAAAATGTGGTATGAATTCATGTTGTGTGGATGTGAGATATTTCAACAAAAATACAAAGTCGATATTACGGAATTATGTGATCTGTATTACAAAATTATGTATTTGAGAAAATGTATTGATTTGAGTAAGGGCATTTGTATTTCGAGTTTCCATTTTGCAATATTTCAATATTTTACACGAATAACATTAATCGAAAAAAAAACATAAATTATGATTAAATTAGGTCTCTTTTTTATACCTTTATTGCCTTATAATTAAAAGTGAATTTAACTTGCGGAACTATTTATTGTTGCCGTTCAAAGCATCGACTTTTGTTGAAAATTATTCATTTCAGCAGATTCCAATCCAATTTTAAACAGGTTAGTTTAACTATACCTAAATTACTTGAATAACTTTTCGAAAACCAATGAAAAAAATTTATTTATTAGCATTGGGTATTTCCATCTTTTTAATTGTGCTGGTAATACTTGTTGCACGGACATATTTCATTCCTAATGGGATTAATATTGATAAACATAAATACCCCATTACAGGGATAGATGTGTCCAGGCATTCAGGCATTATCGACTGGAAACAGATAAGCGATCAGAATATAAGTTTTGTATATATTAAAGCTACCGAAGGGGAAGATTATCTGGATCCAAATTACGTACACAATGTCACATCCGCACACAACTCTAACTTGTTGGTAGGCGAGTATCATTTCTTTCGATTTAATAAGCCGGGAAAAACCCAGGCAATTAATTTTTTAACACACACAAAAAATTTCAAAGGTAAATTAGCGCCGGTACTGGATATTGAAGAATGGGGTAACATGCCGAATACAAAGTCTGATGCTGAAATCCGAAAAGAAATTGCCAGTTTTTTACTTGTTGTAGAAAAGAATTGTGGATCAAAAATGATTATTTACACCAATGTTAATACCTATAACCGGTATATTAAAAAATATTTTCTTGATAATCCTATCTGGATATGTTCTTTCAATAGAAACCGTATTCTCCCGGACAACCGAAAATGGCTCTTTTGGCAACACGCACATAATGGAAAGTTAGCCGGTATTAAAGGTTTTGTTGATCTTAATACTTTTAACGGAGACGAATTAACATGGAAAAAATATATCGACACTGAGTTGAACTGTTTCCAAAATAAAAACGAAAAAACCCCCAGTACTTCTTTATTTACACAAAATGGAATTAACTGAAAATAATCATAGCGAATTCATCGGTTTGGAAGCTTTAAAAGTAGCACAGGCCAACCAGTTAAAGAAACTCGAAGAATGGGTTTTAAATAATGACTGGCAAAAATTTCAAGTGTCACATTTTGACTGGTGGATGTTCCCGTTTAGCAAACCAAGTCAGTTCGGATATGCTTATACGGTCTATGAATCAGAAATTCAAGCTTTAAAGCAAGATCCTGAATATATAAAAAACTATTTGCGCGGTGTCGAACTGGTTCTTCTTTCATGGGGATGGGATTTATATAAAGAGGAAATGGTAGCTGAACCGGCTTTGAATCAGGAATGGAATAATTGGCCGATCCGTCTGTACAAATGCGGCATGTCTCTTCAGGAATTCGAATTTGAGACTGAATTTAATTCTGTTCGGAAATATGCGAATATAATACTAAAACATTGCAAAACATTTGAATACATGGGGATTGATCTCGGTATCATATTCAGGTAAGTCTTTAGACTACTTTAAAGTTTTTTTAATGTTCTTGTTTGTCTGATTCTATAAAACATGGTATCCACTTTCGTTCAATCCTTATATGAAGTGTCAACGGAACTCCTAAGTTTAAACTTCAAATCGTCAAACTTTCAATCCTTTAAATTATCGTCATTTCGCCACACATGCTGATGCTTAGACGATGTTTTATGTCGTCGGAAGAAGAATATTCTCCCAATAGATACATGAGTTTGGTAACAATGGCTTCTGTAGTACAGTCGAAGCCACTCATTACTCCTGCATTGACAAGGTTAAGGCTTGTTTCGTACCTACCCATTTCAACTGACCCGGTGCTGCATTGCGTTTTATTTATAATCAATATTCCACGATCGGTTGCTTCTTTCAAAGCATTATAAAACCACATTCGTCGAGGTGCATTACCTGCTCCAAAGCTCTCGAGAACAACAGCTTTTAGTTTCGGAATATTTAGAATGGCATTTACGGTAAGTTCGGTAATTCCAGGAAAAAGTTTTAAAATGGCAATATTTTGATCGAAATTAGTTCTTACCCTAAGGTTTGTTCCCGCAGAAGGATAATGTATGTACGACCTGAAATACTTAATATGTACTCCCGCTTTGGCAAGAGGGGGGTAATTGTATGAATTAAAAGCACTGAAATGTTCAGCATTTTTCTTGGTAGTCCTGTTCCCCCGGAAAAGAGTATCTTCGAAAAAGATACAGACTTCAGGGACAATAGCCTGACCGTTTTCTTTTGCCGTAGCAATCTCTATTGACGTTAACAGGTTTTCCTTTGCATCCGAGCGCATCATGCCAATGGGGAGCTGTGCACCGGTAAAAATAACCGGTTTCGAGAGGTTTTCGAGCATAAAACTTAATGCAGATGCTGAATATGCCATAGTATCAGTTCCGTGAAGGATTACAAATCCATCGTAATTATCGTAATTTTCTTTGATAAGAATGGCTAGTCGCTCCCAAACGGGAGGATGAACATCTGATGAGTCGATTAAAGGAAGGAAAGGTATGCTTTTTATTCGAATCCCTGTTTGTTTGAGTTCAGGTAAATATTCCTGAAGTCGTTCAAAATCAATAGGACGTAAAGCACCCGTAGTCGGATTCTCCGACATGCTTATTGTTCCTCCGGTAAAAAGCAATAAAACAGCACTCTCTTTTTCCACTGTAATTTTGTAAAGAATTAAATGCAAAGATAGTGTAATAATCAATGCTTTTGATACCAAAAAGACAATTTGAATTCAATAACAACGTTTTTATTTTTGAAATCAGTTAACTATTGAGAATTTATCACTATTTTTGTAATCGACATTTCAAATACGTAAGTGTTTGATATTACAAAGTATATGTTATTAACTATGAATAGAATTTTTCTAATTGGGTATATGGGGTCAGGTAAAACTACAGTTGGTCAATTATTGGCTACCCGATTAGGCTATAATTTTATTGATATGGATACATATATTGAAGAGAAACAATTTAAATCTGTGCATCAGATATTTGTAGAACTTGGCGAAACAAAATTCAGACTATTGGAACAACATTGTTTGCATGAAATTGCTGATTTCGATCATGTCATAATTTCTACAGGTGGAGGTGCACCTTGTTTTTTTGATAATATGAATTACATGAATGAACATGGTATTTCAATTTATTTAAAATTATCACCCGAACAATTGGCTGTGCGACTTGGTGATTCGCATACAAATAAACGACCGCTATTAGCAGAAAGAAAAGGAGAAGAATTACTTCGTTTTATTCGTGAAGGGTTGGAGTTGCGTGAACCTTATTATTCACAGGCTAGTTTTTGTGTGACAGGAGATGTTGAATCGTCTATAGCGCAGATTTGCAATTTTGTGGAGACTAATAAACCAGTTGAATAATTTAATGAACAGATAAGTTTACAAATTAAAATAAAATATCAAATAGTCATCAGAATATTAAAGTTGAAAACATGAATAACAGCATTTATAGTGTCATTACCGGAGCCGGAAATTATATTCCTACGAATCAGATTACGAATAAAGATTTTCTTACAAATGAGTTTTATGAGACAAATGGTGAAAAAATCACTAAGACGAATCTAGAAATCACTGAAAAGTTTCACGAGATAACTACAATAGCAGAAAGACGTTATGTGACTGATGATCAGACGACTTCCGATTTGGCCTTTTTTGCTGCCGAAGAAGCAATCAAATCGGCAGGAATAGATAAAGAAGAACTGGATTATATTATCGTTGCAAATAATTTTGGAGATACTCGTTTTGACAACCGTGCATCGGATCATGTACCCAGTTTAGCATCAAAAGTAAAACACAAACTTCAAATTAAAAACCCTGAAACAATTGCATATGATTTGACTTTCGGTTGTCCGGGATGGTTGCAGGGAGTTATTCAGGCTGATTATTATATTAAATCGGGTGATGCTAAAAAGATTTTAGTTATTGGTGCAGAAGTGTTGTCGAGAATCAGTGATCCTCACGACCGTGATTGCATGCTTTATGCAGATGGTGCCGGTGCTGTAGTGTTGGAAGCTAAACAAAGCGATACTCCAATTGGTATTCTGGCTCATAAAACTAGGTCGGATACTTATTCACATGCCGGACTGTTGCATATGGGGAAATCAAATAATCCTGATTTTGAGAAAAAAGATGACCTGTTCCTGAAAATGAATGGTAGAAAACTCTATCAATATGCTTTGGATACAGTTCCTCAAGCTATAAAAGCATGTCTTGACAAAGCCGGATTGAGTATTACTGATGTTAATAAAGTATTGATTCATCAGGCTAACGGCAAAATGGATGATGCTATCTTAAAAAGACTGTATGCATTGTATAATATAACTGAAGTGCCTAAAAATGTAATGCCCATGACGATTTCTACTCTCGGGAATACATCGGTTGCCACGTTGCCAACTCTATATGATCTTTTATTGAAAGATAAATTGAATGACTATAAACTTAATAAGGACGATATTCTTATATTTGCATCGGTCGGTGCCGGTATGAATATCAATGCGGTTATTTATAAAATGGAATAAAGCAATTAAATTATTTTACTCTTTTATTATCTTTCTTCTGTTTTAAGCAGAGACATTGAAATAAATCTATAAATATAAATATGATACTGGAATTGACACCTGAAAGGTTGTCTTTTCCAGTGTTTTTTTATATAATGGAGTTAGTGTGTTCAGTCTGGAATGTCTAGACATCATACATCCTGCAATATCAGGACAGGATTTCAAATGGGTTCATTTTGATTTGATATTAATGATTGTACTCAAAAATTGATTGAAATAGCACTGAAATTTACAAACAGATTAATACTTCTTCATTCAGAATTTCAATATACACCGCAAAAATTGACAATGAGAGTGAAATTAAAGACTGCTTTGGCAACGATTATCAAACCTTCTTTAAATGCAAGCTTCTTTTTCACAACTTCTTCGGGATTTTATTTATGTTAATTGAAAATTGTGTATAACTTCATCTGAAATCTTTCTACTCCTTTCAAAATTTGCAGTATCTTTAGCAACCAAAATACACTTTCACTAGAGAAAATGTAATCAACCTATAACCAAACACTTGTCATGGATTCTTTTGTTCATCTTCACGTTCACTCTCATTATTCGGTCCTTGATGGCATGTCCACTATTTCCGGTTTAGTGGACAAAGCATCCAAAAGTGGAATGCATTCATTGGCCCTGACCGATCATGGGAACATGTATGGAATTAAGGATTTTTTTAATTATACAAAAAAGAAAAACGGCAAAGTAAAAGATAAAATATCATCCCTTAAGAAACAACTTTCTACTGCTTCGGATGTTGATAAGCCAGGCTTGGAGAAACTAATTGAAGAAAACCAACAAAAGATATTCAAACCTATTTTTGGTTGCGAAGCTTATGTCGCTCACCGGGGTCTACATTCGAAAGATGGGTCGGAAGACCGTAGTGGGTACCATCTGATTTTACTGGCTAAAAACAAAATCGGATATCGGAACTTATGTAAACTTGTATCAACATCATGGATTGATGGAATGTATTATCGCCCTCGTATCGACCACGAATTACTCGAAAAATACAGTGAGGGGCTTATAGTCTCATCCGCCTGCCTGGGTGGTGAAATTCATAAGAAAATTGAAAAGGGCGACCTGGAAGGTGCTGAAAAATCCATTATGTGGTATAAAAGGGTGTTCGGTGATGATTATTATATTGAATTGCAACGACACAAAACAGATAAACCCAATGCCGATTATTCAACTTACGAAAAGCAACATGTCCAGAATGCCGAACTCATAAAGCTGGCTCGTAAAACAAATACTAAAATTATAGCCAGTAACGATGTTCACTTTGTGGAAGAGGAGCATGGTGAAGCGCACGAACGATTAATATGTCTCAGTACCGGAAAGGATTTAGATGATCCTAACCGTATGCGTTATACCAAACAAGAATGGCTAAAGACTCCCGATCAAATGGGAGTGATTTTTGCAGATATCCCCGAGGCCATTGAAAACACACTGGAAATAGCCGATAAGGTTGAATTTTATGACATTGATTCGAATGCCATGATGCCGATATTCCCTATCCCCGAAAGTTTTGCCACTGAAGAACAATATCGAAGCAAATACAATGAATCGATGTTACGCGAAGAATTTGGTGATGGATTTGAACGGTTAGGTGGATACGAAAAAGCAGTGCGTGTAAAACTCGAAGCGGATTATCTGGGTGAATTAACCCTCGAAGGGGCAAAACAACGTTATGGGGAAAACATCGATCCCGAAATAATGGAACGCATCGAGTTTGAATTACATGTAATGAAAACAATGGGTTTCCCCGGATACTTTCTTATTGTGCAGGATTTTATCAATGCTGCCCGTGAAATGAAAGTTTCTGTTGGTCCTGGTCGTGGTTCGGCTGCCGGATCGGTGGTTGCCTATTGTCTTCGTATTACCGACATTGATCCCCTGAAATATGATTTGCTGTTTGAGCGGTTCCTGAATCCCGACCGTATCTCTATGCCCGATATAGATATCGACTTCGATGATGATGGTCGTGGACAAGTACTGCGTTGGGTAACCGAAAAATACGGGAAGGAAAGAGTTGCTCATATCATAACATATGGCACAATGGCAACAAAATCGTCAATAAAGGATGTTGCACGTGTTCAACGCTTACCACTTGCTGAAGCCGACCGGTTGACTAAACTTATCCCTGATAAATTCCCGGAAGGATCGGATGGTAAATCTCCCAAAGTTACCATCGCCAATTGCTTAAAATATGTTCCTGAAATGCTGGCTGCCCGAAACTCTTCGGATCAGAACCTTTCGAGCACACTCAAGTATGCAGAAATGCTTGAAGGGACTGTAAGGCAAACCGGTGTTCATGCCTGTGGTGTTATTATCGGCGCTGCTGATTTGACTTATCTGGTGCCATTAAGTACAGCCATTGATAAGGAAACCAACGAGGAAATGTTGGTTACTCAATATGAAGGGTCGGTCATTGAAGAAATCGGATTGATCAAGATGGACTTTCTTGGCCTCAAAACTCTTTCGATTATAAAAGAGGCTTTATCAAATATAAAAAAATCAAAAGGTTTTGATCTGGATATTGATACTATCCCCATCGATGATCAAAAAACTTATGAATTATTTAGCAAGGGGATGACTGTTGGAACATTTCAGTTTGAATCGGCAGGAATGCAGAAACATCTTATTAACCTGAAACCGACCCAATTTGAAGATCTGATTGCCATGAATGCACTGTACCGACCCGGTCCAATGCAATATATTCCACAATTCATTAACCGCAAACACGGACGCGAAACAATAGAGTATCCGTTCCCTGTAATGGAAAAAAGGTTACATGATACCTATGGAATAACGGTATATCAGGAACAGGTCATGCTTCTTAGTCGCGACCTGGCAGGGTTTACCCGTGGGCAGTCTGATGAATTGCGTAAAGCGATGGGGAAAAAGCTTGTCGATAAGATGGAGCATCTGAAAGTGAAATTCATGGATGGTTGCCAGAAGAACGGGTATGGTCCAATTGAAAAGTTGGAACAGATATGGAGTGACTGGTCAGAATTTGCCAAATATGCATTTAATAAATCTCATGCTACCTGTTATTCTTGGATTGCGTACCAGACAGCCTATTTAAAAGCAAATTACCCGGCAGAATTCATGGCTGCCAACTTAACGCGCAACAAGGATGATATTACTGAAGTCGGTAAATTCATGGACGAGTGTAAGAATCTTGGAATGCAGGTAATGGGTCCTGATGTCAACGAAAGTGACCTGACCTTCACTGTAAATTCTGAAGGTAATATACGGTTTGGTCTTGGCGGTGTAAAAGGTGTTGGCGAAGGTGCTGTTGAAGCGATAGTCAATGAACGGAAACTAAATGGAAAATATAAAGGCATGTTCGATATGATGGAACGTGTGAACCTGAATGCCTGTAATAAACGAGCAATAGAAAGTCTGGCGCTTTCGGGTGCATTTGATAGTTTCCCGGATATTAAAAGAGAACAACTGTTTATTGAAAACAGTAAAGGGGAATTGGTGCTCGAATCCATACTAAGATATGGGAATAAATACCAGACTGATGTTGCAATGATTCGGAATTCCTTATTTGGAGGTTCTGATGCCGTGGAAATTACAAAACCGGAAATCCCCTATGCAATGGAATGGTCGCCTCTTGAACGGCTAAATAAAGAGCGTGATCTGATTGGAATGTATCTTTCAGCACATCCCTTGGATGAATTTGAATTCGAGATAAATCATATTTGCAACACAACAACCGTCGATTTAAAGGATTTGATTTCTTTACAGGGTAAAGCTTTAAAAATAGGTGGAATGGTTACCAATTTCAGACATGGAACTTCAAAAGCAGGGAATCCTTATGGCATATTTACCCTCGAAGATTATGTCGGAGCATTTGAATTCCCTTTGTTTGGAAAGAACTATATCGAATATGGTAAATACATGATAAAGGATTTGTATTTGTTTCTAAACGTAGTAGTACAGGAAAGAGGAGCAGACTATAAATATAAGAAAGTAGAAGTCTCAGATCCGAATATTCCTAAAGAGCTGGAACTCAAAATACAGAAAATTGAAGTATTCTCGGATATAAAAGATAAGCTAATCAATACGCTGACCCTTACAATTCCAACTCAACAAATGACTGATGAATTTGCTGATGAACTTAGCGAGTTGGTGGTAAAAAACAAAGGGAATGTAAATCTATATATTCAGTTTGTTGATGAAAATTCACCTAATAAAGTAATGATGTTTGCCCGTCAACACAGGATTGAAATCAATAAAAGAGTGTATCGTTCTCTTAAACATGCACAAAATAAAGGAATACTTGATTTTCAGGTACAATAAAAGACGGGAATTATTGGTTTAAATAAAATCACCCTAAATTATGATTCAATATCTGAGTTCAATCCTCGGTTGAATGCTATCATCCTGAATGATAGATTTTATAAATAATTATATTCATTTTTTGACTAGAACTATTTGAACAGGTAACTGTTTTACAATTAATATAACAAATACATTTTAAAAACTAAATAATATGACAGCAGAGTTCACTGATGAAAACATCAAAGAAATTATTAACAGTGGAAAACCGGTAGTAATTGATTTTTGGGCAGAATGGTGCGGTCCGTGCCGGATGGTAGGTCCCCTGGTAGAAGAGTTAGCAAAGGAATATGAAGGCAGAGTTCATATTGGGAAAATGAATGTTGATGATAATACAGAAACTCCTGAAACATACGGAATTCGTAATATCCCAACTATATTATTTTTCAAAGACGGTCTGCTTGTTGACAAACAGATAGGTGCAACTCAAAAAACGGTACTTTCAAACAAAGTTGAAGCCTTATTATAAAGTTGAGTAAGCTTCTATATAAATACACCGGAGAGTAGATGTTCTATCTATTCTGCGGTTGTTTTTTTTGTTGGTTGAAGAAATTATAGTTTGAGATAAAAATCTTTTGCCAATGAGCTGAATTCATCAGAATATTGATGTCTTATATCTGATTCAATGACTAATTCTGTGACTTCATTTTGACAATCCTGTAATCCAAACTCCATCAATATCCGTTTGACTTCTGTATTTGGTTTTGGGATAACTCTCACTTCCCTTCTGCAATATAATCCATTGTTTAAAGCAAATTTCTTACATTTAATTGCTTCTGTAACTGGAAGTATAATACAAATTCTACCCAGTGGTTTAAGAAGTGATATAGAATTTATAATTAATTCTTCATGTGTTAATGAGTCGGTATGTCTTGCTGTCGTTCTGTCTTCAGTAGGTGCTTTTAAAGAATTGATGAAATAGGGCGGATTGGATACAATTAAGTCGTAACGATGAATCGCTTTAACAGCAAAGTCCTGCAAAGAGATTTCCTGCACTTTCACCCGGTCTGCCCAAGGCGATAATCTTATATTCTCAGAAGCCTGCGCAAATGCATTTGGATGAATATCAATTGAATCGATAATTGAATTGGACCGCTGAGCAAGCATTAAAGCAATCAAACCTGTACCTGTACCGATGTCTAAAATTCGGGTAGTATTTTCAATACCGGACCAGACTCCCAGTAAAACACCATCAATCCCAACTTTCATTGCACATTGATCCTGATAAACTGTAAACTGTTTGAAACTAAAATATTGGTTTGACATCTGTTACTTTCTGTTTGGTTTTACAGGAGTATAAGCAGGTCGTGTTGGCCGGGCATTCGAAGAATTATTACGGGGAGCCGTGACTGATTCATTACGTCTGGTAGGGTTCGGTGAATTACCCGAAGAAGTTCTGGGTGCATAAGGGTTCTGTTGATACTGATTTGATGGAAGAGTATTTGTCGAACTTCGTCTTTTATTTTGATCAGGTTGTGTTCCCGGATGATAATCTGGATTTACAGGACGTAAATTGTTCCTGGTGCGGATTTCTTTTGAATTTGGAGCTCTTTTTGATTGGTTGGTACGATAGTTGGAATTAGTTCTGAAAGTGGCTGTATTATCAGGCAGATTCCGTTTTAATGTGTTTGTTTCAATATAAGTACGTTCGTATCGTTTGGAATTTAACCGGTCGTTTTGATCCGGGCTTAATACCTGCTTGATTTCAGCATTTTTGTTTCTCATTCGTTCCAAAGCTTCACTCCGTTTGTTGGATATCTGGCGTTCACGGGCATATCGTAAGTTAATTTCGTATATGTGGTTTGTCTGAGCCTGATTCAGATTTAGTTCCTGCTGAAGTTTCTCGGTCTGCTTTGCAGCTTCCTGTTCCGGAGTTCGTTTGGGTACGACTGAATTCTCCTGACTATAGATCGGTAAAATCATTGTCAAAAGAAATAAGACGATAGAAACAAATTTGAAAAATTTCATAGTTTACGAATAACTTATAAAGCAAAAAGTAATGCAACAATGACCGTGCCAAAAGAAATAATAACGTAAAATGGAACGGATTTTTAATGAATACAATGAAAATGTTGTTATTTATTCTCAAATAAATCAATATCCATTTTTAAATCTCAAATAAAATCAGGTTTTAACGAAGAGAAATCAAGCGAATCAAATAATTTTCTTCGTAGCATAATCATGATTCTATAACATCAGAAACGGGTGATAGCAATTTGCTAACACCCGTTTTTAAATTCAGGTTGTCGATAATTACTTATTGAAATTACGCAACTTTATATTGGTCAATACTTTTTTTGTATGAAGTGAGAAATCACTGTTCATCATCCAACCATAATATCCCATATCGTTTTTCAATACATCAATCACTTTTTGGCCTTTATACTTACCAAAATTGATAACTTCCTCCCCTTTATCATTGAATATAAGTCGTCCGGCAAAATCAACGTTGTTGTTTTGAGTCGTGAATTTAGAAAGGAACTCAATATCGTTTTTAAGTTCGGGATACCGGTCCAATTGTGCCTGCAGAACTTCATAGGTAGCCAGTGTGTCTGCTTCGGCGCCATGTGCACCTACCAGGTCTTTATTACAATAAAACTTGTAGGCTGCCCCCAGGGTACGTTGCTCCATTTTGTGAAAAACAACCTGAACATCAACAAATTTACGTTTCATTAAATCGATATCTACATCGGCACGAAGCAGTTCTTCGGCCAGTAAGGGAATGTCAAACCTGTTGGAATTGTAGCCCGCTAAATCGCAACCTTCGATATCCTTTACGATTTCTTTAGCAACAGTTTTAAAGGTGGGACAATCGGCTACATCAGCATCGGTAATTCCGTGAATTTCAGTGGAACCCGGAGGAATAGGCATTTCCGGATTAATCCGAATTGTTTTAGTCTCTTCACGTCCATTTGGTGAAACTTTATGATACGAGATTTCTACAATTCTATCAGAAACTATATTCGTGCCTGTAGTTTCAAGGTCAAAAAAGACTATTGGATTTTTAAGTTGAAGTTTCATTATTTTTTTATTGACTAAGTTCAAAAGTTTGAGTTCAAATGCCTGTGCAATTGATTCAGGGATATGTACAATTATGTATTTTCTTAAAAATAAAAGGTCTAAAGACTTGCGACCTTAGACCTTTTGTGTTTTCGACCTGTATAATATTAATCGTTAAGTAGCATTGGCATTAACAACATAAGGATTTCTTCGTTTGGTTCGTTCTCAAAAGGCAAGATTAAACCGGCCCTTGATGCATCTGATAATTCAAAAACAATATCAGTAGCATTGATGTTGCCCAAAATCTCAATCAGGAACGAAGATTTAAATCCAATTTTAATAGGATCACCTTCGAACTGACAACTAATCGTTTCTTCAGCTGAAATGGAAAAATCGATATCCTGAGCCGAGATATGTATTTGATTAGCAGAGAAAGCTAATTTGACCAGATTGCTGGCCTGGTTAGCAAAAACAGAAACCCGTTTCAATGCA
>Ga0302209_10000429_pt1 | contig 19499 bp, 12 predicted proteins | sample II_Fen_E3_1_FD_194574 | JGI IMG/M metagenome (GOLD analysis project Ga0302209, IMG submission 194574) | Peat permafrost microbial communities from Stordalen Mire near Abisko, Sweden - II_Fen_E3_1 | ecosystem: Environmental > Terrestrial > Soil > Wetlands > Permafrost | place: Sweden: Abisko...
ATTAAATTATAAGGAAAGTTGGCAGAGTGGTCGAATGCGTTAGTCTCGAAAACTAATGAGCGGGTAACTGCTCCGAGAGTTCGAATCTCTCACTTTCCGCAGAAGGGTTAAGTCAAAAATCGACACCCAAAAGCCAAACCCTACAAAATCAACGTTTTGTAGGGTTTTTTCATCTTCCTACCTTGTGATTAAGTTACTATTTAAGACACATTTTAGCCATAATTAGACAGACATTTAGGACTAAATCGTGACCTTTTTTTATTTTAGAAAACAGGTCACAGAAAGTCCTTTTTTGGCATATATTTGTCGCCTATTGGAATTGCTGCAATTATTTCATTTTCAATCAATCAACTAATTTTATAACGATTAAAAAATGAAATTATGAAAAGTACATTTAACGTTCTTTATTACCTGAAAAGGAATGCAATTAGAAGAGATGGTAGTATGCCAATTGTTACCCGGATCACTGTTGATGGTATCATAGCGCAATTCAATACCAAATTAGAAATCCAACCATCAGATTGGAGTGTAAAAATGAATAAAGTTATCGGTCATTCGTTTGATGGTAAGAAACAAAATGCTCAGCTAAATGAGATAAAAGCTTCTCTTCATGCCATTTATCATGAACTTCAACGAAAGGACAATTATGTGACAGCCGAAAAAGTAAAAAATGAGTTTCTGGGTATTAGTGAGAATCATGAAACACTTTTAGAGTTGTTTCAAAAACACAATGAGGATGTTCTAAAACTTATAGGAATCAGCAAATCTGCTGCAACTTATCAAAAATATGAAGTAACGCGGAAACATCTTCAAAAATTTCTGTTACTTAAATATCAGTTGAATGACATATCACTCAAAGAAATTAAACATATGTTCTTGTGCGATTTTGAAATATATTTGATGACTACAGCAAGTTGTAAAGCAAATACAGCCGCAAAGTTTATGCAGCTTTTAAAATGTATTATCATTATTGCCCGGAATAACGGATTGATAGTCATTGATCCTTTTGCAAACTACAAAATTCGTATGACAAAGGTTGATCGGGGATACTTAACTCAAGAAAACGTTGAAAAAATATTGCAAAAACAATTTACAATAAAACGATTAGAACTTGTACGCGATATCTTTATATTCTCCTGTTTCACGGGATTGGCCTATATTGATGTAAAGAATCTAACAGAAAAAAACGTTCGCACATCATTTGATGGAAACTTATGGATAATGACCAAGCGTCAAAAGACTAAAATTGAATCTAACATACTGCTTTTGGATGTTCCTAAAATGATTTTAGAGAAATACAAAGGTATATCACCCATTGATAAATTACTTCCTATACTAAGCAATCAAAAAATGAATGCCTATCTTAAAGAAGTTGGTGATTTGTGTGAAGTAGACAAAGAGTTGACGTTTCACCTGGCGAGGCATACTTTTGCCACCACCATTACGTTGGCAAAAGGCGTTCCAATTGAAACCGTTAGTAAAATGCTCGGACATACCAATATCCGCACGACACAAATCTATGCCAGGATCACTGATAGTAAAATAAGTAATGATATGCAGGCACTTGCAGGCAAATTACAGGGGATAGAGAAAATGTTCAAAATATAGAATAACAAATCTATTGCATATTGTGTTAATTCTATTTGAGCTCGTAACTTTAGAAACAGGAAAAATACTTATAGTATTTTTCCTGTTTCTATTTTATTTGAACATTTGAGCTTGATAGAGTGAGTTAAACTTAATCCTATAATCGCCAGTTATTCACATTTTGCGCCTTTTCTTTTTTCTCATTCTGCGGATAAAAGCTTCTTCTTCCGAATCAGTACTATTATTAGTCTCCATGCTGAAAATATTGAGAGATGAATCTGTGTTATCGACATCACGTTGAGGCCTGAAATCAGGATCATCAGCGTATCCGATATTGTTACTGGATTGTTGTTGTAATCGAATGTCGTTATCCTCCCTAGACGACGGGAAAAGCTCATTAAATACGTTTGCAGAAAACTCTTTACCCAAACGTGAACCATTGAGCACACATTGATTTTGATGGTCTATGAATGTTACTCCATAGATGCGTCCTGCATCATTTTGCCGGAATATTACATTGATACCGTTGGCAACAAGATATTTTTCAAAATTAGCTCGACTCAAAGGTAATTGCATAGCTTTTGTTACTATCGCTTTGGTTCTTTCTTTCAACTGTTTCTCTTTAATGATTTCTGCTGATTGAAGCATACATCGCTGCAAAGCTTCATAACCAACAGACTTGCCAAAAAGAGAGGATTTAAAAGGTTTGCCTATACGTTCTCCTTTGTTGTCGGTAGCTGAATAAACTAAACCATTATATTGTTTGCCCTCTACCCCACCTTTAATCTCTTCGACAATAATGTTGTAAAGGGATAATAAAGCCTTATATTCTCCGAAGCTCTGGAATCGATACGATTTCACTAAAGGACGAATGATATTGGCTATTTGTACTTTCAGATTTTCCTCGCCGTATTGTATCGGTTTGATAGGAAGTTCACTTTGCCGCTCTTTCTTATCAGCTGGTATCAAGTTGTAATTCTGCTCTAGATTCCGACAAATTTCCATTGATTTAAGATATTCAAAATTATGATCCAACTTCTTGCCATTTTCGTCCACCCGAACCGATACAATATGAAGGTGATGGCGGTCAATATCTTCGTGTTTGTAAACAATATAAGGCTGGTCACCATAACCCAATTTTTGCATATACTCTTGTGCAATTTCAGAATATTGGTCATCGGTCAACATATCTTTCGGGTCTGGATTCAATGATATATGTAAAATTGGCTTTTCCGTTTTTTTGTTGGCAACCAAATACGATTCAAACGAACGCATACATATACCGATTTTATATTTTCCATCAGTCGGTTCTATCATTCGATTAGTCACAAGTACATAAGCATGTTGTTCATCCATCTTCTTTTGATTGTAGGAAAGTGCTCCAAAAATGGAACTACCTGAACTTATTTTCGCAACCATTTTGACTGTTATTTATGTGTATTGGTATCGGTCGATGCAAATACTGCATACTCTGAACTGATAATTTCTCTTCGAAATGAGTTTTGACTTTCATTTTATACTGTGTTTCGTACCTCATTAAGACTTATATTGTACCGAAAGAGGCTGGATCTCTCTTGGGTATCCTTTCCGTTTTGCTTCTGTGAGACAATTTATTCTCTATCTTATTCATATTGCTTGAATTTTACTTTTGAGCTATTTGCTCCATAAATTATTCTTCTAAAACACCGACTTCGGAGGTGTTTTTGCCCCTGAAAGGGCAAGTAATTTTGAGCTGCTGAAAGAATTTCAAGCAGCTCAAAATACAACTTGCCATTTGCTAAATGCAAATGTGATTAGCCTTATTGATTGCTTTAAATGTACCTGTCACTGAGTTTGTAAATGACAGTGCAAAATTAGTTTCTCTTTATGAGTTGTGCCATAGTTATATGTAAGACAAAAGTGGTCAGGCTGAGACAAACAGAGACAGTTTGAAAAAGGGTCATATTTTCTTTCTTTATTTGCAAGTAATATTTATTGAAAGCTTTATTGATATAAATGAATCTTGAGAGATTGATAATTTTAAAGATAGAAAACTTGTTTTCAATAAATATTGTAATCTTGTATGCTTGTTTAAGTACAATCTTGTAACCATGTATACAAGTTTGTATAAATGGTTACATAAAATATTGACAACAAGATATTTTTCAACTAATCATTATTGAATTTAATATTAACATATTGCAATAAAGAAACTCTTATTTAAAAAAATAAATATTTCACACTTTTTTTATTTATCATAATTATGTCAAATCAAACGAATATTCCAAAAGTAAATGAAGAATTTATGAAAGAAGTTATTTCACAAGGTTTTCCGTTGAAACAGGATACTATCAACCTAAACGAGCGAGCTATCATCAAAGAAAATGAACCGGCTATCGAGACTTCAAAAATAAAAGAAGTCGTAAAACGAAAACGAGTTGAGCAAACAAATTATCGGGAGATCTATTTTAAAAGAGTAGATTTCACGGACCGGCAACCATTTTGGCTCACCAGAGAGACCCACTTGACCCTTTTGAAGATAGTGAACGTGATCGGCGGACACAAAGCAACCTTTAGTAGTTATGTGGAAAATATCATACGACAGCATCTTGAAAGTCACAAAGAGGAAATCAATGAACTGTATGAAAATGAATTCAAAAGGCCAATATTGTAGTAAAAATACAGATGCAAGTGTATTGGTAACTTTTTAAAGCCGTAAACACTCTCGTCCTCTTCATGCGAAGCGTAAACCATTTTACATTTTTTTCTTCATATTTATATAGAGAATAGATTGTACGGTGGTAACTCACATTATATTGCACAAAGTGCCAAATACGTTCACAAATAATGAAAAGCGATAAATGCCCCTCATAAAAAGGGGCTGGGGTTTTCATTTTTTGTATTCCTCTGTCCCCTATCAGTCAAAAGCGGTTCGGGAAAAACTACCTTAATTACACGGGATTTTTGCCGAACTGCTTTTGCGGGGCATTAAAGTTTACTAAATCATCAAAACAGCAAAACTAACTGAATTTACAAGCATATAAACACTAAAGGCTACGATCAGATAAAGAACCAATTAAACAAATTAAGTATATAATGACAAATAATCAGGTTAATTGAATATTACTTTCTATCTTTGAGGAAAATTAATTAATAAAGTTGAAAATGAACACATCATTTCAATTTTAACAAGTTGGTTATGCGAACTACTTTGAAAATTGACAATTTTACTCTGTAGAAAAATAGAAGCGATATCACTAGTGTCCACTTAAATTCATTAACAGTTCTTTGAGGCCATTATAAATCTGCATATTACATTCAAAAATGTTACGTGACGATTTGAATTATTTAATTTCTTAAAAATATCGATAATTGGCAACATGATAATTATTATTTTATGAATATTATTTCAGTTGGTTTATAATTGATTATTAATGAAGTAATTGATAATAATGGATTTAATATTTCATTGTCAATAAATAATGAGATTATTTCTTTAAATATTTAAGTGGACACTAGTGAAGCGATATAACTAAATGAAATCAATCTCATATAGATATATGCGAACTGGTAATTCGCATACTCAAATTTGAGTTCGCATATACAAGCTGTTGTGTACCATGCTAAAAAAAATGTATATTTAAAAAATGTTATGATACTATAGATTGCCAACGTTACACATGAGTAATAGGACAATCGAGAATAATGAGACTTATGAATAAAGAAAAGTATTTACAAATCTTTAATTATTTGCTTGAGTTTTCAAAACTTAGAAGCAAATCAGTAAGAGACATTCAAAATTCATCAAATTATCTTGATATTGTTTGGTTATCAAATATTCCTATAAATGATAAAATAGATTGTGTTACTCAAGAAAATTTTTCAAATGAAGGCAATTATTGGTTAAAAGTTTCAAAACCTAATGAACCAGAAACACCTATATTACCAAAACCACCTCAGGTTCTTGAAAAGTGGATAGTTCCGGAAACTTTACTTAACAAGGATGAATTACCCGAGTTAATATTCGAGATTGAGATTGAAGGTAGTGTTCATAAAATTGAAGATAATCCTGATATCAAAAAGAAATTTGAAGAATACTGTGAGAACAAATGGTTTAATGAATCAGATAATTATTGGAAAGAAAAGGAAATATATGACCAGAAATATAAAGTATATGACCAAGTAAACTTAGTCTACAAAAGGCTTTTTTCTATCTACAATAAATCTCAACAATTTGGAGAAGAATACGAACTTATTATTGCCGTAGGGTTAATGCATTTTAAAGAAAGTGATGAAACCCCTTTAATATGCAGACATATTCTTTCAGCAAAAACTGAAATTCAATTCGAATATTCAAAAAGAGATTCAAGTATCATTCTAAGCCAAAGTTTAGAAAATGGGTTAGTAATTGAAACCGATGCAATTATAGATTTGTTTGAACAATTCGATTCAAATGATATTATTGAAGCAGAAAAACGAGCCAAAGAATTAATAAAAGTGAAAGAATTAGTTAATCCTTTTGAATATGATATTCATGAAGTGTTACAGCTTTTGGCGGACAGGATAAAGCCTGGAGATGGGAAATACAGTGAAGACCTTTCGAAAAATAAAGAAGTTCCAACAAAAGAAACGATTTTTTATGCACCAGCTTTAATTCTTAGAAAACGAGATACAAGAAGTTATACTTCAATGTATGAAAAAATAATTGAAGAAATAAAAACAACACCAGAACTTCAAATACCAACATTAGATGATTTAGTTGGCGTGGAAAACAAAATTGAATCTGATATTTCAAATTCTCAAACTGATAGCTCAGAACTTAATACTGATGACACTATATATTTCCCAAATAAATTCAATGATGAACAAATTGCAATTATAAAAAAAGCCAGATATAATAATAAAGTGTTGGTTCAAGGTCCTCCAGGTACAGGGAAGTCGCACACAATAGCCAATCTTATTTGTCACTTGTTGGCTAATGGAAAAAAAGTTCTTGTAACAGCATATACCAAACGTGCCTTAGAAGTTCTTAGAGATAAATTGCCAGATGAGTTTAAAAACTTAACTGTAAACCTTTTGAGTGGAGATTCTTCTTCAATACGAGATTTAGAAACAAGTATAAATAGAATTAATGATGAATTATCGGACACAGATATAGATGCTCTAAAAAATGAAATTGAAGAACTAAAAGTAGAATTATTAAGATTAAAGGAAGAAAGGGCGTTCAATACAAACGAACTTCTTAAGATAAAAGAACATTTAACACGAACATTTAGTATTAACCCCCAATATCATGGTACTTTAACAGAAATTGGAGCATTATTAGATTTAAACAGAAAAAGATTTAACTGGTACAAAGATGATTTTGATAATTATGAAAATGTAGAAATCATTGAAAAATTAAAATCATTCATATCCAAGTTTAATCTTTATTCACAAACCGATGAAGTAATTTATAATTATCAATTGCCAGAAAACCAAAAATTATTTGGAATTGATTCGTTTCAAGATTTCAAAAATACTCTTCAGAGAGTTGATCAAAACAACCTTACAGAAGGAAATTGCAACCTAATTAAATCGAATAATTTAGAAGATGTCAAAAACTTACTGAAAGAATTGTCCACAATTCTAAAGAAAATAGAAACTGTTTTTTTACTTCAGAAACAGGAAGTAATTGAGGATGGATTAAGGAACAATAAGCCAAGATGGATTGAGAAGATTGAAAAAACCACATTGATTCTAAATGAATTACAAAAAACAGATTTACGATTTAAAGACAATAATTTAGAGATAGTTTACCCAAAGAATAAATCATTAATATCTTTGAAGAATGATGCAAAAGTTCTTTTGGAGTTCTTAAACTCTGGCAATGCATTATCTGGTATAGGTTTCAAAATTAAGAAGGCATTCTTACCTAAAGAGATTAAAGAGAAACTATACTTTATTGAAAATGTTCTTGTCAATGGGAGCCCATGTGATACAAAGGAGGAGTTTGTAAATATTTTAGAAGATATTCGATTTAAACAAAATTTTATTGAGCTTAATGATATTTGGCAAACAGAGGAACAAGAGAAATCTTATGAAAAGTTGTTCAATCACTTCCAAAAACTTGTATCTCAAATACAACTTTTGCTTAATAATATTGATGCTGCTTTTGATAGGATAAAAGCACTAAAGGCTATTTCAAATATAGAAATTTCGGATTTTGATTCGGTAACCGTTTCAACATACTTAAATGATGTTGAAAATACTATGTCATTATTAAACTTGACAAACTATGAACAAAAAAGAAATGAATTAACCGAAATACTTGCACAACAAAATATTCATCCAATTGGAAAAGAAATTACACAAGCAATAGTTGACCTTGATGTCTCGAAATACAAATCATTAATTGCCACGCTGGAAGATTTACATGGAGTATTTAAAGAATACAACAACTATAAAAATACTGAAGAAAATTTAAAATATTATTTTCCAAATCTAATTGAAAAAATTTATGAAGGTAAGTTCTCTGAAAATGAAATACCTGAATTACAACTTGCATTATTCTTTAAGAATGCAGTAAATGAGGTAACAAGACTTTTAAGCAAAGATTTGGAATCTGAACTAAAGGAAAAGCTTAAAAGCTATGATTCTAAAGAGGAAAGCTTGATTGCTCAACTTTCTGCTAAAAAATCTTGGGTATATGTTCTTGAGAACTTAAATAAGAATAGAAGCCTTAGACAACATTTAGAAGCATGGGTTCAGGCAGTAAAGAAAATTGGAAAAACAGGAAAGAGGGCATTAAAATTTAGAAAAATTGCTCAGGATGAAATGGAGTATTGTAAAACTACTGTGCCTTGTTTGATAATGCCTTTGTATAAAGTTGCTGAAACAATTAGTCCTGAACAAGGTATTTATGATTATGTTATTATTGATGAAGCAAGTCAAGTCGGACCTGATGCAATATTTTTACTTTATATATCAAAAAACATAATTATAGTTGGGGATGATAAGCAGACATCTCCTGAATATGTTGGTGTTGATGCTAATACTATGACACCATATATTAATCGTTATTTAAAAGGCATTCCTTTCAAAGATTTTTATGGAACAGAATATAGTTTTTTTGATCATGCAAAGAGATTTTGTGAAGGCACTATAGTTTTAAGGGAACATTTTAGGTGTATGCCTGAAATAATTGAATTTTCAAATAAGCTATTTTATGTATCTGATGGAAAAGGGTTGTTCCCTTTAAAACAATATTCTGAAAATAGGTTAGAGCCATTGATGCATTATTATTGCCAAAACGGTTTTGTAGAAGGGCATGGTCCAAATATTCACAATGAAAAGGAAGGGACAGCTATTGTAAATAAAATAAATGAAATTGTCAACGACAATAGATATAATGGTAAAAGTATAGGTGTTATTTGTTTACAAGGAAACTCTCAAAGTGCATTGATAGAAACTTTACTTATTAAACAAATTGGGGAGAAAGAATTTAAGGAAAGAAAGATAATTTGTGGAAACTCAGCAAGTTTCCAAGGAGATGAAAGAGATATAATTTTCTTAAGCCTTGTAACAGCTAATAATCACAATCGTAGTGCATTAACCCGCCCGGAAGATGAAAGAAGATTTAATGTTGCAATGAGTAGAGCTATAGAACAAGTGTGGCTATTTCATTCAATTCTTCTTAGTGACTTAGGTAATCATAATGATTTGAGATATAAATTGTTGGATCATTTTATCAATTATAAACCTTCTACTCCGCCAATTTCAACCCAGATAGAACGTACTATGGGAAATCAACCTTCCCCATTTGATAGTTGGTTCGAAGTAGATGTTTTTAATGACATCGTAAATAAAGGTTACAGTGTTAAACCACAATACGATGTTGCAAGAGGAAAATATAGAATTGATTTGGTTGCCTTCTTCCCTGATGGTACTAAAATAGCAATCGAATGTGATGGTGATAAATGGCATGGAGCTGATAAATACCAAGACGATATGCTTCGTCAAAAAGTTTTAGAACGTTGTGGCTGGCAATTCTTTAGAATTAGAGGTGGAGAATATTACTCTAACAGGGAAAAAGCATTAGAACCATTATGGAAAATATTCAAAGAACACGACATTAAAACCATAAGTATTAAAATTGATTCACCAACAGAAAATCATGAGTTAATTGAAAATATGGAAGATATTGTTTATCAGCATGACATTGAAATTAAAAATGTAACTGAAGAAGATTCAGATATTGAGTGGGAATCAAAAACTTACTTCTGGAGTTCAATAGAAAAACCTGGCTATAGGTATGCACCTAATAATGAATTATGGTATAAAAAGAAAGAAGTTTCTAATGACCAAAATATTGAAAGTATAACTATTGATAATAGCCTAATTCAGCAAAGAGACGTATTGTCAGACCATCCCGACAAGATTATTCGATACTTTAACTTATATGATTCTGGCATTTATGTAATGTCCGAAAAAGATATAACAGATGCTAATTACATACTTCCGATAAAGTCCTCCCAGAAAAATGGTTATTTATTGCAATGCTATGAATCGGGGCATGTTAATAAAGTATATGTTTCAACCTTATTATCTCGTAAAATTGACAAGGAATATATGAATGGTTTAAACCATGATGGCAGTTTGAAATTATTGATAATTATTGAAACTGAAAAGGTTATCGGAATTTTCTTTTATGAAAATGGGATGAAAAAGTTCAAAGCTCATTTGACAGAGAACATTTCATGCAGGGAGCAACTTCATCTTCAAGGCTATAAAGTTATTTACAATGAATTTGACAAAATTGAATATCAAATCTTACCGTTAAAGATTCAGGATGATATAACTCGATTAATTTTTCAGAGTTTTACAGCTACTGGAAAACCAGTTAATAATAGTTACTACGATAATGAATGGTCTGTAATAAATAATTTTATCAATCGAAAAACAATTTTGAATGAGCCAATAATTGATAAACAAGCAATTGAAACATTTTCAATTATTAGTGATAATTCATCCGATTTAGAAATCAAGCTAAATAGTATAGTCAGAATAAAATATCTTAATATGGGGAAAGAAATTGACATTCAGTTAGTTGAAAATCATGTAAAAGAATTAGAAACAAATAATGGCATACAAAAAATAAATATTAACTCTCCTTTAGCATTATCAATTATTGGTAAGACTTTAGAAGACAGAGTTGAGATAAAAAACACGAATAATTTGATTGAAATTATGGAGATTATGAATTAAGCCCAATACATTGCCTTTCGTGCGGTCGGCCTATATTCGTCCAAGTCTGTAATTTTGCAGTCGGTGGATAGCGCAAGGTCTGAGCGAAGCGAGGACTTCCCGCCATGACGGGACAAGTAGTGCTGGAAATCGGAAAAGTATGCAACTTTGGTTTTATCTGTTGTAAACTGCATTGGTTTCCAGTCCAAGTTACACTTCGTTATACATATCTTAGCAGCAGTACCTTTGAACTATCAATCAGAGTGCAAACTTGGAATAAGAGTGGGAAAAAGAACTATGGCATAACTAACGCCTCGTTCGTTAGCAACAAGACGAGGAAATCTCAATCATCCTTTTTTGATTTGAAAAATGGAAATAAATAATCACCAAATTTTTAAAGACTTATTTAGCCGACTTTCGGTTAAAGAGTTAAATGATAGGATTGAATATTTTCGTAATAATGTTGATATTCGATCTTCTTCCGAAGAAAAAATTAGGAATGAGTTAAAAAAAATTTTTACAGTTAAATATAAAGATGATTTTGTATCTTTTTTTTTAAATGCAGATATCGAGATTCCTCAATTTCAGAAAAACTATTTCTATCGTATTAGAGAGTTTCAATCGGAAGATTATTTAGGATTAATTACTAAATGTTTTTCGTCGATACAACGTAAGCAAGATGTATGGTGTAGACCAAATATTGAAGTGAAAAATTATGGTAGACTTAACAGGCCAGGAAAATCAGTACTATATTTATCTAGTCAGAGTGTTAATGCAATATACGAAAAAGAATGCAAAATAGGAGACTTCTTTTTTTTATCTATCTATCAAACTAAGTTAAAAAATATTAGAATGTCACAGATTCAAAACATTCAATATCTTGATGGCTTTTCAGAGGAAGAAAATGCAAAAAGAATATTAATGCATAACTTTTTATTCTCTGAATTTACAAAATATGTTTCAGCAGGGCGTGAATACCTCTACAAATCATCTCTTATTATTTATGAGGATTATTTTTGTAATGATAAAATAGATGGTTTTTGTTACCCTTCAATTGCATCAAATTTTAATATGGGTTATAATGTATGTTTTTCTCAAGAAAAAGTTGATTTAAACTTGTCTTTGGTCTGTGTTATGGTATGTAAATTATTGCCTTCTGATGGCAAAAGTGAATTTAGAGTTCAACCAATCTATGATGGACTATTAAAAGATGATAACACGATATCTTTTCACGATTACAATTCTGAATTTATTCAAAATAAAATTGGTGATTATAAAATGATTAGAGATTTAGGAATTTTATAACCCCCCTATGTCCCAGTCTGTACATTTGCAGTCGTTGTCCAGCGCAAGTCTGAGAGAAACGATGACTTATGCTGACAACTCAAAAAGTTTATAACTTTGTAATTTAATCTGTTGAAAACTGCATTGGTTTCCAGTCCAGGTTACACTTCATTAAACTTGAATTATCCAGCTAAGTGCAGACTTGGAACAAGAGGAAAAAAATAAAATACATACGTTGAATTAGGATTGTGAATCGTGAAAAAAGCAAAAGAGAAGAAAAAAGAAGCACAGGTCGTAGATCTGCGCTGACGCAGAATAGAGAAAAATAAGTATTATAAACTAAAAATTAACAAAATGAAAAGGAAAATAGTTCTATTGTTTGCGTTTTTACCTATATTTTGTTTTGCACAGAAAATAGACAAATGCTATACTGATGATTTTACTGGAAAGAAAACTGTTATAACGACTTGGGAAAGCATATTGCCAAGTTTAACTTCTGTTGTTCAATTTAGATTTAGATATGAAGGAGATAAAGCTTATTTTGAACTTGTATATCGAAATGGCATTGATGATTCTGTAGATAAAGGAAATGCTATTGAGTTTAAAACGAAAGATAGCATAAATCAACTTAGTAATGATAAATATACTATCATTATTTCTTCTCAAAAACCAATTGAAATACTTAGATATTGTGGTGATATGGATTTCTTCACTGATTCCAAAATTGAAAAAATAAGAATACATTTTAACAATGGGTATGATGGTTTTGATCTAAAACCTAATAAAGCACTTCTTATAGCAAAATCCTATAAAATATTCACTGATACTATAAAAAAATAAATGGGGTTAATCCAAATTTTGCATACTCATCCAAGTTAAGAATAAGAATTCAAGAATAATAATTTAGTTACAAACAAAAGAACAAGGATCATGGAACTAGTAATCTTGTCTAACGCAAGTCTGAGCGAAGCAGGGACTTGTTCTGACAACTCAAAAAGTTTAAAACTTTGCATTTTAATCAGTAAAAACTGCAATGGTTACCAGTCTTACACTTCGTTAAACTTGAACTATCCAGATGAGTGCAAACTTGAACAAGAGAGGGATAACTAATAATGTGTAAACTAGAATTCATAAAATACACAGCCTAAATTATTCATAAAATGAAAAAACAATTTAAATTATTATCGGCAGCCATTATTTTGGTAGTATTATCATCGTGTACCGGAAAAGGTGGAATTTCTGAAGTTAATTTGATCCCTGTAAAATCAGGAGCTGAATTTGAGTATATAGACAAAGAAGGGAAAATTGTGATCAATCCTCAATTTGAAGAAGCGTCCGTTTTCAGAAATGGAATTGCCTTGGTAAAGACATCGGGGAAAGATGCCAAATGGGGGTTTATTGATGAAAAAGGCAGTTATGTCATTAACGCTAAGTACAAATATGCCACAGTATTTAATGAAGGTTTGGCCTGGGTAGTTGTAGAAAACGATGCCCCAACGGCAATTAACGAGAAGGGCGAAATTAAAATCACACTTCAGAATGCCAAAGAAGTACGACTTTTTTTTGAAGGTCTTGCAGCATTTAGTACTGTGGATAAAGATGGGAAAAAAAAATGGGGTTTTATAGATAAAAATGGTCATGTGAAAATTAAGCCACAATTTGATCAGGTTAGTAGATTTAGCGAGTCTAAATGTGCCGTTGCCAATGAAGAAAGAAAATGGGGCTATATAGATGATAAAGGAAAAATCTCCATTAATTATCAATTTAACAATGCGCAATATTTCTCAAATGGCAGAGCAGTTGTTTCATCTGATAATAAATTTGGTGTAATTGGGAAAGATGGAAGGTACATAATTAATCCCCAATTTGAATTTATGATGAATGATGGTGACTGGTTTTTGATAGATCAAAATAATAAATGTGGATGGTGTGATGCCAAAGGAAAGATAATTATCAATCCTCAATTTACTAATGTTTGTTTGTTTTTGAATAATAAATTAGCTGCTGTTCAATCGGGCGATCAATGGGGATATATTGATAAGGAAGGGAAAATGTTTATTAACCCACAATTTAAGGCTGCCAAATCCTTTAATGGAAATTTAGCTTTGGTGTATAGTTCTGATAAGATTGGGTTTATTAATGAAGAGGGCAAATATATTATTAATCCACAATTTAGTGATATTTCATCCGACTACACAGAATATTTAAGCGGAGGCACAATATATGGTAGTGTTGAAACAGATTTTTTTAATGCTGAAGCCGTAATTACTTTTAATCATAATCTGACTTACGGTTCTGTAACCGATATTGATGGCAACATATATAAAACCATAACCATTGGTACTCAAACATGGATGGCTGAAAATTTAAGAACTACAAAATACAGGAATGGCGTTGCGATACCCAATGTTACAGATAGCACAGTTTGGACAAGTTTAACTACTGGTGCCTGGTGCAATTACAACAATGATGCATCGAATGTTCAAAGAAAATACGGCAAACTTTACAACTGGTATGCTGCAACCGACAGTCGCAATATTGCTCCTAAAGGTTGGCACGTACCCTCCGATGCCGAATGGTCAATCCTCACCACTTATTTAGGTGGCGAAGAGGTAGCCGGAGGTAAATTAAAGGAAACCGGTACATTTAATTGGGTAAGCCCTAACTCTGGTGCTACAAACGAAACCGGTTTTTCTGCCCTTCCTGGTGGCTACTGCGAAGGCTTCGATGGTACGTTCGGTGCCGTTGGCATGTTCGGTAAATGGTGGTGTACTACTGAGAGCGGTACGGGCAACCCCTTGTATAGGTTCTTGACCTACGGTTATAACTGGGCGAACAGGTACGACTCCTTCAAGACAAGTGGTTTCTCTGTGCGCTGTGTCAGGGATAATTGATTTATTTGATTATTTTCGTTGAGTATGGGCAAGTATGAATAATATATACAATATCAAAAAGTATGAGATCAAATTTTTCAAAAAAGACAATAGACACTCTAGCAAAAAGAGTTGGATATTTGTGCTCAAATCCCGATTGTCAGAAACTGACTATTGGACCAAATGATAAAGCTGACAAATCCTCTTCCATTGGAGTTGCTGCTCATCTTATTGCAGCTTCAAGTGGAGGTCCAAGAGCAAATCATCAAGCAGGCGAACTCGAAATTAAAGGCATAGACAATGGAATTTGGCTGTGTAATAATTGTAGCTCCTTAATTGATAGAGATGAAACTAAATATACTATTAAATTATTAAAGTCGTGGAAAAAGAATGCTGAAATTTATGCTGAGTCATTAATATCATCTAGTCAGAAAGTTCATACAGAAAAAATTAATTTTGATGGATATATGTTTGATAAGGACTTAGAGGCTACATGGGCTGCGTTTTTTAAGGAAATGAATTGGTCATACGTCTATAAACCTTTAAAATTAAAAGAGTGGCAGCCAAAATTTCAAATTCAGACTCAATCCTCTTTTGATGATAAATTCCTAGTTGATGTAATCTATTCAAAAGATTTCAATATCAACTATAGAAAAAAGATTGCTAATGCAACTGATTATGCAAAAAACATTCTAATACTAGATGAACAACCATTTAAAGAAGATGGCTATCCCAATACAATTGGACTCACATCGCTTCCCGGTAAAATTGAGAATGACGACCAAGAGTATTGTACTTCAACAATCTACGATTTTTATGGAGAAGGTCTACATATTCATAATTTATGCAGTATGGACTCGGTATTACGTGATTTAATCGATTTTAAAAAGGAATTTTGCAGCAATATTTGGAAGCAATGCAAAAACAAAATAAACTCTGGCTTGTGAGGGAAATAGGAAAAGTTTATAACTATGTAATTTAGTCAGATGAAAACTGCATTGATTTCCAGTCCAAGTTACACTTTGTTAAACTTGAACTATCCAGCTGAGTGCAAATTTGGAACAAGAGTGGGTAATATTGTATACTTACATCAATACTGTAAAAGAATGAACCATTTATATATTATTGGGAATGGGTTTGACATAGCGCATAACCTTAACACACGTTATCACGACTTTATCGTCTGGTACCTTGGACAAATCTGGCAAGATGTCGTTAAAAATCAAAATACAGAAATTCATATTAACGATCCCTTAATAACCATTGAAAAAGATAATTTTATACCAATATTTAGACCTTTAGTTGGAGGGATAAAAGACAGTAATAATTTTACTGATAAGATGGAGGGTTTTGTCCAATCTACGAAACATCACTTTCATTATACAATGTCAGACTTGTTAATACGGATTTTAAAGAAAGACAAAGAGGGTTGGGCAGACATCGAAAAGGAATATTTTGAATTATTAAAAAGTTGTTTTAAAAAAAATGATGGAAGTATTCTTGAATTAAATAAGGGTCTCATATCCTTAAAGACTAAACTGATTGAGTATATTGTGTTAGTCATGCAAGGAAAACCAACTCCAAAGGATACAATCATCTCAATCTTAAATTCAATCGAAAAATATGAGAAACAGTTGTTTCTATGCTTCAATTATACGAACGTATTGCAATTTTACGATTGTATAAAGACAAAAGATATTATAAATATTCTTGGTTCTTACAATTCAACAATTGATTCAATCATTTTTGGATATGGTGACGAAATGGATGAAATGTATAAAGAAATAGAGGATTTAGATAATGATGAGTACCTGATAAACATGAAGTCTTTTGGATATTTTAGGAGTCATAGCTACCAACAATTAGTTGATTTTATCGGTCAAAATGATTATAAAGTTCATTGCTTAGGACACTCTCTTGGCTTATCTGATAGACTTTTACTAAATACAATTTTAAAACATGATAATTGTGCTAAAATAGAATTACACTATTATCATGAGGATTCTAATGACAACTTTGATGAGTTGACAATGAAATTATCACGACATTTTGATTCACGTATAAAGGACAAAATGAGAAATATTGTTGTTCCTCGTCCGCTCTCAAAATCAATGGATTGATTATGTAAACACAGATGTGATGCTCCCTTCCGATAGTCATAGATTAGATAAAATCAATATAATGGAAAAATTTGAGAAAAATTACCTAATATCATACTCTTGCATCTTCCCCGATGATAGCGGTAAATTAATAGTCGATGTGATAAAAACGTTGCCATCTAAAAAATCTATTGAATGGGTTTCATACTTGCATTTTCGAAAGTCTACCAGTTCTATTAATCAACATGATTATGAATTGTTTAGGCCTTTACTGTTTAATTTAGATGGTGAACTTAAAAATTCAATTCTTGATTTTTTACAAAAGGTTGATATCCGTAATTATGGTTTTATTGACAATGTTGCTCTTTTGATATTACTTGATAAACTGTTGACAGTGCACAATGACAACAATAAAGAGTTGTCAGAAGCAGACTACTCAAGCTTAATGAAAGCATATTTAATTTGTTGTGATGAAAGAACCCTTAATGCAGATACTGTAGATACTATTGATGAAAACATGGATGCAGATGAATTTGTAAAGATTTATCTGCCAGAAAGGCTAAAATACAATGATGTTGAATATCGAGACTTTCGTGTAGAGCTAATCCGTTCATTTATGTTTAAGGATTTCTGTGAAAGAAGTGAGAAATTTAAGCCTCTTTTTGAAAAATATTTAGAAAAGATGAATATAAGCAATTGGGAGGAAACTCAATTCTTTATCATTGATTTAAACAACAGAATTAAAAAATCAGTCAAACATTTTTGTGGAATCAAAATTAACCCTGATTCATACATGAAAAAGTATCTTGATACAATGAGGGTGAATTTTTGCAATTACAAACCATCTTTAGATTTAGATTTCAATAACATAAGGAATAAACCTATTTATTATCAGGGAGATAACAAATATCATATCTTGTCGTTTAATTTTTTTATTGACAAGTTGTATCAGGGCTTTTTGTTTGACTTTGCAAAAGTTCTTAAAAATGAAAAAGAAGTTAAAGAGATAAATAGTTATCCTGATCTTAAAAAACTAATCGGAGAGTCATTCTCTGAAAAATGTTTATTTTATGCAATAATGAAGGGTTGTTTTGAGCAAACATGTGATGTAAGAATATCTGGACAGGAATTAAAAAAATGTTTGATGGAGGGAGAACCGGATTACTATTTAAGAAAAGGCAAGAATATATTCTTGTTTGAATTTAAAGATGTGATGCTAAGTGCTGAAACCAAGCATTGTAATAATTTTGATAAAATTGTGAAAGAGCTATTGATGCAATTTGAAAACTGTACTGAAGAAAAAAGTACAGGGAAGATAAAAGATAAACCAAAAGGGTTCAAACAATTATTAAATGTAATTGAGAATAAGTTGAATGTAATCATTGAAAACTTAGATAAAATAGAATTATCGGATGATTTAAATGTTTTTCCAATAATTATTTATCAAGATTGTAACTTTGATATTGAAGGGGTACTTTATATCCTAAACAATAGATTTCAAGAGCTGCTGAAGTCAAGAAACATACCGAAGCACTATATTATACAAAACCTTGTAATGTTTTCTTTAACTACACTTATTCAGTTGGAGGACTATTTTTCAGAAGAGAAGCTGGATTTGGGACAAATAATTAAGGGCTACATTACAGAATGTTCTTTTTCTGTAAGGAATAAGACCCTTCCTTTTGAAAAGTATATTTTGAGATATGCTATTAAAAAAAAAGGATACAATCAAGAAAATACCAAACGGTATAACGATATCATTGATTGCATAGAAAAAAAAGTTATCAAGCAAGCCCCATGAGCAAACTTGAAAAAATTATACAGCACCATCCATAACCTAAAAGAACTTTATCTAGCCCGTTTGAGCGAAGCAAGTACTTGTGCTGATAACTCGAAATGTTTGTAACTTTTATTTTAATCAATTAAAAATGGCACATGCCGATTTAATCGGTACTGGTTTATTTCCAGTCCAGGTTACACTTAGTTAAACCTTGAACTAACCACTGTGTAACTTTAAATAGACTTGGAGGATAAACAAAAAACTCCTGCACTTCATAAAGAAATGCGGAAGTTTTTTTCTAAACTTTTAGAGTATGAAGTATCCAAAAGATGTTGAAGTTTATTTAGACAAAAAATGTTTCACTTTTTCAGAGATCAGGCGGCCTTCGGTTTTACCGGCTAATTCAAAACTGATTGTATTTGATAAATCCCGTAAATCTTGTTGTGCTTGTTCAGAAATTACGACACTAAACTTATTCATAATTTTTTAACATCACAGTTGTAATGTTCACTCAAAATATCACAACATTCGTCGAATGATTCCTCCAATGTATATATCTTTCCTACACCAATAGCTTCAGGTTCGGGATATTCTACTTTAGCAACTTTAGGGTGACGCTTCACTTCCTCAAGCAAACGACGCCCGGTGGCTGAATCAATGTTTATTTTTACG
>Ga0302209_10000431_pt1 | contig 19470 bp, 19 predicted proteins | sample II_Fen_E3_1_FD_194574 | JGI IMG/M metagenome (GOLD analysis project Ga0302209, IMG submission 194574) | Peat permafrost microbial communities from Stordalen Mire near Abisko, Sweden - II_Fen_E3_1 | ecosystem: Environmental > Terrestrial > Soil > Wetlands > Permafrost | place: Sweden: Abisko...
TATAAAAGCAGTTTTCATAATATACTAATTACACGAATTTAAAAATAAATTTCACTAATTATATAGTCTGTTAGAATTTATTGTTCGATAATCAAAGTAAAATGAATAAAATCCATGTTCAGATTAAACAATGATTCCAAACCTCAAACTCTTTAAACTTTCAAACCTTTCATTATTCTTCTTTTCCTTTTACATATTTCAAATCGTGACCCATACGATTCTTCTTTGTTTGCATATAATAAGCGTTGTACTGATTTGGTACAATCTCTAATGCGACATTCTCAACAATTGACAATCCATACGCTTCCAGGCCAATACGTTTTTTTGGGTTATTGGTCATTAACCTGATTTTAGTTACTCCTATTTCACGTAGAATCTGAGCACCAACGCCATAATCGCGTTCGTCTGCATCGAAACCAAGATGTAAGTTAGCATCAACCGTATCCATTCCTTCTTCCTGCAATTTGTAAGCTCTGATTTTATTCATCAAACCGATTCCACGACCTTCCTGATTCATATATACTACTACCCCTTTTCCTTCCTTTTCAATCAATTGCATGGCTTTATGAAGTTGATCTCCACATTCACAGCGTAAAGAACCAAAGATATCACCGGTAATACACGATGAGTGAACGCGGACCAGAATCGGTGCATCAGCTTCCCACTCACCTTTGATTAATGCAACATGCTCCAACCCATTCGAAATTTGACGGAAAGGGATCAGTTTAAAGTTGCCGTATTTTGTTGGCATATTTACCTTTTCACCCATTTCTACAAGCGATTCGGTCTTAAGACGGTATGCAATCAAATCTTTAATTGTAACGATTTTTAAATCGAATTTTTCAGCAATTTCAATTAATTCCGGCAAACGGGCCATGGTACCGTCTTCGTTCATAATTTCAATTAATGCTCCGGCTGGATTCAATCCGGCCAGCCTAGCCAGATCGACCGCTGCTTCGGTGTGTCCTGCTCGTCGTAATACGCCCTTGTTGCGGGCTCGTAGAGGGAAAACATGTCCTGGCCGTCCAAATGTATCAGGTTGCGAAATAGGGTCTGCCAAGGCCTGGAAAGTAGCAGCGCGATCGGCTGATGAAACACCTGTGGTGCATCCTTCCAACTTGTCGACACTTACTGTAAATGGAGTGGAATGAATTGAAGTGTTTTTATCTACCTGCATTTCAAGATCCAATTCATCACATCGATCTTCGGTCAGTGGTGCACATAAAACGCCACGCCCTTCTGTAACCATAAAGTTCACCATTTCTGGAGTGATTTTCTCTGCAGCACAAATAAAATCACCTTCGTTTTCACGGTCTTCATCATCGACTACGATAATAAATTTGCCAATTTTAATGTCTTTGATAGCCTCTTCAATGGTATTTAAATTTGATTTCATATTGAATCAATTAGTTTTGGTGTTTATTTATAATGGAATTGATTTTTGTTCTTACCAGGTTCCACATTCTAATATATTGTTCAGGATTAAGCAATGTGGCATCTACCACGGCTTTATAAGTTAAGAATATGCCAATGGGTAACAACAAAGCAGAACTGAGCCACATTCCTTCATATGAGGGTATAATTGATTCTCTGGCCATTTTATACCCGGTATTATCGATTATGTAATAAATAATGAACATGATAACCGAAATTACAACAGGAGTTCCCAATCCTCCTTTTCGAATAATTGCTCCAAGAGGTGCACCTATAAAGAAAAAAATCAGGCAGGCAAATGAGAGTGTGAACTTTCTATGTCTTTCAATTTCATGACGTAAAACATAATTCACCGGTTCATTCAACATCATCTTGTTGTATTCTATTAAATCTTTCATCGATTTAGCACGTTCTACGGCTGAATTTGTAGCCCGTATCATCGCTTGCTGATTAAGTGAAAGAAATAAAGAATCCGGATTGTATAGTTTTTTGTTTTTGGCTAAGCTGTCATTGATAATTTTGCCTCTTAATATCTCTCTTCCCAGAAAATGTTGATCAATAAGGTCCTTACCTTGGGCTGAACTCCTTGAATTGGCAATCTTACCGACCGAATCAATTGATTGAGTGAGTTGCCTGAAATTTTTACTTACATGTTGATCCTGAAGCAACGTTTCGTCAAAACGATTAAAATCAGTATTGAAATCCAATAAGATTTCTTTTGTTTTAAAAGTTTCCCGTCTGTATGGTACACTGTTGGATGAACTGCTAATCCGTTGTTTCTTTAAATTTTCAAAGCTTTCGCCATCATATAGTGTAAGTAAAAGATATTTGTTGTCTTCCGTAAATTGTACTCGTCCTGAGTCAGATACCATCACAGTAGCATTCTCAAAGCCCCCGGAAAAATCATAAATCATCATATCTTTCAAAAGATGATTTTGTTTTCCTCTGATGTAAATATTGAAACCTTCAATCCCGGAATAGAATTCACCTACAGGAATGTCAAATTCAGGTGATTTTTGTCTTAATGAAAAAATAAGAGTCCATAGTTTTGTTTGTGAAACAGGTAGAACATAATTCGAGAAGTAGAATGCCCCAACACATACAGCCGAAATGAATATTATGAGTGGGCGCATAATCCTGAAGAGTGAAACCCCTGCAGCTTTCATGGCTGTTAATTCGAAATTCTCACCCAAATTTCCAAAAGTCATTAATGAAGCCAATAAAATGGCTAAAGGCAATGCCATGGGTATAAGTGATAACATGGCATAAACAAAAAATTCTGCCAGTACAGACCATCCGATTCCTTTCCCCACTAATTCGGCAACGTGTTTCCATAAGAACTGCATTAACAGAATGAAAATGCAGATGAGGAAAGTCATCAAAAATAACGTGAAAAAACGTTTGAATATATATGTATCAATTTTTTTAAAACGAAACATGCTTGGCTTTTTTTTGGAGCAACAAAATTACAGCAAAAAGTTCAATAATCAAGTATTCAAGATGCGAATTTACATTAACATACCAATAATTAAAAACGAATAACTCTTATCTCTAAGTACGTTTATAATCAGATTGTTATAGTCTGATCGGCGTTTTGTCATTTTATTTTAGGAAAACTGTATACTGTTCAAAATGTCGCTGCTTGTTTCTTTTTGACAAAATAAGCCATTCAACGTTCAAGTTGAATGGCTTATTAGATTTAATCTAAAATATATTTATTCAATATCTTATTGTTAATCGGTTAAATTCCCGTTTTTCTACGCAAGACCTCAATTTGTTTATTCCAGAGCAAAGTAAGATCTTCAATTTCATCCTGTTCGGAAAAGTCCGTAATTACTAAAGCTAAATTTCCGGTTACTTCCAACATGGCTATTTTTAATTCAAAATAGTAATTGGAATTTAAGTCCTCTTCCCATTGGAAGCGAACACAGGAATTAGTTTTGTTTTGTACTAGAAAAGCGGTTTGTTCATGTCCTTCCCAGGAAAATGTAAATTCAGTGCCGTTTACAGTTACTCCATCAGCAAACCATTCTGATAATCCAAGCGGGGTACTGATAGAATTCCAAAGAATATTAATTGATGCTGATCGAAGTTGATATTCAATATTAAATTTCGTTTTTTGCATTAAGTTTTTATTTACAAATTAAAACAGGAAAGAAAAAATAACTTTTTCTTTCTATTTGGTCCGCAATGTACATATTTTTTTTGTAAAAAACAAGCTAAAACCTAAAAAATGAGTTGTCTGGTTAAGTTTTTAGCCGTCAAGACTGCTTTTCTCAAAGCATAAAGGTAATAATTGTTTAACGTTTTCTAACAGGTATGTATTTTTTGTCCCATAAAGCAGAATTGTTATATTTTTTTCAAATCTAGTTTCTGTTTCAAGTAACACCTGCCTGCATGAACCACATGGCGTCACTGGATCTGATATGAAATTTCCGTTTGTATATGCTGCAATTGCCAATGTCTTCACTGGGATATCCGGATATTGCGCATTGGCATAAAACATGGCTACCCTTTCTGCACAAAGTCCTGAAGGATAAGCTGAATTTTCCTGATTGCTACCGGTAATGATAACCCCGTTTTCCAATTCAATGGCAGCTCCTACATGAAATCCCGAATACGGGGCATACGCTTTGGTAACTTGTTCTTTTGCTTTATTTATCAAATCTTGTTTTTCCTGACTGAGTTCTTCAAAACTGTAAATCTCGATGTTAGTTTCGATTGTTCTTTTTTGCATATTTTTAGTATAAATTGATTGCTGATATAAGTTGATTGGTCGTAAAAGTTGAATGGTTTCTGCCAAAGGGTTAACTTAGAAGAGTAAGTATACAATGAAATTGTAGAAAATTAATTTGGAAATTAAATTTAATGGTAAAATTAGCTGATTTGTCATATAATAACCAATTAATCAATACTCTAATTCAGTATATGATTTTAAATGTCGACTATTCAACCACTCAATTTGCACAAAAATATAAAAATATCTATTCAAAATTGTCATTTTGATTAAATAGTTTTAATTTTGTAGCATAATAGCACATTAATTTTTAATAATGAAATTCAGCAGCCAAGCCAAGATCACACTTACATTCTTATTTCTTAGTTTATTAGCCTTTTCCCAAAGTGGGAAACAAGCTTATCTTGCCTATATCGAGCAATATCATCAAATAGCTGAAAAACAACAGCGGGAACATAAAATCCCTGCAAGTATTGTCCTGGCACAGGGTTTATTAGAATCGGGTGCCGGATTAAGCGCTTTTGCTAAAGAATCGAACAACCATTTTGGTATAAAATGTAATGACTGGACAGGCGATAAAATCTATCATGATGATGATCAAAAGGGAGAATGTTTTCGAAAATATAATCGGGTACTCGATTCGTATGAGGATCATGCCACATTCCTGAAAACAAGATCAAGATATTTGTTTTTATTTGATCTGAACCCAACCGATTATGAAGCTTGGGCTCATGGACTAAAGAAAGCAGGTTATGCAACCGATCCTACCTATGCATTTAAACTGATTTCCATCATTGAAGCCTACGATTTACATAGGTTCGATTTGGGTGAGAGTGCTTCTGAAAATAATTCTAAAAATGAAAATTCAACAGCACTTATTAATGACAATCTGGAAGCTATAGGATCGGTTAAAGCCTTTGTAAATCATGTTGTTGTAAAAGTAAATGGGGTTAAATTTGTAACTTCGCAATCAGGTGATACATACGCCGGAATTGGTGATGAATTTAGAATTACGGAAGATCGTATGAGAAAGTATAATGAAGTGAATTCAACCGTTGAATTAAAGGCAGGAACCCGTGTGTTTATTGCCATGAAAAAGAAAAAAGCCCCTAAGAACTGTGAATCCCATAAAGTTCAATTTGGTGAATCCTTACACAGTATTTCGCAGGATTATGGAATCAAACTTTTAAGTATATATAAATTGAATAAAATTCCATTGTCAGAAAGCGTTAAATTAGGTCAAATGCTTAAGCTCCGTTAAGTCCCAATTATACGAATTAAAACCAATTACACGAATTAAGATTGATTTGGATAAGATTATAGAGAATAATTTCTTATTTTTACCCTTTCTCAAGTCGTAAATTAATGTTGGTACAACATTTTAGTTATAAAATACTTACATGCTAATTGTAAGTGTAATTCGTGAAATAAGTTTTAAATTCGTGTAATTAGTAATCCATGCGCAAGAAAAACACAGAGTTATTAAGTGATGTCATCCTTCAGGTCCTCAAAGAACAACATCTGGACAAACCGTTAAATGAAAAAAGGTTGGTTGATGCCTGGCCATTAATTCTTGGCAATAATATTATGAAGTATACTTCCGGTTTAATCATTCAGAATAGGGTGTTGTATGTCAACCTGACTTCTTCGGTTCTACGCCATGATTTATTCCTATCCCGTGAGGAAATTAAAAAATCATTAAATAAACATGTAGGAGCAGAGGTAATCGTAGATATTGTTTTCCGGTAAGATTCGAAATACACGAATTAATACGTTAAAATACTAATTGCACATATTAAAACAAATTACACGAATTAAGACGAGCTGTAACTCACAAACTCTCAAACTTTTCAACTCTTTAAACTCTCAAACTATCACGAACTCTTAGAAACGCTTCAATTCCATGGATTACCGCGAACATCTTATCCGGCCTCTTTCCCGGCATTTTGTGGATCAACTGGTGCAAGAAGTTTTTATAAACCCAACTGATTGTAAATTAATTTACCAATTGATATTTGATCCGGATGTGAAAGTAGCCTGGCGTGCAGCCTGGGCTTGCCAAAAAATAACTGACGTATATCCCGAATGGTTTAGTGATGCCCAATTTAATGAACTGGCATCTCTGGCAATTTCTACTCAATACGGAGGTCTGCAACGTGGATGTTTGTCCACCCTACTTAATCTCCCCATCCCTAATCCAATTCAGGTGGAATTTATCAATGCATGTTTCGATTGGATGGTGTCTCCAAAATCCCCCATATCCGTACAGGCTATTTCTATGAAGATGCTCTTTCGTATTTGTTGTATTGAGCCTGATTTTAAACCCGAACTCCGGGCTTATCTGGAGAATGTTGACACAAGTGCCTATTCTGCAGGTTTTAATTCTACCCGTAAGAATGTCCTTAAATTATTGATAAATAAATAGTTTTGTTTTATTAAGATGAAGTAAATTGTAGAAATTGCACACTTTAACGATAAAAGTGTTACTTTTGCAATGATATTTGGGAGGCATTTATGCCCCTCTTTACTTTAAGTTTAATTAAAAAAAAGTTTTTATGACTTTAAAGAAAAACATTCTGGCTTTACGACAAAAAAAGGCTATTGTTGAAAAAGGCGGTGGCGATAAAGCTATCGAGAAACAAGTAGCCATGGGCAAAATGACTGCCCGTGATCGTATTCTTGCTTTGTTGGACCCCAATTCATTTCACGAATACGATCTTTTCGTTGAACACGAAGAACGTAATTTCGGTATGGCCAGTAAAGAATTAGCCGGCGACGGTGTAATTACCGGTACAGGAACTATGAATGGTGCTTCTATTTGTATTTATGCACAGGATTTTACTGTAATGGGAGGTTCATTAGGACTAAAACATGCCCGTAAAATTACCAAAATTATGGATCATGCACTTAAAATGAAAGTGCCTTGTATCGGTATAAACGATTCAGGTGGTGCACGTATTCAGGAAGGTATTGGCGCATTGGCAGGTTATGGCGAAATTTTTTACCGCAATACCATGGCTTCAGGCGTTATTCCTCAAATCTCTGTTATTCTGGGACCTTGCGCCGGTGGTGCCGTTTATTCTCCAGCATTGACTGACTTCGTGTTTGTCGTTGAAAACATTTCAAAAATGTTTATTACCGGTCCTAACGTTATTGAAACAGTACTCGGAGAAAAAATCTCTCAGGAAGATTTAGGTGGTGCACGTGTTCATGCCGAAATTACCGGTAATGCTCATTTCTATGCATTAAGTGAACTTGAGTGTTTTCAACAAATCAAGGACCTGGTATCTTTAATACCACACAGTAACCTTACGAAGGCACTTAGCGTGGAACCTAAAGAGCCAAAATCGAAGAAGAATATAGAAAATATTATTCCATCCGATCCAAAACAACCGTATGATGTACGCGAAGTTATCCTGGCTCTGGCTGATGACTCTAAATTCCTTGAAGTACATGAACTTTGGGCTGCCAATATCGTCATCGGTTTTGGACGTTTGAATGGTGAAACTATTGGATTTGTTGCCAATCAACCGATGTACCTTGCCGGAGTACTTGATTGTGATGCGTCTGATAAAGCAGCACGTTTTATTCGTTATTGCGACGCATTCAATATCCCGATTGTTACCCTTGAAGATATGCCCGGTTATTTACCAGGTGTTGATCAGGAACATGCAGGTGTGATTCGTCACGGTGCAAAAATGCTCTATGCGTATTCCGAAGCAACTGTTCCTAAAATTACAGTTATCTTGCGTAAAGCATATGGCGGTGGGTATATTGCCATGAATTCGCGTCACCTGGGTGCAGATTTCATGTTTGCATGGCCAAGTGCTGAAATTGCAGTAATGGGACCTGAAGGAGCTGCTAATATAATTTTCCGTAAAGAAATTATGGAAGCTGAAGACGAAGAAGCAATGCGCCAACAAAAAGTTCAGGAATATATCGAGAAATTTGCAAACCCATATGTGGCTGCTTCTAAAGGATATATTGATGCTGTGATCGAACCATTTGAAACACGCGAACTGCTTTTACACGCATTGGAAGTGTCGAAAAATAAAGACGATTATCGTCCTGCAAAAAAACATGGTATTCCTCCATTTTGATCTACAACTATTTTATTTACAATTTACAGTTTATCACAGGATCTCATTTTAATGAATAGGGTAAATCGTAAATTACAAAATTGTAAATTATTATACTTGTAATTAAACAAATAAACATGGAAACAGAAAAACCAGAATATGTAGATTTTGCAGTAACTGCCCGTAAATACAAAACTCTTTTAACGAGAAAATATAAAAACCGGAAACCCTGGGTTAATCCAAGTCCGTATGATATTCAATCAATTATACCGGGAACAATTCTCAGTATATTTGTTAAAGAGGGTGATGTTGTGAAAGAAGGTGCACCTATTCTTACATTGGAAGCAATGAAGATGATAAACCGGATTGAAATGCCATTTACAGCACGTATCAAAAAGATAAATGTTATAGTTGGTGTCCGTATTCCAAAAGACTCGTTAATGATCGAGCTGGAAGCGGTTGAAGAGGAATAACATTTCAAATGTATATATTAAAAACGGTCGTTCATGAAAGTGTTCGACCGTTTTTATTTTGCTTAGGCTGCTTTAGCAATTTCGTCTTACAATATTCACGAAAACGTTTTTTATTCAATCCGTAAGTGACAGAATAATTCTCAAACTTCAGACTTTTAATCCCTGGATGACCATCCTGAATTCGTTTTCAAAATTGGGCGTGAATACATTCTTCCCAAGTTGATTTTCAATCTCCTTTATGTCCCAGAATTTACCTTCCGAAATTTCTGTCGGATCGGCCAGGATATCTCCATCGTATATGGTGTAATAGCTATGTACCATTTCTGCCTCCCGATCGGATACGAACTTATAGCGTTTGAGAAATGTTGGTTTGAAATCCGTGATTGCAAGTTCTTCCCTTACTTCCCTTCTCAGTGCATCTTCAATTTCTTCGCCATAATCAACATGTCCACCCACCGAAGTATCCCATTTCCCGGGCTGGATATCTTTGTCCATAGCCCTTTTTTGCAGGTATAGTTCTCCCTGTGAATTAAAAACATGCAAATGAATTACCGGGTGCAATAAAAATGTACCTGAATGACACTCTTTACGGGTTGCTTTGCCAATGACAACTCCATCTTCGTTTATTATCGGAAAATATTCTGTAGGCTTCATGTGTAATATTTTTGATACAAAATTAATAGAAATAAAACAAACATAAATAGAAGAAAGAGCTGAATGTCGATTTTTTTTATCATTCATAAAAAGTTTCCTGTATCCCTTCCCATTATCGTTTATACAGCCACAAACACGAAACGATTAACTGAGAACACTTTCATCTGTCCACCACCCATTCAATGTTGTCCCATAGTTGTCCCATAGTTATCCCATAGTTATCCCATAGTTATCCCATATCATATATGAGGTGGGTTATCGGTGGGTTATGGGAAAGATACAGTTAGGTTACCTGAAAGAAAAGGATGGGAAAATGAAAAAGAACTATTGGAGACACCCCTAAAAATGTATAGGGAAAAAAGTATATGTGCACTTCTCTGTATACCGGATAGTAATATTATGGGAATTTCGTAAAAGTTGGTTGTTGATTGATCATTGAAATCCTATGCAGGCAAATAATATTATCATGAATTGCGAAAATGGAACTTGTAGAATAGTTAGACAGGTAACTTTTAAGAACCCTAAAAAATATAGTTTTTTAAAATAAAATCGACTGTTTTTCACTAAATTGTAGTAATTTTGTCATGATGTTGTATGAAAAATTTCAACTAATTTTTTAAGGATGAAATCTAAACTTATTTATCTTTTTCTGTTTATTACACTTGCAGTTTATTGCCAACGTGTTTCGGAAGGTGAAACATACTTTAACAACAAACAATATTCAAAAGCCCGGTCTGTTTACGAGGATTTATTAAAAAAAAGACCGAACGATGGATTGTTTAATTTTAGGTATGCCCGCTGTTGCTATGAACTGAAAGATGCAGCCAATGCCATAGTCCATTTTGAGAAGGCGGGAAATAAATATCCTCAGCGTGATATGTATCTTGGCGAGTTGTACTTCAATTCATATCGTTTTGATGAAGCTGTATCTGCCTATCAAAAATATGTTGCTTCATTAAAACCTGATGATCCTAAAGTTGCTGAATACCTTGATAAAGTAAAGAAGTCTGAAAATGCAGTTCGTTTAATGGCGAAAGTGGAAGAGGTCTCTATTGTTGACAGTGTGGTTGTCAATAAGGACCAGTTTTTGAAATTTTATAAATTCAACAGCGAGTTAGGTTCACTTACCCAGGAATCCATAAAAATAAATAATCGTAAGAGAGCTGATAAGATAAAATATATGACCCAACGGCAGGATCGTATCTGTTTTTCCGATTCGATAAAAGGGAGCATGAATATTTTCACTTCGTATAAATTATTGGATAGCTGGTCACAACCGGCTTCCATTTCTGAAATTATCAATACTCCGGGAAACGTGAATTATCCTTTTCTACAGGCTGATGGAGTTACCATATACTTTGCTTCCGATGGAGAAAATTCCATAGGTGGATACGATATTTTTATAACACGCTATAATCCCTCCACCGATACCTATTTAGCGCCCGAAAACATAGGCATGCCATTTAATTCACCGTTTAATGATTACATGATGGTGATTGATGAGCAACGAAAGCTGGGTTGGTTTGCAACCGACCGGTATCAGCCTGCGGGCAAAGTGATGATTTATACTTTTGTGCCAAATGCTGAGAAGGAGTATATACATTCTGAGGACCTTGAATATCTGCGTCGTGCAGCACAATTGAAGACTTACCGCAAGGTTTCGGCCACTGTAAACGAAAGTTCGCAACAAACTGAAAATAAATTACCTGAAACAGAAAACCAAATTGAATTTGTGATAAACGATTCGATTGTCTATACAACAGTTCAACAATTTAAGAGTACGGAAGCAGTTAAACTATGGAATGATTTACATAAATTCTCCATTGTATTATCCAATAAAGTGAAAGAACTTCAGGATTTGCGCACAAAATATGCGCTCACGGACAATGAAACTGAACGAACGGCATTAGCACCACTTATCATTGACCTTGAGGCAAAAAATATGGAAATGAAAAAACAACTGCTGGATAAGACAATTCAGGTTAGAAACGCTGAAATTAAATTTCTGGAGACGAAAAAGTAACAAATACCTTTAGGTATCTGTACTATTATTTTATCGGTATGATGGTTAGTCGTTTTCTTTTATTGTTTTAACAATAAACCAGGTCATATGTTTGTGTTATATTATTCCCTGTTAGGTGAACAAAGTTTACTCTAAGTTGTTTTATTTCATAACATTTAAAAAATGAAATATGTTGGTTAGGATGAGATTTGCCGCTTTATTAAATCGGGTGAATCAACAATAGAATCGGTGAATATTATATGCTTTCAAGTGAAGAAAAGATTGCAGTGGCAATTCCCATACTATATACAACGACAATCTTCAACGAACTCATTTTGTATGATTTTGCCTGCAAAAATTGATGTTGATAAAAAAACTTCAGATAATTGTGAAATTAAACAGATAGAATTTGCTTCTATCTGTTTGTTTTTTAAAGTATTGTCCATCCGATTATATTCACTTAACGTTATTTCCGATTATTTGTACCCATTCTTCCGTTTTTAGTGTTAATTTTGTAGACTTAAAAGGAGATAATGGATAAATTGCGTTTTCAAAGTTTTGGAAGTGGGAGTAGTGGAAATTGTTATTTCATAGGCAATGCTTCAAATGGATTATTGATAGACGCAGGTATAGGTGTTCGTTCCATTCGTAAATGTTTACGGAATCTTGGACTTGACTTTGAAAATATCTGGGGGGTGTTTGTAACACATGATCATGCCGATCACATCAAGGCAGTAGGTCCATTGGGTGAAAAACACAGGGTGCCGATTTATACGACCCGTTCAGTTCATGAAGGAATTCAACGGAGTTATTGCGTCACAGAAAAATTATATTCTAGCAAGAAGTATATTGAGAAAAATGAAACCGTGGAGGTGGGTGATTTTAAAATAACTGCTTTTCCTGTATCGCATGATGCTACAGATAATGTGGGTTATACTGTAGAATATAAAGGACAAAGATTTACGTTTGCTACTGATTTGGGGTATATCAGTGATGAAGTAGCAGCCCATTTGGCACTGGCCGATTTTATCGTGCTCGAATCAAATTATGATGTTCAGATGTTGGAACAGGGGCCTTACCCCATTCATTTAAAGAAAAGAATTGCTGCCAATACAGGTCATTTGAGTAACGATCAGACAGGGCTTTATTTAGCAGAAAATTACAACGGGAAATTACAACATATTTTTTTGTGTCATTTGAGCCGGGAAAATAATTTGCCGGATATCGCATATACTACCATTCAGAATTATTTGGAAAATAAACAGATCATTGTTGGGAAAGATGTACAACTGGTTACTCTGGACAGGCTTACACCTTCGGAGATTTATATATTTTAGAGGAGCGAAAAAGGAATGAGGAATGAGGAATGAGTGCAGATATTCAGTCTGACAGAGATTTATATATGTAGAGGTTTAACGCTCATTCAACGAAAAAACAAATAGACTTTACCTTAGACCTAAATACTTAAGCCTTCAAATCCAATTATTATGCCATCAAATTTAGTAATTATGCCATTAAATTTAGTTATCATTCCTACCTACAATGAGAAGGAAAATATCGAGAACATTATTCGCGCTGTGCTTGAGCAACCAACACCTTTCGATATTCTGGTGATTGAAGATGGTTCACCGGATGGCACAGCAGCAATTGTAAAAAAAATGCAGGTAGAGTTTCCTACCCGTTTATATATGGTTGAACGAATTGGTAAACTTGGGTTAGGAACCGCCTATATTACAGGATTTAAATGGGCCCTGGAACATGGGTATGAATATATTTTTGAGATGGATGCAGACTTTTCGCATAACCCCGTCGATTTAAACAGGCTTTATGATGCTTGTGCAAATCAGGGTGCTGATGTAGCTGTAGGTTCGCGTTATGTAACCGGGGTAAATGTTGTAAATTGGCCAATCGGAAGGGTATTAATGTCCTATTTTGCTTCGAAATATGTTCGTTTTGTTTTAGGTGTGCATTTGGCAGATACAACTGCCGGATTTAAATGCTACCGCAGGGAGGTACTCGAAACGATTGAGTTGGACCGGATACGTTTTAAAGGATATGCTTTTCAGATAGAAATGAAATTTACAGCTTTTAAGTGTGGATATACGTTGAAAGAAGTGCCTATCATATTTATAAACCGTGTATTGGGAACTTCCAAAATGAGTGGAGGAATATTCGGGGAGGCTTTCTTTGGAGTTATACAATTGAAGTTGAATAGTCTGTTCCGGAATTACCCACAAAGAAAGGCTATTTAAAGTCAACAAATTTAAGAATGAGAAACCAGATCACATTTAATTTCCAGATTTTCTCAAGGTGAGTGATTTTAATCCACTGATAATTAAAAACCGGATAATGAATAGTAGAAAATTATGAGTAGGTTACAAATTATTCGAAATGCCACAATCGTAAATGAAGGAAGAACTTTCACAGGTTCTGTATTAATTTCTGGAGAGCATATTAAAGCGGTTTACGAAGGTTCACACTATGTTGAAATACCGGAACCTTTTATCGAGATAGATGCAACGGGTCTTTTACTATTGCCGGGTGTCATCGATGACCAGGTACATTTCAGGGATCCCGGTTTGACTCAAAAAGGTGATTTGTATTCCGAAAGCAAAGCGGCTGTAGCCGGTGGAGTCACTTCGTTTATGGATATGCCCAACACACGCCCGCAAGCTACTACCATTGAAATTTTAGAAGATAAATACGCATTGGCCTCTACTAAGTCACTTGCCAACTATTCATTTTTAATGGGTGTGACCAATGATAATCTGAATGAACTAAAAAAAGTTGATCCAAGGAAAGTAGCAGGAGTGAAAATGTTTATGGGTTCTTCTACCGGTAATATGCTGGTGGATAATCAGGAAGCACTGAACAGGGTTTTCGCTGAAATATCCATGTTGATAGTTACACATTGCGAAGACGAACCTACCATTCAACAAAACATCCGGCATTACAAAGATCTGTTGGGGGAAAACATTCCGATTGAATATCATCCTTTGATACGAAGTGCCGAAGCCTGCTATAAATCGTCAGCATATGCTGTGGAACTGGCTACTAAATACAATTCACGGTTGCATGTGTTTCATTTATCGACAGCAAAGGAAATGTCGTTGTTTTCATCGGAACTGCCTTTGAAAGAAAAGAAAATAACTGCTGAGGTTTGCATACATCATTTATGGTTTTCTGATGCCGATTATGCCCAATATGGCAATCGTATTAAATGGAATCCTGCAATTAAGTCTGAAACAGACCGTATGGCTTTAATTGATGCTGTAAATTCAAATAAAATAGACGTCATTGCAACAGACCATGCTCCTCATTTGTTATCAGAAAAAGAAGGATCAAGTTTGACTGCTGCATCAGGTGGGCCACTTGTTCAACATTCATTGGTTGCTATGTTGCAATTGGTTAAACAAAGGGTCTTTACTCTGGAAAAAGTGGTAGACAAGATGTGTCACGGACCAGCTGAGCTATTCAGAATAGAAAAACGCGGATATATACGCCCGGGTTATTTTGCTGATCTGGTATTGGTAAATCCTGATCAACCATGGACTGTAAACAGCGATAATATTTTATACAAATGTGGTTGGTCACCCTTTGAAGGAACTACATTTGAAGCTTCAGTTTTACAAACCTGGGTGAATGGAAATTTAGTTTACGACAATGGACAATTTGATGAAGCTGTTCGTGGAAAGAGACTTTTATTTGATTATTAATCAATTAAATGAAATGAAGTTATGAAAAAGAATGCACTGTTACCATTTGGTATTGGAATAATAATTATTGTGGTTGCTGTTGGACTTTATTTCGCATTTAAATCAAAGACCGAAGAAGAAAAATCTAAAGCTGAATATATTCATAACGAAGGTGAAACTCAGGGTACGACCTATTCGGCTACCTATGAACAACCTGCAGGAATTGATTTACAGAGTAAAATAGAAAAAAGATTACATGAATTTGATCTTTCACTTTCTACTTATGTACCTCAATCTGTTATTTCCAGGATCAACAGGAATGATACAAGTGTAAGAACAGATGCCGATTTCGAAGAAATGTTCAAAGTGGCAAGAGAAGTCTCTGATAATACCAGCGGGGCATTTGATATTACTGTTGGTCCTTTGGTAAAAGCCTGGGGTTTTGGTCTTGGGAACTCCTCACACAGTAAAATTCCTGATGTATCAAAAATTCTTCCATACATTGGGTATCATAAAGTAAGGATAGAGAACCATAAATTGCTAAAAAACGACCCAAACATCCTTGTTGACGCAAATGCATTAGCTCAGGGACAATCATCAGATATTATTGCTAAAATGCTAAATGATAATGGTTGCAAAAATTACATGATTGAAATAGGTGGAGAAATTGTTTGTAAAGGTGTAAACAAAAAAGGACAAAAATGGCAGATTGGAATCGATAAGCCGATTGACGATTCAACCAGTACGGTAAATGAAATACAGACCATTATTTCAATCAGCAATTGCGGTTTAACTACATCCGGAAACTATCGGAAATATTATTATTTAAACGGAAAAAAATATGCCCATGAAATTGACCCACATACCGGGTATCCTGTTGTTCATAATTTGCTAAGTGCAACGGTTATAGCTCCAACATGTATTCAGGCAGATGCATATGCAACAGCCTTTATGGTTATGGGAGTGGATAGCAGTTTGCAAATTTGTAAAAGGGTACCGAATATGGATTGTTATTTGATTTATACCGACAAAGAGGGAAAGAATCAGGTGGTATATTCTGAAGGTTTTAAAAAGTATTTACCTAAATAATTTTTAAGAAAGCACTTATAAAACTCTACTTTTGTTAAATAGAAACATTATATTTTTTTATTCATGATAAAATAACTATTTTTGCACTCCAATTTTTTTTATGAAAAAGACCCAATTTCTTCTTTTAATAGTAGTTTTAACTCTGTTTTCGTGTGGCGAATATCAAAAATTGTTGAAATCCGACGATGCTGAGCTTAAGTACACGAAGGCTGTAGAGTATTTCAATAAAGGTGATTTTATGCGTGCATCAACATTATTTGATGCTATAGCCACTTATTACAAGGGTACTGATCGGTCAGAGACTGTACTTAACTATATGGCGAAATCGTATATGGGTCAAAAAGATTATTTTTCAGCTAGTGAATATTACAAGACTTACGTAAAAACTTATCCAAAAGGGAAGTATGTTATTGAGTCAAAATTTATGATAGGATATTGCTTCTATCTCGATGCCCCTGACGCCCGGTTAGATCAGACTTCAACCTACAGCGCAATAGCAGCTTTCCAGGAGTTTCTGGATGTATACCCGGAAAGTGATAAAGTGCCGGAAGCCAATAAACTGTTGGACGAACTTACAAATAAGCTGGCATCAAAAGCTTATATGAATGCCAAATTGTATTATAATTTAGGTAATTATTTGGGAAATAATTATGAATCTGCAGTCATAACTGCTCAAAATGCTTTAAAAAAATATCCTTCTACTTCGTATCGTGAGGAATTAACAATGCTAATACTCGATTCGAAATATGAGCAGGCTATGCAAAGTATAGAAGAGAAAAAATCAGACAGATATCGTGCAACCATTGATGAATATTACAACTACATTAATGAATTTCCGACAGGTAAATATCGGAAGCAAGCGGATAAAATTTTAAATGAATCAAAAAAAGTAGTGAAAGAATAAAATAATACGAATATGGACTATAAAAAAGTAAATGCTCCTTTGAATACGATTTCCCGCGATATGAACTCTATGAGTGAAGAAATTGGAAACGTATATGAAACTGTTAAGGTCATTGGAAAACGCGCTAATCAGATTAGTGTTGAAATCAAAGCTGAACTTGATAAAAAGTTACTTGAATTTGCTTCTTTTAATGAAAATATAGAAGAAGTTTTTGAAAACAGAGAGCAAATAGAAATATCACGTTATTACGAAAAGCTTCCAAAGGCAGTGTTAATTGCAACACAGGAATTCCTTGAAGATAAAGTGTATTATCGTAATCCAATAAAAGATAAACTGAAATAATCTATTTCAATTTCTTTTTACGTTTAGATAAAAGAACATGGTGCTAATTTTAACACAATGTTCTTTTATCTTTTTTTTTGTATGCACTAAGTTCAATTGATTTTTGTATTTTTGCACACTAAACCTATTCATATAGATAGTGGAAAAATATCTCACTTTGAGTATATAAGCCTTCAATAAAAATCAATCACTTTTAACAAATCAAATTTATACGTTTATGTTACAGGGTAAAAAAATAATTTTAGGAGTAACCGGCAGCATTGCTGCATACAAATCGGCTCAACTCATTCGGCTTCTGGTAAAAGAAGGTGCTGAAGTAAAAGTGATTATGACTACCTTAGCAAAGGAATTTATTACTCCGTTGACATTGGCTACTTTAGCTAAAAATCCGGTATTAGTTGATTTCTATGATCCTACAAACGGGAATTGGAATAGTCATGTTGATTTAGGATTATGGGCTGATGCGTACCTTATTGCTCCTGCAACTGCTAATACAATTGGAAAGATGGCTGCCGGTATTGCTGATAATTTATTACTGACCACATACCTCTCTGCTAAATGTCCTGTTTTCATTGCTCCTGCCATGGATCTGGATATGTTTGCCCATACAGCTATGCAACGGAACCTGGAATCGCTTAAATCGATCGGAAACATAATTATAGAACCCTCATTCGGCGAATTAGCAAGCGGGTTGGAGGGTAAAGGCCGAATGGAAGAACCTGAGAATATCGTTCTGTATCTGGATGACTTTTTCACAAAGAAACCATTACTTGGAAAAAAAATACTTATTACTGCAGGTCCGACATACGAAAAGATTGATCCTGTACGTTTTGTAGGAAATTACTCAACCGGTAAAATGGGTTTCGCTTTAGCCGAAGTTTGTGCCAGGCAAGGAGCTGATGTTTGTCTTGTATCAGGACCAGTGCAATTGAAAACCAAACATCCGAATATAGAACGAATTGATGTGGAATCGGCGAATGAGATGTTTGAGGAAGTAATGAATCGTTTTTATGGGATGGACGGAGCTATCTTATGTGCAGCAGTAGCTGATTATAAACCTACTGAGGCAGCTCAGGAGAAAATGAAGCGGGAAAAAGGTGGCTTTATATTAGAATTAATTCCGACTCAGGATATTGCAGCGGCTGTTGGAGATATGAAAACAGACTCGCAATTTTTAGTCGGATTTGCGTTGGAAACTAATAATGAAGAAGAAAATGCAATAGGCAAAATGGAAAAAAAGAATTTTGATTTTATTGTTCTGAATTCTTTGCAGGACAAGCAGGCTGGCTTTGGATATGATACAAATAAAATCAGTATAATACATCGTGACGGAGCAAAGAAGGAATTTGAATTGAAGAATAAGATTGATGTTGCCGAAGATATTATTGCTGAAATAATACAATCCGTTGAACTCTGAACACTTATACTTGAAAATATGAAACATTGGCTTATTCTACTGTCCTTCATGCTCTTTGCCGGGTTTATACAAGCCCAGGAATTAAATTGTGTTGTTCAAATAAATTCCGAACAGGTTCCGGGATCAAGTAAATCTATTTTTAACACACTTACTAAATCCATCTCGGAATTTATGAATAACCGTAAATGGACCGAATTGTCATTTACAAATGAAGAGAGGATAGAGTGTACACTCAACATTATTGTCAAAAAAGTTGATGGAGATGCCTTTACATCGGAAATCCAAATCCAGTCACGACGCCCAATCTATAATTCTAATTATTACACGACACTTTTTAATTTCAAGGACGTTAACTTTACTTTTAATTATAAGGAATTTGACCAATTGGAGATGAATCAAAATTCAATAACTTCAAATTTAACAGCTGTATTAGCGTACTATGCATATGTAATAATTGGGTATGACATGGATTCGTATTCAAGGTTAGGTGGAACTTCCAGTTTCCAGGCAGCCGAAAGCATTGTTAATTCTGCACAGGGTGCTGATCTGACAGGTTGGAAAGCCTTTGAAAGTACGAAGAATCGCTATGCATTAATCAATAATTTGTTGGATGAAGCATTTAAAAAATACAGGAATTATTTTTA
>Ga0302209_10000437_pt1 | contig 19381 bp, 18 predicted proteins | sample II_Fen_E3_1_FD_194574 | JGI IMG/M metagenome (GOLD analysis project Ga0302209, IMG submission 194574) | Peat permafrost microbial communities from Stordalen Mire near Abisko, Sweden - II_Fen_E3_1 | ecosystem: Environmental > Terrestrial > Soil > Wetlands > Permafrost | place: Sweden: Abisko...
ATTTGTATATAAAAGAGATTATGAGCACAGAACTTAGCGAACAAGAACAGTTCAGACGACAGAGTCTGGACGATTTACGAAATTTAGGCATAGACCCCTATCCTGCCGCACTTTATCCAACGGATGCCTTTTCAACCGATATAAAAGCTGAATTTAACGATGAAATGATTGGCAAGAATGTATGTGTCGCCGGTCGTCTTATGAGCCGCAGGATCATGGGCAAGGCTTCTTTCATTGAACTGCAGGATTCCAAAGGCCGAATTCAGGTCTATGTAAGCCGAGATGATATCAATTCGGAAGAACAACCCGAAATGTACAATACAGTGTTTAAAAAGCTGTTGGACATTGGTGATTTCGTAGGGATCAAAGGATTTGTATTTCGCACTCAGACGGGCGAAATAAGTATCCATACCAAAGAACTGACTGTGCTTAGCAAATCGCTTCGTCCGCTTCCGATTGTAAAATACAAAGATGGAGTGGCTTTTGATGCGTTCGAGGATCCTGAACAAAGGTACCGTCAACGGTATGTGGATCTGGTGGTCAACGAAGGGGTTAAAGATATTTTTATTAAACGAACCAAAGTATATCAGTCCATGCGTAATTATTTCAATTCGCAGGATTATATCGAAGTGGAAACTCCGATCCTTCAGTCCATCCCCGGTGGTGCAGCAGCTCGTCCGTTTACTACCCACCACAATGCACTGGATATGCCCTTGTACTTGCGTGTGGCCGATGAATTGTATCTGAAAAGACTGATTGTAGGTGGTTTTGAAGGGGTCTACGAATTCTCCAAGAACTTCCGCAACGAAGGGATGGACCGTACGCACAATCCGGAATTTACCTGTATGGAAATATATGTAGCCTATAAAGACTACAACTGGATGATGGATTTCACTGAACGAATGATTGAGAAAATTTGTTTGGATGTGAACGGGACCAATCAAACAACTGTTGGAGAGAATACAATCAGCTTTAAAACTCCGTTCAAACGCATTACCATGATTGATTCCATAAAGGAATTTACAGGAATCGACATCAACGGAATGGATGAAATTCAACTCAGGGAAGTATGCAAAACTTTACACATTGAAGCTGATGACACCATGGGTAAAGGAAAAATGATCGATGAGATATTTGGTGAAAAATGTGAAGGAAATTACATTCAGCCTACATTCATAACAGATTATCCAATTGAAATGAGTCCGCTTTGTAAACGTCACCGGGATAATCCCGAACTGACCGAACGATTCGAATTGATGGTAAACGGGAAAGAATTGGCGAATGCCTATTCCGAACTGAATGATCCCATTGATCAATTGGGTCGTTTTCAGGAACAACTGAATCTTAGCGAAAAAGGGGATGACGAGGCTATGTTTATCGATATGGATTTTGTCCGTTCGCTGGAATACGGAATGCCTCCTACTTCAGGAATGGGAATCGGAATGGATAGGCTGGTGATGATGATGACCGGTCAGCAAGCCATACAGGAAGTACTTTTCTTTCCACAAATGAAACCGGAGAAACCTACCAAAAAAGACGGACCTGAAAAATTTGTGGCGTTAGGTATTCCCGAAGAATGGGTGCCCGTCATTCAAAAAGCAGGCATCGTCATGGTTGCCGACTTAAAAGGATTGAACCCGAATAAATTTCATCAGGATATCTGCGGATTAAATAAAAAGAACAAACTGGAACTGACAAACCCATCGAAAGAGGATGTTGCTGCCTGGATTGCCGGAGTTTAAAATTAATTTATAATTAATTGTATGAAACTAAAAAAAATTAAGATCGCAATTCTTTTTGTTTGTTTCATATTAATTTCAGAAAAGGTATTTGCAGGTTATCAACCTTTTTGGTCCAGTGCCCATAGCGGAGGGGTTCAGGGTAACATTTGGAATTGGATAGGTTATTCTTTCGTTGTTGTTATAATTTTAATTACAGTTTCGACAATTGTAATTTGGAAATCATACATATCAGAAAGAATTTTAAAGAGAAGTGCTAAGACTGATCTCATTTGGGATATTGAAAAATTAAAATCTCATACCAGAGAATCAATCCACAGATTGAATAATGCCATTGAAAACAAAGATTTGAGTAGTGTTGCTGATCTTTTAACCTCTGAATTATTTAATGAATTAAATTCAGTTGTATCAGAATTGATACAAAAAGGAGAAAAAAACATTCGGAAATGTAATGATATAAGAGTCCTGGAAATAATCGGGTGCGAAGATTTTAGAAATAATTTTTTTGATAAATATATAGCATATATTCAAGGCTATATGCTGAATTACACTATCCTGGAAACAACCGGAGAGATTGTTAAAAATAAAGATTGCCGGATATGGGATTTTTCTATCACTTATCACTTTGTAAGGTTTGAAAATCAATGGAGATTAGAAAAAATAAATAATTCTGCGTCGACTTTAGATGTATTAAAGACAAAGAATCATGTTGAAAAACAGAATTCTTTTTAAATGAAGTAAAGATAGCATACAAGTTTTTTAATTTGGAATTAAACCCATTTTTTTTAACTTAAGACAATAGAAAAGAAATGAACGAAAAAAGTAAAATTGCTATTATCGGAGGTGGAAGCTGGGCAACGGCAATTGCGAAAATAACGCTGACAAATGCTGACAGCATCAACTGGTATATGCGCAGGCAGGAACAAATCGATGAATTTATCCGGCTGAGTAAAAATCCATCCTACCTTACCGGGGTTAAATTTGATACTGACAGAATTCATTTTACAAGTGACATCAATAAATTGGTGCGTTCTTCGGATATATTGATATTTGCCACCCCCTCTCCTTTTCTGAAACAGCATCTAAAGAAATTAAAACGTTCGTTCGACAATAAATTTATAGTAACTGCCATTAAAGGAATTGTTCCTGACGAGAATATGATTGTTTCGGATTATTTCGAACAAATATACGGTGTTCCAAAAGATAATATCGCTGTCATTGCAGGTCCTTGTCATGCTGAAGAAGTGGCCCTTGAAAGGCTATCCTATCTGACGATTGGCTGTACCAACCGTGAGAAAGCCCGCATGATTGCCCAACGCTTTAATACCAGCTTTATCCGCACATCCATTAGTGATGATATTATGGGGATTGAATTTTCGTCGGTGATGAAGAATATCTACTCCATTGCAGCGGGTATTTGCCACGGACTGAAATATGGCGATAACTTTCAGGCTGTACTGGTGTCGAATGCTATCCAGGAGATGAACCGGTTTTGTAATGCAACAAATCCAATGCACAGGGATATCAATGAATCGGCATACCTCGGAGATTTACTGGTTACAGCCTATTCGAAATTCAGCAGGAACAGGCTTTTCGGAAGTATGATCGGGAAAGGGTATTCTGTCAAGACGGCACAAATAGAAATGGAAATGATTGCTGAAGGATATTATGCAACCAAATGTATTCATGAAATAAATGAAAATTATCAGGTGAGCATGCCAATCGTCGATTCAATATTCGAAATACTTTACAACAGGTGTTCTCCGACTATGGAAATACGGAAGTTGTCGGAAAGACTGAAATAATTTACAATTTATTCATTTACAATTTACAATTGGGGAAGTTTGCAAAAAAAAGCACATTCTATCCCGGTTGATTTAAATAAAAACGATTAATCATCAAAATATTATTTATATGCAAGACATTAAACTATCTATCGACAAAGCGTTTGGATTTGTATCCGAACAACATGTAGCCGGATACAAAGCGCAGGTAGCGGCAGCAATTACCGCTTTGCACAATGGTACCGGAAAAGGAAGTGATTTTTTGGGTTGGTTGAATTTACCCTCATCCATAGACGAAGCTCATTTAACTGATATTGAAAATACAGCTAAAATCCTCAGGGATAATTGTGAAGTAGTTGTTGTTATTGGAATTGGCGGAAGTTATCTGGGTGCAAAAGCAGTCATTGATGCTCTTTCTAACAGTTTCGACTGGTTGCAAACCGAACGTAAATCACCGGCAATTGTTTATGCCGGCCAGAATATTGGTGAAGATTACCTGTACGAATTGCAGGAACTTTTAAAGAATAAGAAATTCGGGATTATTGTTATATCCAAATCAGGTACTACAACTGAACCTGCACTGGCATTCCGTCTACTCAAGACACAACTTGAAGATCAGCAGGGTAAAACAGCAGCTCAAAAACTTATTGTTGCCATTACCGACAAATCACGTGGAGCATTACGTACACTTGCAACTCAGGAAGGTTACAAGACGTTCATTATTGATGACAATATCGGCGGACGATATTCCGTTCTTTCACCGGTTGGTTTATTGCCTATTGCCGTTGCTGGATTCAATGTTCGTCAACTTGTTGCAGGAGCTTTGAAAATGGAAACTGTTTGCGGATTGGGAACTTCATTTGAAGAAAACCCAGCCGCACAATATGCAGCGGTTCGAAATGAATTATACAAAAGTGGAAAAGGAATTGAGATTCTGGTGAATTTTCACCCTAAATTACATTTCATTGGTGAGTGGTGGAAGCAACTTTTTGGTGAAAGTGAAGGAAAAGAGAACAAAGGTATTTTCCCAGCTTCAGTTGATTTCACGTCAGATTTGCATTCTATGGGTCAATGGATTCAGCAGGGTGAACGTACTATTTTCGAAACAGTCATTTCGATCAAAGAAAGTAACTATACGAAGGTATTCCCTACTTCCGATGATAATCTGGATGGTTTAAATTTTCTTGCCGGTAAACGGGTGGATGATGTCAATAAAATGGCAGAATTAGGCACCATGATTGCTCATATTGATGGTGGGGTACCAAACCTGAAAATTGAGTTGCCTAAACTAAATGAATATTATTTGGGAGAGTTAATGTATTTCTTCGAAAAAGCCTGTGGAATCAGTGGTTATATATTGGGAGTAAATCCATTTGACCAACCCGGTGTGGAAGCTTATAAGAAAAACATGTTTGCTTTGCTTGAGAAACCTGGTTTTGAAGCTGAAACAAAAGCAATAAAAGCAAGAATATAAGTCGGTTTGACTGAAATAAAGGAAATAAAAAAACATCTGTAAAATATTACAGATGTTTTTTTTATGCTTCCAATAAAAGCATTTAAGTATTTGCAGTTATTTAATAATCTATTTATTAATCATTAAAAGCTTACATTTCAGTATCCTGTCAATTAATCAATGTTAATTGTCAATTACTTATGTGTTGCTACCAATTGTTTCTTTATTTTAATCGGAGTATTTAAAACGAAAGATGTAGAATTATTTCCTAAACCGGTTGAATTACCAAATGTAGCATCAGAGCTAAGATAGAACGTTAATTTTGCATCGTTAGTCACTTTCTTAGCAACATATCTAAATGGGAAATAAAGGTTTGATATTTTATTTTTGAATAAGAATTTTCCTGTTGAATAATCCGATCCGGCAGAAACAAATATCGAATCCAGTGAAATTGATGATGGGAGTAATATTTTTGTTGCGCTGGTATCGGATGGAATGACATTAAACACCGAAAGATTATTAGAATATCCATAAAGTAACATGCGGAAAGTAACCGTATCACCAACCTGAATGGTATCCATACGATATACACCTGACACATCAGTATTATAATTATTCAGGGTATCCGTTTTGTTTTTAAAAGGATTAGTAACAAATAAAATATCCGGAGTTTTGTTGCTTGTGCTGGATATATTGCAGGAAGAGAATGCAATAGCAACTATTCCTAAAAGGATGTATATTCGATTTTTCATAACTTTAATATTTTACTGGTAAATTACAAATATTATACCAAAACTACTTTATAAATATTAAAATACCACAATAGCGTTTTATAATATGTTAGTAAATTAGTTTCAAAAGGCATATAATAACATCTTGTCGGGGTGACAAGACTCGAACCTGCGACCTCTACGTCCCGAACGTAACGCGCTACCTACTGCGCCACACCCCGATTTGTTTTAAAATGCAAATTTACATAATTTTTCATTTAAACAGGAAAGATCGGACTTAAAAGATCAAATTACCTACAAAATAATTCATTAGTTTTTCTAACATTAATTACCCTAAAACGTTTACGTTGAATATTGGCTAAAGGATGTGACAAAAACAACTATTTTAACTGACAAATTAAGTATCTTTGCAGAAAAATTTTAACTACATGTTTTCAACTCAAATAGAAAAATTCATTCAGATTAATAAATATCCTACTTTTAATCCTAAAGCTATTTTCTTTGACATGGATGGTGTACTTTTCGATTCAATGGGGAGTCATGCTACAGCGTGGGTTGCGGCATTAAAAAAAATGGGGCTCCCTTTTACAGAGAATGAGGCTTATTTGAATGAGGGAAGAACAGGTGCCTCGACCATTGATGGGGTATTCATGAAAGAATATGGCAGAAAAGCCACTGATGAAGAAAAAAAGATTATTTACAAGTTGAAATCCGAAATATTTGAAACGTTCAAACATTCCGGAAAAATACCATATGTAACAGAATTATTACATAAAATCAAATCACAGAAGCTGGAGATTTTTGTTGTTACAGGTTCTGGACAACCAAGTTTGATTGACAGCTTAGAAGTGAATTTCCCGGGTATCTTTCAAAAGAAAAAAATGATTACTGCTTACGATGTAAAGTTTGGCAAACCACATCCCGAGCCCTATTTGATGGCATTAAAGAAATCGGGATTGGACCCATGGGAAGTTGTGGTCATCGAGAATGCACCACTGGGAGTAGAATCATCGTCAAAAGCAGGCTTGTTTACCATTGCAGTAAACACAGGTCCTTTAGAACCGTCTGTATTGAGTGAGAGCGGTGCAAATATCGTCTTCAACAGTATGAAAGAGCTCTATAATCTGTGGGAATCGTTTAGCATTAACTGGTTAATAAAAAACGATCTAAAAGATCTTAAAGGAGAATAAAATTCCCCTGTAACTTTTGAGAATGTAATTTTATATCTTACTTTAATTTTCAAAACTTAGAAAGTATAAACATATGCAAGTTTTCAAATATCCAACACGTGAAGAATGGAATTCGCTCTTAAAACGACCTTCATTCGATAGTACACTGTTATTTGATTCCGTTCAAAAAGTACTGGATGATGTACGGATACGGGGTGATAAAGCCGTAAAAGAGTATACAAAACAATTTGACAGTGTACTTCTTGAAAGTATTGAAGTAACCAAAGAAGAAATAGATGAAGCTGAAAAATCAGTTTCGGTTAATTTGAAACAGGCTATTGAAATGGCCAGACGAAACATCTGGAAGTTCCATTCAGAACAACAACAGGAGTTACCTGAAATTCAGACTTCACCCGGAGTCTATTGTTGGCAAAAAGCGATCGCTATTGAAAAAATAGGTTTATATGTTCCCGGTGGAACCGCACCTTTGTTTTCAACCGTACTGATGTTAGGGATTCCGGCCGGGATAGCCGAATGTAAGGAAGTAATCCTGTGTACCCCACCGAATAAAGAAGGAAAAATACATCCTGCGGTACTTTATGCTGCCAAAGTAGCAGGGATTCATCGTATTTTCAAAATCGGGGGGTCACAAGCCATTGCTGCTATGGCGTATGGGACAGAAACTGTTCCGAAAGTTTACAAAATCTTTGGACCCGGTAACCAGTACGTGACAGCTGCCAAGCAACTGGTATCATTGCGCGATGTGGCAATTGATATGCCTGCCGGGCCTTCGGAAGTGGAAGTGATAGCCGATGAAACTGCCAATCCTGTTTATATAGCTGCCGATTTACTCTCTCAGGCTGAACATGGCGTTGATAGTCAGGTTATTTTACTGACAGTAAGTGAAAATATTATTGAACCTGTACTGGCTCAGATTGACATTCAACTGGAACAACTTCCAAGAAAAGAAATTGCAAGAAAAGCATTGGAGAACAGTAAGATAATTTTACTCAAATCACTGGAAGAAGCAGTGGAAATGACCAATGAATATGCTCCCGAGCACCTGATTATATCAACCCGTTTTTATCTGGGTGTAGCGGATAACATAATTAATGCAGGGTCTGTATTTTTAGGAAACTACACTCCCGAAAGTGCCGGAGACTATGCCTCCGGGACCAATCATACCTTGCCGACAAATGGTTATGCTAAGGCATACAATGGTGTCAATCTGGATAGTTTTATCCGGAAAGTAACCTTCCAGCAGATCACCCAGGAAGGCCTGACTAACTTAAGCAATGCCATCATACTCATGGCTGAAAATGAAGAACTGGATGCTCACAGCAATGCCGTGAAAGTAAGATTGGTTGAAGAAAGAGAAGTTGAAGAGAGATATAGCAGCCATAGAAGATAGATTTAGGAATGAGTAGTAAGTGGTAAGAGGCAAGAGGTAAGAAAAAAGAAAGAAAGAAAGAAAGAAAAGTTAGAAAGGAATAAATACGAAATATGGACTTAGAAAAATTATTACGCGATAATATCCGTCAATTGCAACCCTATTCATGTGCCCGTGATGAATTCAAAGGGGAAGCTTCTGTATACCTTGATGCAAATGAAAATCCTTACAACGCACCCTTCAACCGCTATCCCGATCCGTTACAATGGGAAGTGAAAGAACAGATTTCGAAAATAAAAAATGTCCCTGTCGAAAACATATTTCTTGGGAACGGAAGTGATGAACCAATCGATTTGTTGTTTCGGGCTTTCTGTGAGCCACGGATTGACAATGTCGTTGCCATAGAACCAACTTACGGTATGTACAAAGTTTGTTCGGCCATCAACGATGTGGAATACCGTAAAGTATTATTGGATGAAAATTACCAGTTCTCCACAGATAAATTGCTTTCGGCATCAAACCTCTATACTAAAATCATCTGGCTTTGCTCACCCAACAATCCAACAGGAAACAGTTTAAACAGTGATGAAATTGTCAGGTTATTAAATGCTTTTGAAGGCATTGTGGTATTGGACGAGGCTTATATCGATTTTTCTTCACAAAGTAGCTTTTCCGGATTTCTATCCGAATATCCAAATCTTGTCATTTTACAGACATTCTCAAAAGCATGGGGCAGTGCAGCTATCCGGTTGGGTATGGCCTTTGCTTCCAACGAAATCATAGCAGTGCTTAACAAAATCAAATATCCCTACAACATCAACATTCTGACTCAGAAACAAGCACTGAAAGCTATTGATGATGCTGCCCAGGTCACGAAATGGGTAGAAATATTACTGACCGAAAGAACCATTTTAATCAGCGAATTACAAAAATTACCTATGGTTCAACACATTTACCCTACCGATGCTAATTTTGTTCTGGTTAAAGTTACAGACGCCAATGCTGTATATCAACACCTGGTAACTAAAAGCATAATTGTGCGTAACCGCAATACGGTTTCACTATGTCTGGGTTGTTTGCGTATTACTGTAGGAACTCCCGAAGAAAACAAGATATTAATTCAGGAATTGGTAAGCTTTAAGATATAATGCATCCTTTTCTATCCACTATTAATTGAATATTTAACTTCTCCTACTTGTTAATTATCAGATTTCACACTTAAAATCAATGTGTTTATTCTATACTTCAAATGTAATTTTCAAACCTGACATAAAAATAGGAGTCTGTACTATGAAGGCTTGTATTGAAATAAAATCGTTTTCCCTTTTATAAAATTAAAGCCTTCTTCCAATTTAAGGGAACAAAAAAAATATTGACATCCCTGAATGTCGACAACCCTGAAAGCCAAAAAACAGATAAATAAAGCATGTACGAAAATGATTTTATAAAAACAAAGATTATTATGGTTTAGCAGTCCTGGTTCGTTTTGTCTGTTGTGAGGGAAATAATGTCTGTTGAGGGAAGATTTTCACGGACCTGCATAAGGAGTTGATCATGGATTTTAATGATCTTTTTGATAAGAAAAACATTCCTTCTTTATCATCATCATAATTAATTCAATTTAGGAACTTCATTATTTCAAATTATTCGAACTCACCCCAATAAATCCTCATTATGAGAAGAATGGACTTCAAGCCGGTTTTATTTTTTTTCTTTGTATTCATCTGTAATCAACCCTCCTTTTCCACTCATAAAGTTTATATTCTTCATGGATACGGTGGTAGTTTAATCCAGATGGATAAAATAGATAAAGGATTAAAACACGAAGGATATAATACAGAGAATTATACTTATCCCTCTTTTAAAGAATGTATTGACAGTATCGGATATGATTTGTTTGTAAAAATAAAGCAGGAAAATTATGACACTGTCTCTTTTGTTACCCATTCAATGGGTGCATTGGTGGTCAGGTCGATGTATAAGTATATAAATCCGACGATGCATTTCCCGTTTATCTATCGATTTATTATGCTGGCACCTCCTAATAAAGGAACCGAAGTTGCTGATTTTTTTTCCAATTCATCGTTAAGATCCTTTTTAGGTCCGAATGTCAGTTTAATGCGTACTGATTCTAATTCGTATGCTTTTAAACTACCCATACCAACCTGTGAAGTAGGACTAATTGTAGGAGTAAAAGGGAAAAAGCCATGGTTTAATCCATTTATGCCTGACGATAATGATGGAACTGTAACCATGAAAAGTGCCATTCTGGGAAATGAAAAAGAAATTATCACTGTGAAATCAATGCACATATTAATGCCGTTAAAGAAAAAAGTGATAACATTGGTCTTACGATTTATGAAAACCGGTACATTTATTAAAAATTCAATAATTAATAAATAGACTTGCATTATATTAACATTAATAAAATAATTTATAACCCGGAATTAAAATTTACTATTTCACAAGGTCTAAAATTTTAGTATATTTGCACAAAATAAAACAACTTGTCCGGGACTAAACCGGGTACTAACAATAGAGAGAGATAAAATGAGTAAAATCATAGTGAATAATTTCAATGAATTAGAACAATACGTTGGGAAAGAATTAGGTGTGTCTGATTATATTACCATTTCACAAAATCAAATTAATCTGTTTGCCGATGCTACAATGGATCATCAATGGATACATGTAGATACTGAAAGGACTAAAACGGAAAGTCCTTATAAAACTACCATTGCTCACGGGTATCTCAATTTATCGGTTTTGCCCTATTTATGGGATCAGATTGTAGAAGTAAACAACTCGAAATTAACAGTGAATTACGGGATTGAAAAATTACGTTTTAATCAACCTGTACTAGTTGACAGTCAGGTAAGAATCAGGGCAAGTCTCAAATCACTAATTAACCTCAGAGGAACTTCCAAAGCTGAGATACAAGTTTCTATGGAAATAAAGGACAACAAAAAAACAGCAATGGATGCTTTGATTGTTTTTCTGTATCATTTTAATTGAAAACTGTAGATTTATCTTTTGCCCAAAATCATTGACAAGGCCAAATAATGGAATGTACAATTGATTCCTTCTTCGACTGACAAAATAAGCGTACCCAAATATAAAATGAACCGCATTCAGGAATAAGGAATGTGATGAAGAAAATTAGTTAGAATTAGTTTTACAGAGTAGAAATCATCAGAAATAAAAATACACGAAACAATATTCTTTTATGAATTGTTTCATAATAAGTGATTATTTTCCTTCAATTATTCAGTATTAATAATCAATCCAATTAATTATGCTCTACAGAAAATTTGGAAAAACAGATATTAATCTACCTTCTATCGGACTGGGTTGTATGGGTATGAGTCATGGTTATGGCGAACCCAATGATGAAGAATCAATTGCAACTTTAGAGAAAGCAATTGAAATTGGCGTAACATTTTGGGATACAGCCGACATTTATGGTGCCGGTAGAAATGAAGAGTTGATAGCAAAAGTGTTGAAACCTAATCGGGATAAGATCTTTTTGGCAACAAAATTCGGATTCGTGCCCGGTGTAGAAAACAAATATGCATTTGGATTCGATGCTTCACCAAAACACATGAAGCTGGCGGTGGAAAACAGCCTGAAACGATTGAATACCGATGTGATCGATCTGTATTACGCTCACAGGATTGATCCAAACTTACCTGTTGAGGAAATGGTAGGTGCCATGGCTGAGCTGGTAAAAGAAGGAAAAGTTCGTTATCTGGGATTGTCGGAAGTTTCGGTCAATTCATTACGCAGAGCAAATGCAGTACATCCTATATCAGCCCTGCAAAGTGAATACTCTCTTTTGACTCGTGATGTGGAAAAAGAAATACTTCCAACCTGCCTTGAATTAGGCATTACATTCGTACCTTTCAGTCCGCTGGCACGCGGGTTAATGACCAACACGCTGGATATTAACCAATTGAAAGATGATGATTTCAGGAAAACATTACCCCGTTATCAAAAAGAGAATGCAGAAAACAACACTTCCCTGGCTCAAGGCTTTGCTCTTATTGCCAAACGGAAGTATTGCACTCCGTCACAACTTGCATTAGCCTGGGTGCTTGCACAGGGCGAACATATCATTCCAATTCCGGGGACTAAGCGACGCACTTATTTAATCGAAAATGTCGGAGCCATTGACATGGTATTAACCAGACATGATTTGGCTGAAATAGATGAATTACTGGCTAAATATCCTAATACTGGAGAACGGTATAATACAAACAGCAATAAACTGGTCGATAAGGACTAAGATTTATTTGATCGGGAGTACTGCCATTCAGGAAGATAAATGCTAATCACTATGCAATTATCTTCTTTTTCTTTTTGAATGAACACGTATCAACTTCCGATTTAAAATATTTCAAATACTAAATGGAATATTTCAGATACAAATCAGATGCGGTTTGTACTGAATTCCGAAAAAAAGTATCAGAAAAAACACATATTTACACTAAAAAATAGACATCATTAACATCTCTTCTAAAACAATTAAGCTAGTAATTTTTTTGGAATAAGAATATAGTTGTATTTTTACACATTAATTAGAGCTGGAATATTAATTCATCAACATATAACTGTAAAATCATGGACCATTTATTGTTTTTAAACTTAGGAACGGGCGAATTGCTTATCATTGCATTTGCATTGTTGTTGTTATTTGGCGGAAAAAAAATTCCTGAATTGATGAAAGGACTTGGTAAGGGAGTCAAGAGTTTCAAAGAAGGATTAAATGAAGTTGAACATGATTTAAAAGAATCTTCCAAAGACGACAAAACCGAATCGACCAAATAAGGATGAGTAAGGCGGATGAAAGTGAGATGACTTTTTGGGATCATCTGGATGATTTACGAAAAACATTGTTTCGAATAGCAGCTTTTGTTGGATTATCATCTCTTGTGTTCTTTATGTACATGAAAGAATTGTTCAATAATGTCATTCTGGCTCCAACACGAAATAACTTTTTTCTGTATGACTGGTTCAATGAAGTAAGTAAGAAAGTCCCTTTATTTCCTGACTTTTGCGTCGGCACTTTTCAGGTAAAGGTAATCAACATTAACCTTTCATCCCAGTTTTTCATACACATGTCCACCTCTTTCTGGTTCGCATTGGTATTCAGTTTTCCTTTTGTCATTTATCAGCTCTTTCTTTTTGTTAAGCCTGCGCTTCATGTCAATGAACGAAAAAATGCAGGATGGGTCTTTCTTTTTGGAAATATACTTTTTTATATAGGGGTTGCTATTGGTTACTTATTGGTATTCCCGCTAACATTGCGTTTTTTGGCAGGATATCAACTAAGCACCTATATTGAAAACAGTGTTTCGCTCGATTCGTATATGGATAGTTTTATGATGCTTTGTTTTATGATGGGTCTGGTTTTCGAACTTCCTTTGCTGTCCTGGTTTTTATCACAATTAGGCATTCTGAACCGTGGTTTTTTCAACAGATTTCGCCGCCATGCCATTGTAGTGCTTTTAATAGTTGCCGCTGTAGTAACACCTACCGGTGATCCATTTACTTTAATGGTTGTCTTTTTACCAATCTATGGTCTTTGGGAAATCAGTGCATTGGTAGTTAAACGAAAGCCAGTAGAAATTGATGACGATTTGATAATATAATTGTAGGAAAATTACAACTTATTACGCAAAACCTGGAAACTCATTAAAACGTTAATTTACTATCCTAAAAATGAATTGAAGTTCATATTTCAGGTATTAACTGACTACAATTAAATAGGCAGTTTAAAATATCCCCCACTGATGTGAATTTTTAAATAAGAAGGAAATAGAACTTGTTTTAAAGTTTGACAGAGCATTAAAATCAATTAAATTTGTAGTTACAATCTTAACCATTGAATTCTATAATTTATTAATCGAATATAAAACTATTTGAAAATGAAACGAAGAGATTTTTTCAAATCAGCAGCAATTGTTGGAATTGCGTCATTCTTTAAAACCAATGCATTGGGATCTGTTTTATCGGCAAAAGGAATTACTGTTCATTCACAACCAGACCTGGTAGCTGTAATGGGAGGCGAACCGGCAGTAATGCTAGCCCGTGCGCTTAAAGAAATGGGTGGAATAGGGCATTTTGTAAAAAGAGGGCAAAAAGTAGTTATAAAACCTAATATTGGTTGGGATAAATCACCTCAAATGGCAGCCAATACGAACCCCGAATTGATTGGAGCATTAGTAAAACTTTGTCGTGGCGCCGGTGCTTCACAAGTGATTGTCTTTGACCATACCTGTCAGGATTGGAAGAAATGTTATGTAAACAGCGGAATAGAAAAAGCAGTACTTGCTGCAGGAGGCAAAATGGTCCCTGCCAACGACGAGTCGTATTATTCAGAAGTTGATTTCCCGCGTGGAGTAAATTTAAAGAGCGCTAAAATTCATAAAGCCTTGCTTGAATGTGATGTCTGGTTCAATGTGCCGGTATTGAAACATCACGGTGGGGCTAAAAACACGATCTCAATGAAGAACCTGATGGGGATTGTCTGGGACAGAGGTTTCTTCCATAATCATGATTTGCATCAATGTATTGCCGATGCAGCAACGTTTCATAAAAGACCAGCACTTAATATTGTAGATGCTTACCGCATCATGAAATCAAACGGTCCTCAAGGGAAGTCTGATACTGACGTTGTAAAACTCAAATCATTGCTTGTATCTCCTGATTATGTTGCAGTGGATACTGCTGCAATGAAACTGTTTTCCCAGGTACAACCTACCGACCTGAAAGATGTGCGGTATATTGCATTAGCCGAAAAGAACAGAGTCGGAACTCAGAATCTCGAAAGACTTAATGTAAAACGGATTAAACTTTAATCGTTTAAGTTAATAGCTTTTATTTCAAATTATTACTAAGTATATTTCAATGAAATTTCTTAAAAATATTAGAATTGTTTTATCAATTTTATTTTTTCTTCCCATCTTTTTATTCTTTATTGATTTTACCGGCAAATTGCCGTTGGGGTTACATAAGCTCATGAGCATACAATGGATTCCGGCGTTACTATCATTCAATCTGATAGTGCTTGGAATCCTGTTGGTTTTGAGCTTGCTTTTTGGAAGAATCTATTGTTCAACCATTTGTCCGTTAGGCGTAATGCAGGATGTGCTCACCTGGAAATCACGTTTTTTTAGTAAAAGAAAGAAGAAAATAAGGTTTGAGTATTCGGCTCCCTGGAACATATTAAGGTACTCAATACTTGCCCTAACCGTGATTATTTTCTTTTTCGGCAGTTCATTCCTGGTAATACTTCTTGATCCTTACAGTACTTTTGGCAAGATAGTTTCTCAATTATTCCGTCCATTGGCCATTTGGGGAAATAATTTATTAGCCTTCACGCTCAGTTCAATGGGGAATTACACCTTTTATAAAGTCGAGCAGGTTAGTTTTGTTCCTCTTGCCTTTGTAATTGCCTTAGCATTCTTTATCTTAATAACTCAAATGTCCTGGTTTAAAGGCCGGTCATACTGCAACACCATTTGCCCTGTAGGCACTTCACTTGGACTTTTGTCTAAAATTTCAATCTTTCATATTCATATGGAAGAATCGAAATGTACCCAATGCGGAGCTTGTGAAAAACAATGCAAATCACAGTGTATTGATAGTGATGCCATGAAAGTGGATGATTCGAGATGCGTAAGTTGTTTTAATTGCCTTTCTGCCTGTAAAAAAGGAGGAATCAAATATGAATACAGGTATAAAAAAGAACAAAGTCAGCCCATCGAACAGAAAATCAATACCGGCAGACGCACATTTTTACTTTCATCGGGTGCTGCACTTGCTTCAGTGGCCTTATCGGGCACCAACAAGATAATAGGTAAAGATGATACTATCCTTTCAAGGAAGCCCGTCATGCCTCCCGGAGCACATACTTTAGAGCATTTCAATGATCATTGCACCGGTTGCCAATTGTGCGTGACCAAATGTCCAATGCAGGTTCTTAAACCGGCTGCTTTCCAATATGGGATCACCGGTATAACGCAACCACATTTATCTTTTTCGACTCATGTGTTTTGTACATACGATTGTAACATTTGTTCCACGATCTGTCCGACAGGAGCCTTAATACCTCTTCCAATGGAAGAAAAGAAACTGACTCAGATTGGAATTGCCAAATTCCGAAAAGAAAAATGTGTTGTATTTGCTAAAGAAGAAGATTGTGGAGCCTGTTCGGAACATTGTCCAACTCAAGCTGTGCATATGATTCCTTATAAAAACGGACTTACCATCCCTGAAGTTACCGAAGATTTATGTGTTGGTTGTGGTGCATGTGAATCAATATGTCCGGTTCGACCTTATCAGGCAATTTATGTAGAAGGATCGACAACACAAATAAAAGCGAAAAAACCTTCAGAAGCTAAAAAGTTTAATAAGAAAATTGACGATTTTGGATTTTAAAGTCATAGAGAAATATCCAATTAAATTTCTAATTAAATAATCTACACGTATACTTTTCTGAAATATCGTCTTCTATCTACCTAAGAAAGTTCAGTTTAAATACTTTCATACTGACACAGAAAGAATTGCATTTAACTGATCAGAATATAAATTATTCTGGTCAGTTTTTTTTACCGGAAGTTCAAATTTAAAAGCATCCCGTAAAAGTTACATTTCTTAAATGTTTGAAAATAAGGTTGACCATTGATTGACGAAAAAAAACTATCTTTGCAATGCAAACTTTAAATGGAACGCATGCTTGAGATAATTATAAAAGGGATATTGATTGGTTTATGTATTTCAGTACCTTTAGGACCCATTGGGATGCTTACTATACAACGAACCCTGAACAGAGGCCAGAAATATGGCATTGCAACAGGTTTAGGCGCAACAACTTCAGACTTAATATATACGATCATTACGTTGTTTTTCTTAAGCTTCGTGTTGGATTTTATCGAAGATCACCGTTTTGTGATTGAGTTAGTAGGAAGCTTAGTGGTTGCTTTATTCGGTTGGTATATTTTCCAGAGCAATCCTGCAACACAGCCGAAACCAAATGAGACGGTAAAACACAGTTTATTGAGTGATTTTGTCACTTCATTTGGCCTGACGTTTTCAAATCCGTTAGTTTTATTTGTGCTGATTGCCTTGTTTGCAAGGTTTCAATTTATTGGAAATAAAACTACATTGTTTGTATCTATTTGCGGTATCTTATCCATTTTGGGAGGAGCATTACTCTGGTGGAATCTGTTGACCATACTAGTCAGTAAATTCAAGAATAAACTGAACATGAGGGAATTGAAATTAATCAATCAAATCACGGGTATTATCATACTTCTGATTGGCACCATAGGTCTTATTTTGACTATAATCAGATAAAAAAAAAACCAACTCATTATCACAATGAATTGGCCTTACTATTAACCGGTCAGGATTAATAAACAAAATATCAGCTGTTGATTTTCGCCCTTTATTTAAGACTTTTCATCTCCATCTTTCGAACTATCATCATCTTTAGAAGAAAAGCCATGCATCAATTCTTCTTTAGTCATTTTCCCGCTATTCCATATCAGGCTTAATTCAGATTTAGTTTTAGCAACGATTAGTTGATCGACGTGGTCTTTCCCTGTGATACGATAATAAATATGTACACTTTCACCTTTACCACGTGTTTCAACGGCAGTTTCAAACTTACCGGCCTCTAAAACCGAACTTAATTCTTTTTCAAATGATTTCATAATTTGAGAATCATTTGAAGCTTTTAAAGTGAGAATTTTTGTTGATTTCATTTTTGAAGTCATACCCTTATCACTCTTAGTCATTCCACCCATCGCAGAAGCCATATTCATCATTCCATTTCCTACAGATACATATTCGAAATGTTCGTCTTCACTGTATTTTTCGAATAAACTTTGTAGCGTTTGTGCCTGACTTGCTGCCACCATAAATAGTACAGCAACTAAAAACATTGTTCTTTTCATATTCTTAATTATTAATAATGTGAGTTTTTTCAATTTCAATCATTTTATCATGTGTCTCTTTGATTACATTTAAAGGTTGAAGAGTATGATTTACAACTTTCATTCGTTGCATCGGCTTCAAACCATCTTTGAGCATTGCATTGACATAATTCATTTTCTTCTGAGCATATCTTTGTACAAATTCCTGGTTATCAATTCGTGTCCCATTTATTACGGCATAATTATCGGTAGTTGGGGGGAGCTGCACCCACATTAATAATACTAAAGATGCAGCAATACCTGTAAACGCGAATGTTTTAATCCATATTTGTTTTATTTTTCTTTGTTTTGGGATTACATTTAATAATGGCGATGTGGCTTTATCATTCAATTCCAGTTCGAAAACTTCAAATAAAGGCCTGTATATTTCATGCTCCGGTACTACATTTCCATTGGAAAAGTAATGTTTCAATTCTTTTTCTTCGGGAAGTGACGTTTCACCCCGAAAGTATTTTTCCAATAATTCGTTCATCATTTCCATATTGTTTCCTCCACTCTTTTTTGTTCATTTAAAATTTGATCTCTTATTTTTTGACGGGCTCTGGACAGATTCACACTAACAGCATTTTCAGTTATTGAAGTAACATAGGCTATCTCTGAGATTTCCATTTCTTCCACATCCCGCATTCTAATAATGGTTCGTTGTAATTCGGGTAAATTATCAATCATACTTCGTATTCGTGTTGCCAAATCCCTGAGTTCGGTTTGTTGGTGAGGATTAGGTTCGATGTATTCGAATTCAACAGGTAAATCATCTTCATCCCTGTTTTGACGTATTGTATCCAGACACAAATTTCTCATGGATCGCATAGCAAATGCCGGTATGTTTTCAACTTCGTCCAGCTGGTGTCTCTTCTCCCATAATTTCATTATCAATTCCTGAACAGCATCCTGTGCTGCATCACCATTCCTCAGTATCGATTTTGCCAATCGAAATAATTTATCGGAAAGATTCAGAATTTGAGTATTAAATTGAGTTGATTCCATACACTATAATGACGCAGGAAAGTTGAACATCTTACATCAGACATTCAACTTTTTTCATTAAACAAGATTTTATTTCGGAGAAGAATTATTGATAGCTCAATAATCAATTCAATATTAATCGTTTAAC
>Ga0302209_10000441_pt1 | contig 19334 bp, 6 predicted proteins | sample II_Fen_E3_1_FD_194574 | JGI IMG/M metagenome (GOLD analysis project Ga0302209, IMG submission 194574) | Peat permafrost microbial communities from Stordalen Mire near Abisko, Sweden - II_Fen_E3_1 | ecosystem: Environmental > Terrestrial > Soil > Wetlands > Permafrost | place: Sweden: Abisko...
TTCACACCTTTCAATTTGATAGGCACACCATTAACGGTGAAAACTCGTCCTTTAATTTCTATTTTACGGAAACCTACTTTTTTAGACAATATTTCTCCTTCCGAATTAGTTAATACAACGGTATATAAATTCGGTGTTTCAGCAGTCCACTTCTGAGGATTAGTCACTTGAAGTTTTACCTTCAGCCCTTCTTCCTGATTTGCCTTAAGAGCCACACCTGTTGCAATACCTTTAGCCACTTCTTTACCCTCTTTGTCATACAAAGTGGCCGTCAAAGTTTGCGCTTTAGCTGTCTGGGCTCCGTAGTTTCGGATTTTTGCAGTTACATCAAGTGTTGCATCTTTGTAGTCTTTATCCAAATCGGGCAAAGCAAAAAAGTCGCGGATATGTACCTGTGGAGCGCTCCACATAGTTACATTGCGGAAAATTCCGTGAAGACGAAACATATCCTGATCTTCGAGCCAGGTACCCGAACTATATTGATATACCTCCACAGCAATCATATTCTTACCGGGCTTAAGGTATTTGGTCAGATCAAATTCTGCAGCATTACGGCTGTTGACACTAAAACCTACTTTTTCACCATTCACCCACAAGAAAAAAGCACAATCAACCCCATCGAACGTGATGAAATTACGGCGACCTGTCCATTCTGCAGGAACATTAAACTCCCTACGGTAACTTCCTACCGGATTGCGCTCAACGTAAGCAGTATAATTCTTGTCCGGTTCGCTCATTACATGTGGGTAATCTTTTTTTATGGTATAACCCAAGTTTCTGTAAAAAGGTGTGCCGTAACCCTGTACCTCCCAGTTAGAAGGCACCTGAATTTCTTTCCATCCCGAAACATCGAAGTCTGGTTTGTAAAAATCAACCGGACGTTTTTCAGGCGTTGGAACCCAATTGAATTTCCATGATCCGTTAAGGCTCTGACAAAGCGATGAAGCATGTCGTTTGGCGACTAAAGCCTCCTGCAAATTGGCATAAGGCATTAAGGTTGCATGATACGGCTCTTTATTTATGCCGAGTAATTCGGGATTTTCAATCTCCGGAGGAATCGGAGCATTGTTTTGAGCAAAAATTCCACCTAACGAGGTCATTCCTGCAAAAACCAAACTAAAGAATAATGTTTTTCTCTTGAACATGTTTATAAAAATTAGAAACATACTGAGATCATATTAATCTCAGTATGTTCTTGATTATTTGTTATTTATATGGAAATAGTCGAACGAAACATCAAACGGAGTACTTGGTTTAGTGGTATCAGGATTGAAATAGAAAGTACTTTTCATTCCCTGAATAATAATACCATCGCAAACCATCAATCCGGCTTTAATGTCTTTGAGCGAGATGCTTGCAGTTCCCAGTTTGTCAAACTTCTCACCGTCTAATGAATAGTAGGCTGTATAAATACCACCTTTTTTATCTAATCTCAGAATCAAAGAATTACTTCCAGTTATTGATTTTCTTAAATTGAATGAAGCCATTGACTTCGCAATACCATTTTCTTCGATAATAAAATCAAGCGTTCCGGGTTGCTCTTCGGTGCCTCTACCCGAACGTGTAGTCTTTGTAACGGCTCGAAGCATTAGTTTTACAAAGTTGTCATCGTTTTCATAAACCAAAATTCCTGCATTCTCCGGTTGAGAAGGAATGCGTGAGCAGTTTAATTTTGTATCAATTGTCCAATCGTTGTTAGCGCTTTGCAAGAGTAAATTCTTGGCATTATTGCTATTCTCAGAAATATCGCCGGTCTCACTGGTTATAGTCATTGAACCTGGATTTTTGGAAAGAGTATAGGTTGATTTATTTTCTCTTACCCATTCCCATGGCTTGCCAAGTGTTGAAGCATTGAATTCATCACTAACAGACTGGACATCGAAATTAAAATAGTAGATGTTTTTTTCTTGTGTTATATTATCCAAGTATTTCACTACAGTGGTTCCTGGAACAGTTTTAGCTTGTTCAATATCAACTGTAACATCTTTTACCATCGCAGAAGCTTTAATTACAGGTGCTTTGGTATTATTCTTCAACAAATAACTGTAAGATTTTACATCCTTGCTAAATCCGTCAATATTCTTTCCATCGATAGTGATTAATTTTGGAGTCAAATCAGGCATAACTTTCACTGGACAACTGTTTGATACTGTTTTTCCATTCACAGTTACATTGGCAAAAATCAAAGCAGCTCCAACACCGGTTGCAGTCACTTTACCGGATTCATCGATTGTAGCAACTAACGGATTGTTGCTCTTATACGTTACTTTCGCATTTTTGATATTAATGAAACTATCATCCGACATGGAAGCTGTTACGCTGGTGGTAACGGTATTACCCGGACGTAGTACAACTTTATCACAATCAAGCACAACGGTTTTCAATTCCGATGCGTATGAACCGCTCATAGTAGCTTCTAGCTGACCTTTAATATCTTTTGAGGAAGCTCCTACTTCAAACACATATTTTCCCTGATCAAAAGTAATCTTTTTCCCTTTAATATCCCAGAACCAAAGATCGGCACAATCAACTTCTATTGATACGGTTTTGGTCTGACCTGCAGGAATTGCAACTCTTTTGAAACCTTTCAGACGTTTAATTGGTCTCTCAAGCGATGCAGGACTGTCCGGTGTTTTCACGTAAATTTGCACCACTTCGTCTCCATCAACAGTTCCGGTGTTTTTTACATCCACAGTCACAGTTACTTTATCGTTTGGAGTAATACTGGTTTTACTAATATTAAAATTGCTATAGGCAAATGTAGTGTATGACAATCCGTAGCCGAATTCATACGAAACATCTTTGTTGAAATACATGTATGTTCTACCATTCTTTCCAGCTCCACCTCTCAACGTATAATCAGTTAATGCAGGAAGATCGCTAATAGATTTGTACCAGGTCAAACTGGTTTTTCCACCAGGGTTAACTTCTCCAAACAAAACTTTAGCCATAGCTGTTCCCTGTGCTTGTCCATTGTATCCGGTGAAAATAATTCCGGCAACATTCGGATTATTTTTAAATTGCTCAACTTCTACCATTCCCATTCCCTGAATGACAACAATGGTATTAGGATTTACAGCTGCAATTGATTTAATCAGTTCATTTTGATTACCGGGCAAAGTGATGGCAAACCTGTCTGATTCTTCTCTACCTGTTGTTTGATCGGTACCAACAAAAACAACCGCAACATCAGCTGAAGCAGCCATATCAAGCGTTTCTTTATCAGTAGCAGGGACTTCCGATTCACGGTAAACAAGAACTATAGTTTGTGATCCAGTTATACCAAGTGTGTTGATTTTCACAGGAATGATTTTTGATCTACCTCCGCCAAAACCACCCATGCCTCCAGCTTGTGGCGAACCGGCAATTTTCTGTGAAGCAAGAATGTTTCCGGTTTTGGATCCAACTCTAACTTCGATTACTCCGCCATCAGGAGACACTGTCATATTAAAGCGCATAGAATCCACGTTGGTAATATCCACATTATTATACGAAGTCCAGTCGCCATCTTTAATTCCTCTTACGGAAGCTGAACCAAAGCGTGCAGATGTTATCAAACCGCTGGCAGAAGCATCAAATTTTGTTGCATCATAGTCCTTAACACCTGCTTTAGTAACTGTTGAAAAACCAACCATAGTAAAGAAGTCTGTTCTTTTAGCAGTATTTCCACTTGCTTTAGAAACAACTTCAGTGTTCAGATTATTCTGAGTTATATAATTTTTAATTCCGTCCAACGGAGTTATTTTATACTTAGGATCTGCTTCGCCAGAGTAATCTCCAAGCTCAACTTTATCGGCTTGTGGACCTAAAACAGCAATTTTCTTAATAGCTCCGGCATTAAGAGGCAAGGCCTTCTTTCCACTTTTTCCTACCAGATTATTCTTTAATAAAACCGGTGATTTAGTGGCGATTTCTAAAGCAAGGTTGTTATGCGAAGGGTCATTGATAATGCTTGGTTTGATACCGGCATAAGGAACGATATTTTGAGGATCAAATTCACCCAATCTCATTCTTATCGTGTAGATGTTCACCAAGGCTTTATCCATATCAGCTTCAGAAATCAACCCTTGTTTCAATGCTTCGAGTGCACTGGTTTGGTATATACCTCCACAGTCGGAATCAACTCCCGTTTTTAAACCCATTGCGGCCGCCTCAGCTTTGCTTTTTGCATAACGATGGCTGTTTACAACATCAGCCACTGCATCACAGTCACCGGTAACGTAACCATCTAGTCCATAAGTTCTTTTAGCAATTGTATCAACTAAAAATTTACTGGCCGACATAGGCACACCATTTACAGCACTGTAAGCTGTCATAATGGCTGGTAGTTTATCTTTTTGAATAAGCGTGCGATATGGTGTTAGATAAAATTCTCTCATATCACGGTCGTCCATATTGGCACTTCCATTGTGACGGTTAAATTCCGAATTATTTGCAAAATAATGCTTGCCACAGGGCACTGTTTTCAGATAAAGAGGATCGTCGCCCATTAATCCCTGAACAAATCCACTACCAATCTGCGATACTAAAAATGGATCTTCTCCAAATGTTTCAGCAGTACGGCCCCACCTAGGATCACGTGCCGGTTCAATTACAGGCGACCAGTAGGTAAGTGTAAATATCAAATCGTGGTTGAAACCGCGGGCTTCATCAGCCACAACAGAGGTTTCGCGTTTGATCAAAGCCGGATCCCAGGTTGAACCCACAGCAACACTGTTAGGAAATGAAGTAGCAATCATGCCACTGTTGTTATTTCTACCCACTACTCCGTGCAAAGCTTCACCCCACACATCGTATTTGTTTACTCCAAGACGAGGAATTGGAGGCATGGTATTACCCAATTGACTTTGTTTTTCTTCCAGTGTCATTCTCGACACAAGATCGGCAGCTCTCTCCTTAAAAGAATACGCTGTGTTTAAATAAATTGGTTTCTTATTGTCTCTCGCAGGCATAAAGGCCATCATTGGAAGAGTGCAAAGAAATAAAATTGCGACTTTTGACTTTTTGAAGTTCATAATAAAATATTTAAGGGTCATTATTTATTTTTTGATAAAAGATATTTATAGAATTGTTACTTTAGTCATTTTTAAATCTTTAGTTGCTGAACTATTACCGTAAAACACTTCATACTCACCCGGTAGTACATCCATTTTCACTGTATTTCGATTGAAAAATTCGAATGAATTATACGGCAAATTGATAACAGCCTGAGCAGTTTTACCCGCTGCTACGTCTACTCGCTGAAAGCCTTTTAAAGTCTTAAGCGGTCCATCAGTATCATTTACCTTCCGAACATAAACCTGTACAATTTCAGTTCCGTTGCGTTTGCCTTTATTTGAAACAGGAATGGTAAGCTCCACAGATTCGTTGGGTTTAATCGCTAAGCTACTTAATTTAGCATTTCCTATCGAAAAGCTTGTGTAACTCAAACCAAAACCAAATGGAAATAACGGATCGGACATATAACGATAAGTGCGACCTTTCATAGAATAATCCTCAAAATCGGACAACTGCTTCACGCTTTTATAAAAAGTGATGGGCAGTTTACCCGATGGATTATAATCGCCAAAGAGTACGTCTGCCACTGCCTGACCACCCGATTCACCACCATACCAAGCCTGAAGAATAGCATCGCAACTTTCAGTTTCGGGAATCAGAGCAATTGCCGAACCCGAACAATTCACGAAAATGACTTGCTTCCCTGCTTCTTTCAAAGCCTTCAAACAATTTCGTTGCACTGCCGGAAGTTCTATATCGGTACGATCGCCACCTTTGAAACCGGGGTATGAAACCGGCATTTCTTCCCCTTCTAATAATGTAGAAAGCCCTCCGACAAACACAACAACATCAACTCCCTTGAGCTTCTTTAAAAGCTCAGTATAGTCAACATCTACTTCCTTTCCCAGATTAAATTCTATATTAGCTTCCCAATTATTAAGCTGGGCATAGCGAATTTCAATTTTGTATTTCTTACCGCTCTCAACTTTATACGGAATTCGAGAAGGTAGTGTTCTCCAATTGTTATAGGTTACCAGAGATTCGCCATTGACAAACAATTCAAAATATCCGGTAGCTCCGCACTTGAACACAATTTCTTCTGTCTTGGGTGCCACAAATTCTGTTTCGTACTTTCCTGAGAATCCTTCAAGGCGAACACCGGTCGCAAATTCATGTTGGCCGGCAGTGGTTAATTTGATTGGATTCACAATTTGTTGTGTAGCTACAACATCACCTTTAAGATCTTTATTATTCCAATAACTTACTTTGAATCCTTTTTTTCCATCAATAGAACATTGCGGAAAATAGCTTTCGGTCACTTTATCTTCAACCAAATCACAGCCCTTTTCATACAAAACTTTATTCGCTGAAAGCTTGGAAGTGATACCATCAAGAATCGTAATGGTTCTCACCGGAGTTCCGTTATAATTTCCCCATAACATGGGTTTATCATTAGCATTTGGTCCAACTACAGCTATTTTCTTTGATTTACTAAGAGGAAGGATATCATTTTTATTCTGAAGCAGAGTCATCGATTTTAGAGCCATATCCAAAGCGAGTTTCCTATGCTCGTCATTATTTACAATCGACATTGGAATTTTAGACCATGGAACTAAAGCATCGTCATCCATCTCTCCCAAATCGAAACGACCAACCAAAACTTTCAACAGATGTTTATTTATTTCTTCTTCGGTAATCAAACCTTTTGCTACAGCGTCCGGCAATTGCTTGTAAATGTGGTTATCCCATTGACATTCAACATCTGTTCCTGCCCAAACACCCTTAGATGCTGCGTGAACTGCATCAGATGAAACCTTGTGACTCGTATAAAAATCGGACACTGCACCACAATCAGCTACAACCATGTACTTATAGCCCCATTCATCTCTCAAAATTCGTTGAAGTAACTGTGTATTTCCACAGCAAGGCTCATCGTCTAAACGCTGATAGGCACACATCACTTGACGTACATCGGATTTTTGAACTAATGATTTAAAAGCTGGAAGATAAGTTTCCCACAAATCACGAGGATCAAGATTGTTTATGTTTAGAGAATGTCGACTCCATTCAGGGCCTGAGTGAACAGCAAAATGCTTGGCACAAGCCAGTAGTTTTCTGTACTTGGCATCAGCCGGTCCTTGCAAACCTTTTACCACCGAAACTCCCATGCGCGAAGTCAAATAGGGATCTTCACCATACGTTTCCTGACCGCGTCCCCAACGAGGATCACGAAATATATTCACGTTCGGAGTCCAAACCGAAAGGCTTAAAAAACGGGTGTTCTCCAATCCTTTCTTCGTAGCTTCGTTGTATTTTGCTCTCGCTTCATCCGAAACTGCATCAAAAATTTTATAAACCAGATTATCATCAAATGAAGCGGCCATACCTACTGGTTCCGGAAAAACGGTCACATTACCATTATTGGCAAAGCCATGCAATGCTTCACTCCACCAGTTAAATTTCTTGATACCCAAACGAGGAACAGCATCAGATATATCGCACATTAATGTCGCCTTTTCGCTCAGCGTTAGGCGGGAAATTAAATCTTTAGCACGTGCTTCCGAGCTTAAATTCGGATTTTTATACGCCAATTGCTGAGCCCATGAACTTACTGAAAACAAAAGACTGGCTATAACAAACAGTCCACCCTTTAAGCTTAAATGTGTTGATTTTTTCATACTATACTTAATGCAATTATTAACTATAAAATTGGTTTAAGACACGCTACAAAACCACCTCTTCCTAATAATTTAACTTTTACAATGCTCGATTTCTCAACTACTATATATTCTGTGGCAAGTTTCTTATCGTGCTCACCATCAGATATCAATGTCATTTTGTATTTTATATTTTCCGGTAAAAAATCAAAGGTCAATGTTTTATTTTTTGGAAATCTTTCGGCACTTATACCTCCAATATACCATGCATTTCCTTTACTGCGGGCAATAATCACGTCTTTTCCGGGATATCCATCGAGGAGTTTGGTGTTATCCCATGCATTGGGTACTTCTTTCAAAAATGATTTTGCAGCATCGGGTAAATCATGATAACCCTCTGGGCGATCAGCCATATGCTGAATACCGGATTCGAACACTACACTAAGTGCCAGTTCGTGTCCGTAAGAAGTAATATGGGGAAATTGCGAATTGGTAAAAGTTACCGGCGTATAATCCATTGCACCCACTACATTTCGGGTAAAAGGTAAAATAGTGTTATGTTCAGGAGCCGTTGTGGTAAATTCGGGTCCGTTGTTATACCACTCTGCACCACGCACGCCTTCGTATGTCATCAGGTGAGGATAAGTGCGTGCCCAACCGCGTGGAACCAAACATCCATGGAAGTAGACCATCATCTCAAATTTAGCGGCATCTTCCAGAATATCGAGATAGTATTTAATCATGTCTTGTTTTTCACTCTCGAAGAAATCAATCTTTACGCCTACAACGCCTAGCTTCTTTAGTTTGGTGAACTCTTCGATACGATTCTCGTGCGTCAACATTCGATCTTTAGGAGTGGATGAAACCCATGTATGGTTTCCTCCCGAGTTATACCACATCAAGGGTTTCAAACCCAATGAGTGAATATACTTTAATGCATCTTCCAGTTTTCCACCATTGCCCATGGTATCCCATTCCCAGTCCAGTAAAGTATAAGGCCATCCCATTGAAGCTGCTAGATCGGCAAACTCACACACTTTTTTGTAATCTTTCGTTCCGTGATTGCTCGACCAGTAATTCCACGATGCTATTCCCGGCTTAATCCAATCGGTTTTAGAAATAATTGAAGGTGAAGAAACATCATCAACCAAGGTAGATTCTACAATATCAGACAGACTTCCGATAATAACAACCCGCCAAGGTGATTTCCACGGAAGCGTAATAGTCGGTTTTACTTCGCCTTGTCCTCTTCCGTTCCATTGATCGGGAAAAGTAAGTTTATATTTCGATTTTTCAGCGACATTAGAGAGCTTTGTTCCACAATAATTTTTATCCAAATCGGCTTCATGAATCAAATACCAGCAGCCTTTATCGGGTGTATTGAAAAGCGCAGGATAACCCCAGTCTTGTTGAGAATTTCCATCTTTTGAGCTGGTATAAAGACCTTCATTGGCCGGATTAAACTTTTCCAACCATCTTTTGGTACTATCGGTCACACAATAAGTTGTAAGTTCATCGTTTACAATAAGAGTTCCTCCCTTTTCAGGAAACTCATAGCGAAATGCCACCCCGTCATTGTATGCTCTGACAATCAGATTCAATTTTGATTTACCCGGATTCTCAAAAGACACTATGACTTCATTCGCGGAGTTAGTACATTGCACACGTTTGCCATGTACTACAGAATAATGCTCATTTATCAAATTAGGTTTACTAGCTTTCAAATATTTCAACTCATTTGAAAAAGATTGATCTGCTCTCGTGAGTCCTAATGTTACTTGTGGAATAACCTCAGACATTTTACCATCATTCAAATATTTCACTTTCAAATACCAGCCACCCGCCCCAGTATTTGCCCCGTTGTGGAGTTCAACTGATATTTTCTTATTCGGAGAAACAACACTTGCATTCTGAGAAAAAATTGCTAGTGAGCTCATTAAAAAAAGGCCAACAATTATCTTACACTTCATTAGAATATACTGTATTTTTACTCTCACATTAAAAAAAACTACTTTTAATGTGCAATAATTAAATTATTTCAAGCACATTAGTTTCTGTCAACTCCCATTGCCATTTAGGCTTCAATTTTATTAAGAAATAGTACCGCTTTTATATTCTAAACCCGTGTAACAAGAGTATAAAAAATTACCCTAAACTTAATAAGACTGAGATTTCATCATATGGATTAAAACTGCACGAAAAAATAACACAATTAATCCCTCTTACTCTAAAAGTTATGACTCTTATTGCACGATTAACATGTGTGATTCTGTCTGTAAATTGAAACATTATATTTTGCTACAAATATACTTTACTTTTCCGGATAAATTATAAAACATATGTTGTAAGAAGTATCGTTTTAGTTGAATTGTAAGCAAACCATATAAAAAAAAGACTTAGCTATAATCATTTTTCGTACTTTTGCAACAAATATTTTTCACAAATGAGAAATTCTCTATTAACTATCATTTTTTTGTTTTGCATTCACTGTGCTGCACAGGAAAATTATGTTTTTTCACCTATCAACAGCAGCAACGGGCTTTCCGATAATCGTGTACGTTCTATTTGTCAGTTGCCTGATGACAGAATGATAATTGTCACCGAAGGTTTAGTTAACATATATGATGGAGCTAACTTTCGGTATATGCATTACGATGATCGAAAGGCATATCTGCTAAAAGATTATTCGGCCTGGCATCGTGTTTACATTGATAATGAACAACGATTATGGGTTAAGAATCAACATAGACTTTTGGTTTTTGACATCCGAAAAGAGTTGTTTATTCCAAATACCGATAGTATATTCGTTTCACAGAGAATTAAAGGGCAGGTTACCAATTTTTTCATGGATACTGAGCATAATTTTTGGTACACTACCACAAACGACGAATTGATCTATAGAAGTAATAATATAACTCGTACTTTCTTAAGCCATATTTCGAAAATAAACGGGATTAGCGATAAATTGTATGATATTGTTGTATATAAAAAACAGCTTTTTCTGTTTTATAAGTCGGGACGAATGGCCTGTATTGACATGAATACTCGTAAGAAGTTGTATGTTGAAGATCCATTCAACGGCAATAATGTGTACTCAAGTAATTTAGCAGTTATACCATACAAGAATTATTTCTACCAAGTGCGTAATGGAAATGGGATTGGATTATTGCTGCGATTCAATGTTAAGAACAGAAGGTGGGAGAATATTCTGAAAACTAATTACTGGCTAAATACACTCACTATTGATAACGCTGGAAATTGCTGGATTAGTTCTTTAATCGGGCTTTGGTCTATAGATCAAAGTCTTCAGAACAAACAACTGATATCTCCTCTACACTTAGTGGATGGGCGGATATTTGAAACTGAAATAAGTACTCAGTACATTGATAACAAAGGAGGTATATGGGTAGGCTCTGTAGACAGGGGAGTATTGTATTATCACCCAGACAGATTTAAGTTTCAAAATTTTGGACGCTCATTATTCAAATTTCAGGAAACCAAGAAAATAAGCGTTCGATGTTTTGCTGAAAAAGATAATTATATTTTAGTCGGGACACAAAATGGTTTGTTTCGAAAAGAAAAAGGATCTGCTTCATTGGAGCTATACAAAAGCATTCCAACTAATTCTGTGTGCGAAATGCTTTTAAAAGACAGTAAACAACGTATTTGGCTGTGTACTCAAAACAATGGTTTGTTTTGCATCGACAACAAGATAATAAAGCATTTCAACACACCTAAATACTGCTTGTCTATTTACGAATCCTTTGATAACAAGTTATACCTTAGTACCGACAACGGAGTTGGAGTACTCGACCCTTTAACAGGTAATTACAAAAAGGCTACCTATTCGACGGGTAATTTTCCTTATTATTCATATCAATTAACTTACCTAAGAAAAGATATGCTGCTTGGGTACTCAGATAACGGTTTGTTTATATATAATACCCGAAAGAACACTATTACAATTCCAGATAAGAGAAACGCTTTACAACAGCACAATTGCCATCATTATCATTGTTTGTTTACCGATAGTCGAGGCTTGGTTTGGCTTGGTACTATGGATGGTCTTAACGTATATAATCCTACAAATAACAGCACGAAAAGTTTCTCCGAAAAAGATGGTTTAATTAATAATAGCATACGTTCTATCGTAGAAGATGATTTAGGGATGATTTGGGTTTCTACATCCAATGGAATTTCACGAATAGCTGTAAGCGAAAAAAACGAATCATACCAGTATAGCTTTTATAATTACAACAAATTCGATGGAGTAATTGAAACTGAATTCTTGCCACGCTCAGTATTAAAAACCTCCTACAATAGCCTAATATGGGGAGGATTGGATGGATTTAACGAGATAAATCTAAAGCAAATCAACGGCTACGAACAACCTCTCTCAGTTCCGCTATATACAAAACTTCTTGTATCCGGTAGAGAAATCAGGCAAAATGAATATTACGACGGGAATATAATTCTAAAACAATCTATAAGTTCTACCTCGGAGATACGGCTTAAGTACTTCCAAAATTTCATCGGATTTGAATTTTCTGCTCTCAATTATGTCAATCCGACACAGACTTATTATCGCTATAAACTGGAAGGAGCAGATGACACCTGGAAGGAGATAAAAGCTACTAACGGTATTGGATCTGCCAGTTATACAAATTTATCACCCGGCACATACTCACTTAAAGTCTATGCCGCCAATAATAGTCATAGATGGGGTAAACAATATGCAGAAACAACGATAATCATCAGCCCGCCGTTCTGGAGAACCATTTGGGCATATGCATGCTATTTATTGCTTATTGCAGGAGCGTTGCACTTTGCATTTTCATATTATACCAAACGAAATAAGCTTAAAATTAAAGAGCAGCAGAAAGAAGAACTTGACCAACTGAAATACTCCTTTTTTACCAACATTAGCCACGAGTTGAGAACACCGCTAACCCTTATTTTAACGCCTCTTGACTCAATACTAAGAAAAATCGAGGATGAATCATTAAAAAAACAACTCAATGGTATCTACCGAAATGCAAACGAACTGCTCAAACTCGTAAACCAACTGCTGGATTTCCGTAAACTTGAGATGAAAGGTGAAACGCTGGAACTGAGCTATTGCAATATAAATGATTTTATGGAAGTCACAGCCTTCTCTTTTCAGGAAATGGCGACAAACAATGGTATAGAATTGGTTTCAGAATGCGAAGATGAAAATATCTATGCTTATGTAGATAAGGATAAAATGCAGAAAATTATCAACAACCTGCTTTCCAATGCAATCAAATTCACTCCATCCGGAGGAAGAATACTATTGAAAGCAATGAAAGATCCGGATGAGCAATTATTCGTTATACAGGTTTCAGATACTGGAATAGGTATCCCCGAAGTTGACGTATGCCAGATATTCGACCGTTTTTATCAGGTAAAAAAACAAAAGAGTATCAATACTGGTAGCGGAATAGGTCTGCATCTAGTCAAAGAATACGTGGAAATGCACAATGGTACAATTGAAGTAGAAAGCCGTTTAAATGAAGGAAGTTTGTTCACAGTCAGCATTCCAATAGATTTACAATCTGCTGACGAAACACAATCGGAACCAGAAACAACAGATGAACATCAACAGATAAAAGTACTTGTTGTGGAAGACAATGCAGAATTTCGGATGTTTATTCAGGGAGAGCTATTGGAAAAATATCACGTCATTGAGGCTGTTAATGGTAAAGATGGACTCGAAAAAGCGCAAAAACATCAACCCGATTTGATAATTACAGATGTTATGATGCCAGAAATGTCAGGTATTGAACTTTGCCGACTGCTGAAGAAAAATATACAAACTTCACATATTCCGGTAATATTACTTACAGCCAAAACATCCGACAAAGCACAGATTGAAGGTTTTGAAGCAGGTGCTGATGCATACATCTCAAAACCATTTAATATGGACATACTCATGCTGCGTATACATCATTTAATTGAACAACAGAACCAACGAAAGGAGCAGTTTAAAAATGCTATAACTATAAATCCCGGAGTAATTGCATCAACTCACGTTGATAAAGAACTCATTAAGGATGCGCTTGGGCACATTGAAAAAAATCTTGGCAATGTATCTTATTCAGTAGAACAACTCAGTAAGGATCTTTTTATGGACAGAACAGGCTTGTACAGAAAATTGTCAGCCATTACCGGACAAACACCCAGTGAATTCATCCGATCAGTCAGATTAAAAAAAGCGGCTCTGTTGCTAAAAAGTGGGTTGCAGGTTTATGAAGTTGCATCCAAGGTTGGATTTGGAACAACCAGTTACTTTACCAAATGTTTTCAAGAAGAGTTCGGAGTAAAACCGTCTCAATATAGAAATATAGATAACTGAAAAATAGAGACAGTCCAATCATTACTTTATATATAAAAGCGATAAGGCATTCAAATTGAGAATTTGAATGCCTTATCGCTTTTATTTTGATTACAAGTCCAAAATCAAAATAAAAAAAGCTTCAGGATACTTTTCAGTTCAAAATATCCCAAAGCGTTTTTATGACTAAAGCTAAAAACTATTTTTTCTTTATAGTCTTATATTTCTTTGTCAACTTAATCATCTCATCAACAATAGGCTTACGCTTATTATTACGATCGAAAAGCATTGGATAATCCATTCTTCCACGAATTGGGAATCCATTCAACCAGGTTCCATTATCGGTTACACCCCATACTGTTACACGATCAATTACGTCGTCATATTTTAGAAATAAACCAAACATATCCAACATCCGCTTATTCCACTTTTGTTGTACGTCTGCAGGAACTCCGTCACGATATGGATCCATTTCTTTAGTATAAGCCATGCTTGTAGATATGTTAGCTCCTTCATAAGGACTTGGAAGAATTGAAATATCCCATTCGGTTATAAGAATATGAACTCCGGCAGCTTTCAATTTTTTGAAACTTGTTTCAGCAGCTTCCACAGTTGGATTAATCATGTGCATATGTGATTGTGAACCAACAGCATCAATTCTAAGTCCGGCAGCTTTTAGTTCTTTTACCAATTGTACAATTGCATCACATTTTGCTGGGGTTTCAACGTTGTAGTCATTATAATACAACTCAGCATTTGGATCAGCTTCGTGCGCGAATTGGAAAGCATATTTGATAAAATCTTTACCTAGAATTTTATAGAATTTGCTGTTTCTATATGTTCCATTATCTTCAAAAGCTTCGTTTACAACATCCCAGCCTTTGATTTTACCTTTATAACGTCCTACAACGGCATAAATATGTTTACGCATTCTCTCTTTTAGTACTTCAGGAGTTGCAGGTTTGCCTTCTGCATCAACAAAAAACCAGTTAGGTACTTGTGAATGCCATATAAGACAGTGACCGGTAAGGATTTGTTTGTTCTTCTCGGCAAAAGCTACAATCTTATCTGCATTATCCCAATTGAATTTATCCTCAGTTGGATGAATTGGTTGAGGTTTCATATCATTTTCAGGTACAATTGCACTGAATTCACTGGCTATAATCGCTGATTCAGCTGCATTAATACCATTTACCTGCTGCATATTAACCGCAGTGCCAAATAAAAATTTACCTTTAGTTGCTTCACCTAAGGTTTTTTGAGCCATTGTTTGCACAGATGCCAAACAACACATAGCAGCAATTGCGTAAATTGATTTGTATTTCATGATTTTCTTGATTTGTTTAAATATTAGTTTTATTTAGCGCTTTCTGCCAAATTATCCGCTTCGGCGTTAGCTGCACGACGGGCTTTCAGCTCTGTTTCAATCTGTACTTCCAATTTCTTGTCAATAACATAGAAGAACAGTAAGCCAACTCCGATAAGAAATGGAATAGATGGATAAATACTTACCAACATCTTAGCGCCGCTGGCCACACTTGCGGGTTGTACTATATCAGCACCAGCAGCACCAGCTTTTCCAATATAACCATATAGACCCAAAACCCATGTAACAAGCGCACTACCAATTGACAAACCGGCTTTAAGTCCAACCATCATTGCCGAGAAAATAATAGCAGTTGCTCTACGTGAGGTTTTATATTCAGAGAAATCTGCAACATCCGCAATCATTGCCCAAAGAATTGGAACTGTAATACCATAGAAAAATCCGTGAAGTATTTGTGATCCGAACATTAAAATAACGTTACTTGGTGTAAAGAAGTAGAATGCTAAAATGAAAAGAGTTGAAATAAACAATCCTGCTTTAAACACATCGCGTTTTCCATATTTATCAGCTAATTTTTTGGACAAAGAAATACCAATAATTTGGAAAATAATTCCACCTGCATTAAACAAACCTAATCCAGCTGAAACAGGATCAGAACCAAAGAAATTGATTCCCATACTATTCAAGCCTGCAATTACTGGACTAATAAGATTCGCAAGTGCCGGTCTATCCACAAAATTGTAAAAATAATACACATATGAACCACCTTTCATTGCCAGCGTAACGAACAATAAAATGGTCAAAAATAACATTATAAACCAAGGTTTATTTTTAGAAAGATCTGAAAAATCTTCTTTTAATGTTGATTTTTGTTCTGGTCTTGGAACAATGCGCTCTTTTGTTGTTAAGAACGTAATAAGCAACAACACTGTACCCAAGATAGCCATCCAAGTCATTACCTGCTCAATACCGGCTGCTTTATCGCCATGACCGGCGTAGATGATAATAGGTAACATAAATACCTGAACGAAAAACTGAGCAAACATTACAGCCACAAAACGATAAGACGAAAGACTGTTTCTTTCACTCATATCGCCGGTAATTACACCACTCAACGCAGAATAAGGTAAATTGCTGGAAGCATAGCACAGCAATAAAAGCGTATAAGTTGCTGCAGCATAAATCAATTTACCTTTGTACGAAAAATCAGGCGTTGAAAATGCTAACAACGCAATGACACCCATTGGAACAGCCGTAAAAAGAATCCAAGGTCTGAATTTACCCCATCTTGAACTTGTACGATCTGCAAGAACACCAATCAATGGATTAAACAAAAAGGCAGCTACCAACCCTACAGCCAGAGTAACAGCAGACGCATCGGCTGCTTTAAGACCGTAGATATCAGTATAAAAATAAGCTAAATAGGTAACAAGCGTTTGAAAAATCAGATTGGCTGCTAAATCTCCAAAACTGTAACCTACTTTTTCGAAAACCGAAAGTTTTTGTGACGTTGATTTCATATAATTTATTTATTTGTTATTTATTTCGTTGTAAAGGGTGAAGCTGGCAAGCCTTCTTTATTTTTTAAATTTGCATAAGCAGGGTTATCATCCCATGCATAACACACAACAGTTGGATTAGTAACCTTGCGGTTCCATACTTTCACCTTGTTGATAGATAGCACAACTGCATTTGCCCATTCAAATTTTCCATCAGTTTCTGAAATTTGGAAACTATCCAAAAGGCTGTTGGTGCAAAAAGCCCACAACCAAACGATTTAAAATAAGAACGATACTCTTATCGAATTATTTCTATCCTACTAAACGGATTCATTTCCCCGTTTCCATCCTAGTTGAAATTTTACTTTCAGGAGCTCCCAAATAACTTGGTTTTAAACCACCAGTATTGATTAATATCTTTTGTAACACGAGCCCGGCTTCCTTCACAGAAAAGTGGAGAGTGTGTTTTCCTACAGACTCAATCTTATGCTTTGTGACCGAATTTATAATATGTTCGGACTGCCAGCGTCCCAACTCACCTCTGTAATGACCATTCAGATTTATCAGTTGCGGAGCAGCATCGTCAAAAGCAATTGTGTACCGAAGCCCTTTGTTGGCATTATAATTCAGTGTTGGTGAAAATAAGAGCTGTATATCAAACTCACCTGTAGTAGCAAAGTCAATATCGTACTCAACATAGATATTTTCATTGTCCTTTGGATATACATTTTGTGGAACGGTAGTTATAGCCGATTTAGTTTTTCCCAGATAAGGAATTACCTGCCAGTTGATTCTGTCAGAATTACCCGCACGATTGAAATTTTCAGCTTCAATAGATACATACCCATCACTTTCAACAAATATTCTCTGTGCTTTAGCTTGATCCTTTTCAGCAACATACGTTACATTCGGCATTTTACTTCTTCTTGGTTCTTGCCAATTAGTATATCCAATATGCAATTGATCCATCATATGATTCCACTTACCATTGGCAATGCTATGATTGTATGTATACATTAACACTGAATCTCTTTTATAACATTCCTGCACTTTATCTGCCCAGGCATTCGCCTGAATATCATTTACAGCTGCAAGTGCTTTATTTTTAGCTACTGCAAAATACATCTCATACAAGTTGCTACAAGCATTAACCGGGAATAGGACTAACTCATCGAAAGCATCTTTATATTTAGTCGGAATTGTATAATATAAACGGTGCGCGTCCAATGCCAAGTTCCGATAATCAGTCGTCACTTTTTCAAATTCATTATAGTTATCAAGACTATAAGTCCTGTCATTCAGGGTTTCTGGTGTTACACGCCGGTTGTACTTTGTATATAGATTTATAATACGGGCTGCCTCTTTGGCATAAGGTAGACCGAATTGCTCGGCACACCAATTCTCTGTGTGAGTTAGTAGATTATTTGCATTGAATTTAGATGGATCCCAAGCCATATCGAGGAAAAAGCTGATGGGATATTCCATAGGTTTCAAATCGCCAACATTAACCACCCACAGTTCTTTTACTCCATGCGTATAGCTTAAATTCATTTGCTCCCATACACGTTGAATAGGGCTTATATTAACCCACTTTGAATTGCGGGGAGCCCCAACATAATCGAAATGATAGTACATGCCGTACCCACCTTTACGTGGTTTAGCATTAATTTCAGGAAGTTTACGCACATTACCCCAGTTGTCATCGCAAAATAGCAGAGTTACATCATCGGGCACACGCATACCATGATCGTAATAATCTTGTACCTCTTTGTACAATGCCCATACCTGTGGCGTTTTCTCGGCTTTTTGTCCGGTTACATCTTCAATAATTTTACGTTGATCTTTTACAATTTGTTCAAGCAGCGCGATATTAGTCCCCTCGCCCATAGCTTCATCGCCATCACCGCGCATACCCACAGTGACAACTTTGTCCCAGTTTTTACTTCTTTCAATACCGAATTTCCAAGATTTTTGTAAGGCATCAGCGTTTTTGGAATAATCCCAAACCTTAGACAGTTTATTACGCTCGGTGTATCGGTGCCAGTCTTGCTGAGCCATAGCCATAGGCTCGTGATGAGAAGTTCCCATGACAATGCCCATTTCATTAGCCAACACTCCATTCGCCGGATCATCGTCATAAAAAGCATTTCCCCACATGGCAGGCCAGAGGTAATTGGCTTTTAAACGAAGTAATAATTCAAACACTTTTTCGTAAAACTTACTATTGAATCCTCCGAAAGTTTGTTTCGACCAACCACTAAGTGCTGGAGCTTCGTCGTTGAGAAAAATACCTCTGTACTTTACTTTTGGACTGTCGGTAACATATCGACCGTTATTCACAAATACCGATTCCTGCTTCACAACCGGTACGTCTGCCCAATAATACCAGGGTGAAACACCTATATTTCTGGACACATCATAAATGCCATAAATAGTACCACGCTTGTCGCTACCGGCAATAACAAGTGCTTTTTCAACTCCGGGCAGCGGCGAATCAA
>Ga0302209_10000443_pt1 | contig 19275 bp, 17 predicted proteins | sample II_Fen_E3_1_FD_194574 | JGI IMG/M metagenome (GOLD analysis project Ga0302209, IMG submission 194574) | Peat permafrost microbial communities from Stordalen Mire near Abisko, Sweden - II_Fen_E3_1 | ecosystem: Environmental > Terrestrial > Soil > Wetlands > Permafrost | place: Sweden: Abisko...
ACAACAGTTTATCTCTTTCGTATGCCGACTTTGCAATAACCAATTCATGTTTTTTCATTTCCAACTGTTTTTGCAGGTTGGAGGCATAAACCGTTCGGTTTACTATTTGTTTTTGCACAGAACCTTTTTCCTGAATTGTCAGATTCAGAGTCAAAAAGTTATCGTAGTTCATAGCTGCTTTGGTAAAAGCGGAAAAATTGGATTGTAAAGCTCCCAATTCAAATGACCGGAGTACTAACTCCCGGGGAATACTAAAGGTCTGATCATTCACAATCACTTTCGAAAGGAGTTGGTTTACCTGCTGCACATCGGTGGTTACTGCCGAATTATCAATGACCGCCAACACATCACCCTGATGAACATCCTGTTTATCTGAGCATAACAGTTCTTTTATTTTTCCGGTAGATTTGGCAATAAGCCATACCGGCGGATTCTCGGTCGTAATAACCACATCGCCCGAAACCACATCGGGATACCGGAAAAAGAAACTACCGATAAACAAGATGACCATTACTCCACAAATAACAGATATTCCATACCTGATAAGTGCATGCGGCGGACGGGATAATATCTCCTGCACTTCCTCGCTACGTAATTCTATTACCCCTAACCCCTGAAGGGGAACTGAGTTAGTTTCGTCTTGTATTTTCTTTTCTTTGTTCGTCATATGAAATTTTCAAGCAATCGTCTGTAATATTTCTTATTCCCCTTTAGGGGTTAGGGGTTCTTCTCTTTAATGGTTGGAGGTTATAGTTCCAGTTGATTCTTCACCAACCAATAATACGCTCCCTGTTTCTTCGTGAGTTCCTGATGTGTGCCTATTTCTACAATTTCACCTTTTTCCAACACCACTATCTGATCGGCATTTTTTACCGTACTGAGCCGGTGAGCAATAACAACCGATGTTCGTCCTTCAAAAAAACGCTGTAGATTATCCATAATCACCCGCTCATTATTTGTGTCTAAGGCATTGGTGGCCTCATCCAGAAAAACAAAAGCCGGGTTTTTGTAAACTGCCCGGGCAATAAGTATCCGTTGCTTTTGCCCCTGACTCAATCCATGCCCTTCATTCCCTATCTTAGTATTGTACGACAATGGCAATGTTTCTATAAAGTCCCTTATATTGGCTGTGATCACAGCCTGAAGCAATCTTTCTTTATCAATGATTTCAGCTCCGGGAGCAATGTTTTTGGCTATAGAGTCCGAGAAAATAAAACCATCCTGCATCACCACACCACATTGTTTGCGCCACTCGCGTATGCTGTAATTTTTCATATTGTTTTCGCCCAGCAGAATATCTCCTTTCTGCAAAGGATAAAAGCCCAACAGCAATTTAATCAACGTGGTTTTTCCACTGCCACTGGTACCTACTATGGCTGTCTGTTTACCCACAGGGATATTCAGTTGAATTCCCTTTATGACGGGTTCGCCTATAGAAGTGGCATCGTAACCAAAGGTAGCATTACGAAGAATCAGATCTTTATTGGTTGGTATTTCCCGTATGCGACTTTCATCTTTTGCTTCTTCATCGTCCTTATCATGCACTTCACTCAGACGCTCTAAACTGAGTCTGGCATCCTGCGTTTGCCGGAAAAATGTGATCAGCTGATCGATAGGACTGTTTAGCTGCCCTACGATGTATTGCACAGCCACCATCATACCCAACGTCATGCTACCATCAATAACCAACTTGGCTACCAAAGCAGTGATAACAATATTCTTGGTTTGATTGATGAGTACTGCACCCGAATCCTGATACTGCGACAAAGCCAATCCTTTTATTTGCAGGCGAAACAGTTTTGCCTGGATACGCTCCCACTCCCAACGTTTCTGCTGCTCACAAGCATTGAGTTTTATTTCCTGCATGCCGGTTACCAATTGTATAACATTACTTTGGTTGGCTGAATTTTGTGCAAAACTTTTATGATCCAGTTCTGCCCGCCGTTTCATAAACAGCCATACCCAGCAGAAATACAAAACACTACCAATAAAGAAAATAGCAAAAATCGTAAAGCTGTAAAGGAATAATACAGCACTAAAAACAATGATATTGAATACGGAAAAAAGAATACTCAGACTGGAATTCGTCAGATAAGTCTGAATACGGGTATGATCATTGATGCGTTGCAGGATATCACCCACCATTTTGGTATCGAAATAGCCCATAGGCAAGCGCATCAGCTTTATCAGAAAATCGGAGATTAGAGCAATATTAACACGTGTCCCCAGGTGCAACAGTATCCAGCCACGAATAAACTCAACGGCAGAACTACTGATAGTCAAAACCAACTGAGCTATCAGCACCAGATAAACGTAACCTATATTCTGTCCGCTTATACCAAAATCAACAATGGACTGCGTCAGAAAAGGCAACATCAGCTGCAATAAACTACCAAAGAGAAGACCTAAAAAAAGCTGAGCTATCAGTTTTTTATAAGGCCGCAGATAAGAAAAAAGAAAAGAGAACCCTCTTCGGTTTACCTTCTCATCCTCCTGCTCGTAAAAATCGGGGGAAGGTTCGAGCAACAAAGCCACGCCCACATCTTTTCCTTCATCTTTGGTGCTGATCCAGCAACGGCAAAATTCTGCCCTAGTATATTGCAGTTTCCCGGCAGCAGGATCGGCGATATAAATTGTTTCTTTGCCTCGCTTCTCTTTAATATCATATACCACCACAAAATGACTCTGATTCCAATGCACAATACAAGGCAACGGAGCTTCTTTTAAATCATCAAACGAAACTTTTACACCTGTAGTACGAAAGCCAATATGCTCGGCTGCTTCGCTAATACCCAACATGGATACTCCCTCACGGGTTATCAGCGATTTTTCACGCAAGCCTTCGAGCAAAAACACACGACCATAATGAGCCGCCACCATGCGCAGGCAGGTAGGACCGCAGTCCATAGCGTCGTGTTGAAGGTATATATTGAATAGATTCATTAAGGTCGCATGAATTTAACCGTGCACAAACTATTTTCACCTATAATATATTCATAATTAGATGGGGGAGGACATAAAAATTGATATAAACACTCACTGCAAGGTTCTTGATCACGAATAACTCGCCATGATGTATTTATACTAATTTCTGAAGATATTATATCTAAAAGTTTTCTATCATTGATGTTACCTAATTTTGATGCATTTATATTTGCATAAACATCGCCATTAGATTTAATTGTTAAACAGCCAAAGTGATTTGAGTTTAGAACTTGGTTACAAAAAATTTTACGTTGAACAATAGGTTCAACAAAAATATCTTCCTTGTTCAAATAAATATTTTTTTTAAAGAAATCAATATTTATGTTATCAAAGAATGGATGAAGCTCAAAATTCATCAAATCACATTCATCAACAATACTTTCAGCCTCTTGTACCTCAACATCGTTAGTTACTAAAAAATGAAAAGTTGTCTTTTTAGTTTTTATTTCATTTAGCAACACATTGAATTTGCTTTTTTCTATTGGAAAGTCTACTAGAATATCCAATAAGCCATTATATCTAATAATATTAAGTTGATAATATTCCCAAATATGAATTACTTCATTATATTTTTCAAATACGTCTAGCAATTCTGGCATCAGTTCATATTTACTTAAATCTCCACCAATAATATTTATTCTACGAATTGGGGCCTGCAAGATCTGATTTGCAATTAATTTAAGGTCTTCTAATTTAAGAGAATATTTTCCGTCCTCCGATGATGTACAATACGTAAGCTGTTTACATGCTTCATGGCAAAATTGACACTTTTGATTACACTGATCACTCACATTAATTGTTATTTCTGAAAGGTAATTGAGTAAATCTTCACCAATAATTGAGTTTGGCTGTTTCTTAAGCTTTTCAATGTCTTTTTGGATAGATAGCACAGGCATGAGCTGGATAGGACGTGGTAAATTCGGAGAAAAACGAATAACATTGCATATACCTTTAAGCTTAGATTCATTAACAAAAAAAAGTATAGCTTCATTGTCAAATATATTATCCTCTAATAAAACCGAGCCTAAATTAGTCTCCTCATGAAGTTTATCAACTAAATTAATTATTTCTTTGTCATTAGTTTCAATAGATTCTCCATTCTGAGAATTATATAACAAAACTTTCGACATTCCAACTCTTGAAACGAACACATGTGGATATATTATCAACCAATACTGATTTGTATTTTTCATTTTCACTTAATCAATAATTACTTCTTTCAAAATTCTATAGTAATCTTCTGGATGCTTTTCTATAAATTCAAGCTTAGAAGCCACATACTTGTTAAATTCTCTTGCATTAGCATGCCCTAAACATTTTGGTTTTTGATCTATATTTTCTAAATTGTAAATGCACTGAGTGCATACCAACTGTATTTTACAAGTTCTACATTGTTTTAAAACCTTTTGTAAATAGTTATTATGCATGCTAGCAATTTGCTCAAAATCTAACAATACAATATTCTCATCCGTAATACGCCCCATTGCAAACTGATGCCCGATCCGTTCGCAAGGCAAAATCTTTCCTTTTACCGTGATAAACATTTTTTTTGAAAATGGGATACAAGTTCCAGTAACAAATTCCGAATTCAATTTTGGCTTACCATAGAGCAATTGATTATAATTTGTGAACATTGAATTGCTATATTTTAAAAGAAATGTAGTTACACTCTGATAATTACTTGAATTCAAAAACATTTTCTTTTCAATTTCATCGTAGTGTTCCGATTGCATTAAGCTTTCATTCGAATTTCTATATGTTGAATTAAATTCACCTCTCTTTTCCTCTCTAATGCCCATATTGTTTAGCTCTGTGATTCTTGGAATTTTGCCAAACTCGGTTTGAATAAAATTATATACACCCTCATACGTATTCTTATTATGAAGGACAGCGTTAAAATTAACTCTATCATTGAAGTAGTGAGGATATTTATTCTTTAATAAATGAATATTCTTAATAATTCTATCAAAGCTATTTTTCCCATTTTTATCTACACGATATCCATTTTGCTCCTTATTTCCATCCAAGCTGATCAATAAACTAAAGTCATTTTTCGCTATAAAATCTATATGCCTATCGAGCAACATTGCATTTGTTGTCATCGAATATGTAAATGTTCTATTAAGAATATTCTTTTGCTTAATATACTCTATCACTTTTTCAATAAATGGCACATTTAAGAGAGGCTCTCCTCCATAGAAACTAATGTAAACATTCCGATTTGCAGACTTATTCAGATTTGATTGCCAAAGAGTTGCCAAATAATCAATAATTGAAATAGCCTTTTCAAAAGATAAATTTATATTATCTCGATTATCATAATCATTGTAAAACTCTCCATATCCACAATATTTGCACTTCAAATTACAAGCATCTGTTATTTCAAAGGTTATCTGTCCTAAGTTGGCTAGCTCCCTGATTATATCCTTATCTGTTACTCCTGTAAAACTTCTAACATTACTACTATTCATTGTTTTATAAATTGTAAATTAACTATTTATTACCTGTATGCAATAATCAACTTACTGGAAATATTATAAATATTCCTTGTCAGTTGATGTTTAATAATTATAATTATTAAGTTGATTAGTTGGCCTATATATCTTTAATTTTTATATTCTTCACAAAAAAGATCAAACCAATATAAATTTTAAGTATTCGGTGCTTTTTTACAAACACATCTTGGTATATATCTATAAAAATGTTCCAAAAGGTCGAACTATCGTTTGAAATTTAATTATTTAGACATACATAAGCGATCTTGACGCAGACATCCAATTCCTGACTCTGTCCGATTTTGACATATTTTCTTTTTACCTTACTTATTTCTTACTTATCATGTTTAGACTCTATATTTTGTAATATATTTGTTCAAGCCATTCGGTTTTCACGATGATATTTTGCACATTTTCATCAACAATTTCAAACAATCTACTTGTACACATATGGATGAGCATGAACTTTCCTTATTATTTCACGGGGTTTAAATTTGACATTTTTGCCCCGTGAAATTTTTTGAATTCTAAAAACTAAAATCACATTCCAGGACTAGACAAGCCACCAGCTCCATTGGCACCGCCATTATCGCTGCTACTTGAGCCACCTTGTCCAACCCAGGCACACGCACAACGACAAACAACCAGTTTCATATTCTGACCTGCTTGAATTTCACTCATTTCTGCCTTACTAATTTTTTTAGTTAGCGTATTTAATTTCAATAATTTCATAATCTATTTATTAGTTTTTTCACCTACTCATAACGCTTTTCGGTTTCCTCGGTGATATTTCACACATTATTATCAACAGTTTTAAATAATCTATTTATGCAAATATGGAATAGAACTTTTCCAAGTTGCTTCATAGAATACTAACATACTGCCAACGCTCCTTAAAACAATTTACATAGTCCTAATTACATTCCCGGACTAGATAGACCACCAGCAGCATTTGCATTGCCATTTCCATCGCTACTCGAGCCTCCTTGTCCTGCCCAAGCGCATGCACAACGACAAACAACCATACTTTCACCGTCATACGACTCTTGGAAAGTTTGGTCATTTACTCGTGTGCCAGCCTGTATCTGTTTCAATTCATGTTTATTTAAAATATTCAATTTTAATGATTTCATAATCTATTTATTTTTTTTCACCTACTCATAAAGCTTTTCAGTAACCGCTCTTTTTTTTACGCAACCCATTTACATTTTAGTATATAAGACACGCCAACCATGCTCAAATTGATTATCAGAAATGTTGGATTTCAAATTAATTTATACCTTTACGGCGCCTTCTTGTAGTGTTAGTGAGTAATGAGACTTTGCATGCAAAGTCTGTGTATTTAAAAAGCGGCCTGCTTTTCATTAGCCTCGCAAGAAGGCTTTTTTTTGTTCTCGGCAAAGGTGGCGAGCCTTTTACTGAAAACAGTTATCAATTGATTTTGTATTTATTGAATATTGAAATTGATAAAATATCATTGATACTCCGAGACTATTCATTATATTCGATTAAAATTATAGTTTTTCTAATGCGTTTATTTACAGATTTACCATTAAATAACCTCCACCTTATAAACTCATGCTATTTTCATATTTCATTGAATTTTGCTTAACAAATCATAAGTGAAGTTCAGTATTTTATCTTCTTTTTGATATGCCTCGTCTACAGTTGGGTTAATTATATAGTCAGGGATAACACCTCTACCCCAGGGAATGCGGGGAATGCGATCCTCACTGAATATATCCTTTACTAAAGGCATATATAATTCGAGTCCGGTTTCTGCCAACATTACCCTAGCAAACGATTCAGCATTTAATTGATAATATGTCGAGCCGGTTTCCCTACCAACAATGGTTCCCCTATTGTATTTCAGCATCAATCCTGCAAAAACTGCCGACGCTGAGAAAGAATATTCATTGGTAAGTACATAAACAGTTCCATCGAAATGAAAATTTTCATTTGGTTTTATTAATTCTGAATGTTCAGCATTCAAATAGTAACCTGTCTTTCCATCAACTGATTTATATTCAGGAAAGACATTTCCAGTATTGGCAAAATTGGAGGTGTATTTAAAAAAGTCGTAAGTATCGTTTTTATTTACCTGACGTTGAAAATTCGATTGAAAAGAAACATTTGCAAAAAGAGCAAACAAGTTATTCATTACATCAGGTGAACCTCCATGATTAAAACGCAGGTCAATGATAAGACTCTGTATATTACGAGCCACAATATCTTTAATAAAATTCTGTATTTCGTCCTCCTCTTTTTGCAGAAGATCAAAGGTATTTAGACATAAATAAGCATATTTATTAGCCTTGGTCTGTGTTCTGAAGTTAGCTTGCTCTGTTCTATCATATTTAACATTTGGTTCAGGTCTATTTGTCTTCGAAAACCTGTCTTCAAGATGTTCTCCAGTCGCAAGCGTCAGGTTTAACAGGAAACCGTCATTAACCTGATAAAGCATCCGGTAATATTTCATAAAACTGTTCATCAATGCCCTATCTCGCGAGCTTTCAATAAAACCATCTACACCTACTACTGTATTTCTCACTTTTTGAATGAGCTCATTGGCATCTTCTGCATTTACTTTAATTACCTCTTGCCCTAAATATATTTTATACTTATCTATACAACTCAACACTATAAGCTTCCCATCCACTACTCCCAACACAACAGGAGCTTCTGAATCATTCACTATCTTGTATTGTGAAGCTCTTAATGCTGTATGGCTATCTCTCAAGGCCAGCATCACGGGTAATAAAAGATTTCTGAACTCTTCGGAAGTCATAGGTTTAATCTTATTTTTTACATCTTCAAAAATACTGTCCATCGTAACCCGGGCAGTATAATCATAAAGCCCAGGATGCCCCTCTTCCAATGCACTTCTAAAGATATAAAAAGCTTTTAGCAATGAATCTGCTGGGTGTTTAAACGTCAAATAATCAATCTTTTTCTCCGCATGAAGTGAGAAGGTTGTTTTTAAGCCAAATACAGTCATAGGATCGGCAGCTTTTGTTGCTAACGACCTACTAAATGAGATAGAAGGCTTGTCAATTTTCCAGTAACAATAACCCACTTTAGCAATCACATCGCCTCTTCGTACAAGCTCACCGGTCTTAAACAGTTTGACAGGACGTAAGCCTGAGATAACATAATTCTCCCCTTTTCCGGTAGTTATTGTAATTGATAAAGATACAAATCGGGAATCAGCCGGTTTACCTTTACTTCCTTTATTGATATAAGCTGCAAGATTAATACGCATTCCTTTATCAAGCTGATCAGATAAAACGACTTTACCTGCATTAATCGAGGTCGATACTAAATTAGCCAATGAAGAGTGATAAACATAGGCTATAGATGTTATTTTTCCATCCTTAGGACATAAAACATTCGTATTCTCTTCAGCACCGATTATCAGATTTTCTATATTGAGCTCATTAACAATATAGTCATTAGGCCTGTAGAGTACCCCCTCGCCCACCTTGGCTCCTTGTATAGGCCATAAGTCGTAAGTGCTTTGAGCAAATACGCTCTCAAAACTCAATAGTAATACAATAATTTGAAATAATTTTCTCATCTAGTAATTTATATTTTTTTAAAATTTGAATACAATATTTCTTCACTTTTTACTATAGATTTTCTACTTTACGGCTATTTTTTCTGATGAGAACATAGTTCAGACCCAAACTCTCAATGTGTATCTACACCCTCAAATCGAGATCTCAAAATGGAAAATAAATAGCCAATGCCGGTTTTCGCATAACACGAAAATTTTGAAATTTCTTCATCAACCAATACTGGTTCTGCAATTAATTCATTTGTCATTGTATTAAAATTTTAGAGTTACCTACTCGTAACGCTTTTCAGTTTCCACGGTGGCATTTTACACGTTATTACCACAAACGTCAGACTATAATTTCATTCCATGTTGCACACCATTTAAATCCTTACAGTCATATTTTTTTATTTCAGCAACGGCAACAGCCCCGTTTTAAAAGCCACCACCGTATTTCCACCAAAGAAGTTTATCCCCGGGCAGGTTTTGGTAGAGCCGGTGCCTTCCTTCAGTATTCGTTTTCCGGTATTCAAATCGTACCAATGATGATAAACCACCGTAGTTTCACTTGGTGCTAATTTAAATAGAGTGAGCAAGGAACTAATTATCAACATTATTTGATATAATCTTTCCAACGAAAAAATCCGACCATAATGTGCCGCCACCATACGTAAGCAAGTGGATTCTCAGTCCATAGCATTGTGCTGAAGATAAATATTAAAAGAACTCACTATGCCTAATTAGAAATTAATGTACATAAATTTCCTTTTCCAATTACAGATTCATAATTGGACGGAGGGGGACATAAAAATTGATAAAGACACTCATTGCAGGGTTTTTGATCACGAATTACCCGCCAAGAGGTATTTATAACTATTTCATCATTTATAATATCCAAAAGTTTTTTTTCTTTGATGTTTCCTAATTTTATCGCATTTACATTAGCATAAACATCTCCATTGCAACTAACCGTTAATTGACCAAATCTATTTGAGTTTAATACTTGATTACAAAATATTAAGCGTTGTATAATATGTTGACCTAAAATATCGTCTTTGCTCATATAAATATTTCTTTCGAAAAAATCAATGTTTTTTTTATTAAAATATGGATAAAATTGGTAGTCAATTATATTATATTCATCAATAATTTGTTCTGCTTTTGAAACCTCATCCTCACTTGTAATAAGAAAATGAAAGCTGGTTTTTTTAATTTTTATCTTACTCATCATTAAATTAAATTCGCCTATTTCTATTGGAAAATCCACAAGGACATCTAGTATCCCTTTAAATCTGATTATATTAGTCCTATAATATTCCCACAAATGAATTATATCGTCATATTTTTTGAAAATATCAAATAATTCTGGCATGAGTTTGTACTTGCTCAAGTCACCACCAATAATATTAACTCGATTAATAGGAGCTTGAGAAATTTGAGTTGCAATAGATTTTAATTCATCTAGTTTAAGTGATTGTACAGTTTCAGTCATTGACGTACAATAAGTAAACTGCTTATTAGCATCTGAGCAAAATTTAAATTTAAAGTCACACTGATTATTGACAATTAGTGTAATTTGTGTTAAATAATTAAGTATTCCGTCCCCAAGGATTGCGTTGGATTGTTTTTTTAGCTTTTCGATATCTTTCTGGATAGATAATATTGGCATGAGTTGTACCGGGCGTGGAGAATTAAATTGAAAGTTAACAGTATCACAAATACCTTTCATCTTAGCTTCAATAATGAAAGAACCGATTATTTGAGTATTCAATATATCGTTCTCTAATAAAATTGACCCAAGATTCTTTTCTTCATGAAGTTGATCAATTAAACTTATTATTTCTTGATTATTTACTTCAATATAATATCCATTCTGAGAATTATATAACAAAGCATCTAATAATCCGACTCTTGAAACATACACATGTGGATGTATTATCAACCAAAACTGATTTATATTTTCCATTTTTCTTAATTATTCAATAACTACTTCTCTCAATATTCTATAATAATCCTCAGGATGCTTTTCTATAAATTTCATCTTTGAAGCGACATAATTTTTAAATTCTTTTGTATTTGTATGCCCTAAACATCTTGGACTTTTTTCTAAGTTCTCTAAATTATATATACACTGAGTGCATAATAACTGAATTTTACAAGACTCACACTGATTTGCAACTTTTTGTAAATAGTTATTGTGTCTCTCGGCAATCTGATCGAAATCAAGTAATACAATATTATCCTCCGTTATTTGTCCCATTGAAAATTGATGTCCAATTCGTTCACAAGGCAAAATTTTACGTTTCACAGTAATAAACATCTTTTTAGAAAACGGAATGCAAGTTCCTGTAGGTACTAAAGGTTTAAATTCAGGCTTACCATAGAGCAGTTGGTTATAGTCTGTAAACATTGAATTATTATATTTAAGCAAAAATGTGGATACACTTTGATAATTGCTCGAATTCAAAAACATTTTCTTTTCAATTTCATCGTAGTGTTCCGATTGCATTAAGCTTTCATTCGAATTTCTATATGTTGAATTAAATTCACCTCTCTTTTCCTCTCTAATGCCCATATTGTTTAGCTCTGTGATTCTTGGAATTTTGCCAAACTCGGTTTGAATAAAATTATATACACCCTCATACGTATTCTTATTATGAAGGACAGCGTTAAAATTAACTCTATCATTGAAGTAGTGAGGATATTTATTCTTTAATAAATGAATATTCTTAATAATTCTATCAAAGCTATTTTTCCCATTTTTATCTACACGATATCCATTTTGCTCCTTATTTCCATCCAAGCTGATCAATAAACTAAAGTCATTTTTCGCTATAAAATCTATATGCCTATCGAGCAACATTGCATTTGTTGTCATCGAATATGTAAATGTTCTATTAAGAATATTCTTTTGCTTAATATACTCTATCACTTTTTCAATAAATGGCACATTTAAGAGAGGCTCTCCTCCATAGAAACTAATGTAAACATTCCGATTTGCAGACTTATTCAGATTTGATTGCCAAAGAGTTGCCAAATAATCAATAATTGAAACAGCCTTTTCAAAAGATAAATTCACATTATCCCTTTGATCGTAATCGTTGTAAAACTCCCCATAACCACAATATTTGCATTTTAGATTGCATGCATCTGTCACCTCAAAAGTTAATTGACGCAAATTGGCAAGCTCTTTTAATATGTTTTTCCCAGTTATCATTGTAAGATACTATTTGTTTTATTTAAGTAATTATTACACTAAGTCAATCATTATGTTTTAGGTAAACTATCTTTTTCTCGTAGTCAAATATTATATCAAACTGTTTGAAAAAATTAACACCAATAAAACCAGTTGCATTTCCAGAGTTTACAAAAGTTTTTACCGCAATTATTGGAGCATTCTTTAATTCAAACTGATTAAACAAAACTTTTGTAGGCATTAACACATGAAGTTCTTTATATCCTGAGTTAACAATTCTTGACGAATCTTTTAAAAGCATTCTATCCGATTTTTTTAAAAAATCACGAATCAATGGATAATTTGTAGAAAGCACAAACTCATTTCCGCACCCTGTGTCTAATATTAATTTAGTTGTTAGTTCTTCTTTTCGACCCAACGAATCATAAATTTGCAATTTTGATTGTAAAGAGAAAAGTTCATATCGACCTCCTTCCATTTCAAATGCAGAAAATCCTTTTGAATATGATTCCAATTCAGTTCTGTCTAATTTTCGAACATATCCTTTTGCAATATTCAACTCTATAATATCTCCCATTGCAATAAGAGGAATTGCTAAGTCTGCATTCATATAACCTGTTTTTCTCAAATCATAAACGAGTATACCTTTAGAAAAATTTTGATCATTTATTTTTAAATTACTTTTTATTTGATAGATTGCAAAATTTTGGGTATTACTCATTAAATAATTACAGCTAATTTTATGAGTCGCTATCAGCTTTAACTTTAATTTAGCTTTATTTTTTAATACGAATGATTTATCAAAGGTAGGGTTTTGAAAACCCGTTTCAATAAAAGCATTTGCAGTTACAGAACCGTTTATTTTGAATTTTGCAATAATAAGGTTTGATTTATCAAGCCAAATTGGATAAGAATTTTTTGGAATCGGTTTTGATTCTTTTTTAGATACGATTGTATTAAAGTCGGATTGTATAACAGAACTATTTATTTCATCAACTTTGACAAACGACTCTAGACAGAAAAGTAGAGAAAGCAAGAAAATTAATTGTTTCATTTCAGGTTTTCAATTATTTATTATTAAATAAATCAAAATAGGGTGCCAATTATAATTGGCACCCTTGTAAAGGCTATCTTGGTGCTTTAACAATAACTTCAGGACCACGAGGACTTCCCCCACCTGGAGAGACCAAACCACCTGCAGCATTAGCACTTCCATTGTCATTAGTACTTGAGCCTCCATTATCAGCGTAAGCACATCCACATCCACATGTTCCTCCTCCAAGTATCGTATTCATTTCTCTTTTGTTCAATTGCTTTTTATTTAAAGCATTTAATTTCAAGTTTTTCATTTTTTATTCTATTTTTTTCCCCTACTCATAACGCTTTTCAGTTTCCGCGGTAGCATTTTGCACGTTATTACCACAAACGTCAGACTATAAATTCATTTCATGTTGCGCACCATTTCAATCCTTATAGTCGTATTTCTTTACTTTCACTTCAACAACGGCAACAACTCCTTCTTAAAAGCCTCCACTGTGTTTCCGCCAAAGAAGTTTGTTCCGGGGCAGGTTTTGGTAGAGCCGGTGCCTTCTTTAGCAATTCGTTTTCCTGTATTCAAATCGTACCAATGATGATAAACCACCGTAGTTTCACTTGGTGCTAACTTAAACCGGGTGAGCAAAGAACGGGTAATATGAATAATACATTCCTTTTGCAAGCTGCTCATGTTGTCTTTTGCCTTGTCGAAGTTTCCCAGGTTTTCGATACAAATACCGTAACTGTTTGCTCCTTTAATGCCGGCAGGTATTGTATTCAGGTTCCGGCACACCATAATTTTTCCGTCTGGAAAGGTGGTAAAATTTTGAGCTATCTCGGCAAAACCGCGTTCCTTATGAGCTTTCTCCATGCTTTGGCAAAGCTGAAAATGGTTACTCCCATTAAAATGTTTGTAAGCCGGAATATAGGTATGATGCTGTTGCACCAACGCTATTTTCCGCTTAACGATCTGTGCCCGGAGCCAGGAGTCGAACTCAGGCATATCGAGTAATATAAATTTGCCTATTGCTTTCATGTATTTCTAATTTTTAAGATCCACAGCTGTACTTATCTGAGTCGTACCAGACTTTAAATTTCCTCCAGCTAAACATCTATTCTCACAGGAATTACAAGCCAACACGAGCGGAGAGAAATATGTCATCTACTATCTTTTCCGGTAATGGTCGTGAGTCGACGAGTTTTTATAATGACCACCTTTGTGTGAACTTCCGTGACCTCCGGCATAATGCCCTGTATGGTATGAGCTCCTATGACTTGTATACGAACTGTGACTGGAGTAAGACCTATGACCTCTTGCCGAAACGGGACTTGTAAACGGAAGTAAAATAAACGAGATTAAGATTCCAATAAGTGCTATTTTTCGTTTCATATTATTTTATTATTTGATAGTTACAAAAGTTTGTTTTTTCAAAGCATGCACATGTTATAAACATGCGCATGCGAGGTGAATTAATCAGTCTAAACAAATTCCCTTGAAATATGAATTTACTAAAGCATCCCATAAACTCTTCAATTGCTGCAAAGGAGCATTTACATTGTCGAAATCATTCTGTTCAATTTTAGCAATTAGATTAGTTGATTCTTTAGCTGTACTATCAATGGCAGCTATTGTTTTTGTCCACAAATCGTCAAACGTAATAACTCCAGCAATACTATGTTCTGAGTATTGTTTTGCATTATTGTAACTTTGAAGGCATGGTTCTACGTCGGAGTAAACCTGTCCGGGTATTCTTGCAATTTTATTCAATTCAGCGGCTAAATCAGATTTCTCAATTGCATTTAAGAGATCATCTGAGATAAGGGGAATAAATGCCAGCACAATTCCCTCTAGAATAGGATCAACTTTGTTTGAATCCATTAAATATCGAACTGCATTATACAAGTTTGTTTCAAAATCTGCTTTATTGTTATTCAATATATCATACAGGATTCCAACCAGTTGATTTTTCAAATTAGACAATGTAGTATAAGTCGATTCACTAATTAACTGGAACTTGTAAGCTACCTCAATAATTTCGGAGTAAATAGGAGCTATCGTATCTAGAAATTCCTGTTTGTTTCCAGAAAAGAAAACATTGCTTACTTGAAGAAGAAAATTACAATACTGCTTTAAAAATGCATAAAAATCTGTCAGAAACTGACTGTCGGTTTCATTAGTTGACGCAAACTTCTTAATTAGTTTCAGATTTGCACCAGACTGCTTTGAAATATCTTTCAAGAAACTGTCTATCTGAGACAAATTACTTAAAACCTGCTGTTTATCCTGTGGATTTTGTAAATTGCCAATACGCTGAGAAATGCCGGCATACAGTTGATTAAAAGTGCTGTCGTATTTTATTCCACTGTCGGGGATTTGGTGAATATAATCGTAGATCGTGATTTTAGGAGCCAAATCGCCGGGAGCTTCTTTATCCGATTTTTTATAAACAGATAAATCCCGTTGGATGCCCTTCAATTTAAACGAGAAGTAATATTCCCACAAAAACTGGCTCATTTCCACCTTTTGCTCCCCAATTGACAAGGTCAGCGTAGGTGTGATTTGGAAATCGGACAAATAATTATAATAAGCATTTATATAGTCATAAGAGTTTGTATATCTTTTAATATTACCTCCTAACGGTTGACTTACGACTTGCTGGTTTGACACAACATCAAAATTGATATAAATTGTGCTTTTATATCCACATCCATTCACAACGTTGATTACAATATTTAAATCAACAGTATTCGTCAGGATGTCTTTTGTTTTAATCTCAATAACCAAACTATCCTTGAGTTTTGAATCGTTGGTAGTGGGATTTGGCTTAACCGGAAATGTCAAATTTACATCTTCTTGCGACAGTGCATCTTCAGAACTATATTGACCGAAGTTCACGGACTCTATGTACTTGCTTCCGGATAAAGCTATAGTTGTAATTTTCAATTCGGAAGGAACTTCACCTACATATTTTTCCACTTCCTGGGCTGTGAGTTTATCGGTAGGTAATACCCCATTTGCTATTTTCTGGCTCGTCAATTTTACTATTGGAACATATATGCTGTTTCCAAGAATAAATGAACCGTCCTGATATGAGCTGTGGGCGTACATGACGCAAGCTGTAGAATAATAAGAATCGGAACTTTTTACAGGATGACAAAAATCGGCAGTTAAACAATCATTCGTTTTTGGTGATTTCATACTAAAATTTATTTTGGTTGATTATAAAAATAGTTAACAATTTATTGTGATCAGTAAGTATTTAGTGACGGCTTCACTTGTCTTTACGTTGAAGGATTAATAAGTAAAGCCGTCGCTATGTACTTGCAACAAAACAGGCAAGGACTCCACAGGGGTTAACTTTTTATAAATAAAGCATTCCAGGTTATGTCATTTACAATTACCAGCACATCGCTGATTATATAATAAGCATGAGTTCCATTATTAAAATAAGCCGTGTTGGCACCGTTCTCGTTTTCCAGAGTGATATTTCCATCTTTTAATAAATAGGTACCGGCAGAATTGGTTACAGTGCTTTGCTTATCATTGATCTTTACCTTACAAAATGAATTGAATTTATTATTATACAGTACTGCGGTTAAGAAAGTATCGACTTTAGTAGAATTAGCCGACTCAACACCATATACTACAATGCTCTCAGAACACCAGACTCCAACTAATGTGCTTTCGTTGGCATGAACCTTTTTATAACCAATACACATCTTGTTTTTATCGACACCTACGCCTTTCATTGTAGAAGTACCCGGATTTGAGTTGTCATAGTGAAGAGTTAAGTTCTGATCAACATATTCAAATTTCCCGGTCAATTTTCGATCAGCCTTACCTGTTACTGTGGTAGAATACTCAAAAGTTCCATCTCCATTAAAAACATACTTTTCAGTTTTAGCCTTGTCAGGCGAAGTAGCAATCCAAATTCCAATAATTTCATTCATAATAATAATGTTTAAACGTTTAAATTATATTTAAGAGAAATATTTAATTTAGCCCCACGCTGATACAAGATTGTATTTCACGCAAAACCCGATTATAATCACATTGTCCGATATCTCCTTTAGCTCCGACAGAATACGCAGTACTACTGTATAAAAATCCTCTGGGTTGAAAAACGCTGCAATCCGTTGTTCGCTCACACGATAAAATTGTGTGGCAAACCGTTCAAAATCTTATTTTTGCACACCCACGCGATGCAATCGCGCGGCAGCAAGAGGGTATTTACATTTTTCAATGCATTCTCATTTTGAGCAACTATTGACAAGCTGACCACATTAAATAATATCAAGAATAGAATGTAATAATTGCGTTTCATGAAAAAAATATAAGTCACTCGGCTTTCAAAAAGCAAAACCCCTACTCGCCGGCAGGGGTTTCGCTTTGATTATTTACTTTGTTTCAGTGGGTGTAGTTGTATTCTTTTTCGCATTTTCGGTGCGGGTGTCGGTGGCTTTCACTGTTGCCAGAGAGGTAGTGATTAGTTCGTTGAGCGACGCTATCAACGCTGTTACGTTGGCCGAGGGTGCTGACACTTCCTGCAAGGAGATAATCTGAAACAGTTGCCGGACTGATTCGATCAGTGGCTGGCGGGTTTCGCTAACCGTAGGGTCGCTACTGTTGTTCTCGGAGCGCACTGCGTTGGTGTCGGCTATCAGGTAATCGGCTTGCGCCTGTTCCAGTTCTTCGAGCAATTCGGTAGCACCAATAGTGGCAACTTCTTCCGGATGCTTGGTTTTAAGTTCGGTAATAAGTCCGTCCAACTGACTCAGACGGGCTTTTTGTCCGAGTGATTGTAGAGACCACCCGTATTTACGTATGACATCAATGATTACAAGAGCAGCTTCAGACACACCTACCTTTTTGCGGGTAGAAGCCGACTCGGCTTGCTTGCGCAGGGCCATAAATGCGTCGATCTGGGAAGTCGTTTTTAGTGTACGAATTTTCACCAGCGGATTTTTTGCTTCCCGGTCGAGGGCGTTTTTAAAGTCCTCCAATCGGGGTTTGGTGTTGCCAAGAAAAGGTTCTACAGCCAGTATAGTTGTTTTCTTTTCTTCAACCAGGATGATTGCTTTTTTAGAAAAACTATAAAGTTCTTCACTTGGAAATAGCGAAAAATTTGTTTTCTGAATCATAGTATTTTCTTTTTTATTTGTGAGTAATGAAGATAATTCCGTTTGTAATTTCATCGTTATGCCTGAAACTGCAAATAAGCGCTTCTAAAAAAGGTTTTTTGAGGCTATTTCAAGATTTTCAGACTTAATTATTCGTTTTTTGATAACATATTAAATTTTTTAGTCTCAATTTTTTGTTTTTTGTTGACAATTCAAATTTTTTAGCCCTAATTTTTCGTTTTTTGCTAACACATTAAATTTTTTAGCCTCAATTTTTTGTTTTTTGTTGACAATTCAAATTTTTTAGCCCTAATTTTTCGTTTTTTGCTAACACATTAAATTTTTTAGCCTCAATTTTTCGTTTTTTGTTGACAATTCAAATTTTTTAGCCCTAATTTTTCGTTTTTTGCTAACACATTAAATTTTTTAGCCTCAATTTTTCGTTTTTTGAGACCATTTCAAAATTTTCAGTCTCAAATATTCGTTTTTTGTTGACACATTAAATTTTTGAGCCTTGATTTATCGTATTCGTTATACCGCGGCTTTTTTATAAATTCATTCAGGCATTTTTTATTAAATGCATGTTCGAAATTAATTTATAGTATTTTGATCCGCCCCTAAATCCTCTCCCACCACCTTGCGGGATAAATGGCAGGGACTTTTGCCGGGTGATGTTTGACTATACCGCGTTTATCCAAAATAGAATCAGTTATTTTACCCAAATAGTTTTTTCTACACCATCTTTGATAATTGTAACCCAAACTCCTCCTGAAATTTTACTCATTTCCGAAGGGGTGATTTTTTTAAACTTTGCTGCATTTTTTTTTCTTGTTTGCATAGATCTTTATTTTAGGATTTATTGATATTGCAATATTACAGCATTATTT
>Ga0302209_10000445_pt1 | contig 19210 bp, 14 predicted proteins | sample II_Fen_E3_1_FD_194574 | JGI IMG/M metagenome (GOLD analysis project Ga0302209, IMG submission 194574) | Peat permafrost microbial communities from Stordalen Mire near Abisko, Sweden - II_Fen_E3_1 | ecosystem: Environmental > Terrestrial > Soil > Wetlands > Permafrost | place: Sweden: Abisko...
TCATGGCATAACACATTTCGATTTAGCAAATAATTACGGCACTCCATTTGGAAGTGCTGAAAAGAACTTCGGACGAATACTGAAAGATCAGTTCTCGTCTTACCGGGATGAACTGATTATCAGCACTAAGGCGGGACATGAGATGTGGGAAGGTCCATATGGTGATGGAAGTTCACGTAAGTATTTAATTGCAAGCCTTGATCAAAGCCTGCATCGTATGAAGTTAGACTACGTTGATATCTTTTATTCACACCGTTATGATGCTACTACCCCGTTGGAAGAAACAATGGGAGCATTATCGGACATGGTGAAACAAGGGAAAGCTTTATATGTTGGAATATCTAAATATCCTGTCGATAAAGCACGCGAAGCATATCAGATTCTGCGGAACAACGGGACACCTTGCCTGATTAATCAAGATAAATACAATATTTTTACCCGTCAGGTTGAACAAAATGTACTGCCTCTTGCTAAGGAAAATGGTGTGGGGTATATAGCCTTTTCACCACTGGCACAGGGTCTGTTGAGCGATAAGTATTTAAACGGCATCCCTGAGAATTCACGTGCCGCTCATAGTTATGGTTTTTTGCAGAAAAATCAAATTACGCCTGAAATTATTAGTAAGATTTCGAAGTTAAATGAAATTGCCAGCCAACGTGGGCAAACATTGGCTCAAATGGCACTAGCCTGGTGTTTACGTAGCCCGGAAGTAAATTCAGTCATTGTAGGTGCAAGTTCATTGAAACAGTTGCAGGATAATATCGATGCAATTAAGAACACTCAGTTTTCAAATGATGAATTATGGAGAATCGGGGAACTAGGATAAAACTGAATTCCAATCAGTTTAAGTATTCTAAATCACTGTCCTTGTAATAAAATATGAAATCAGTATTTTTAAAATATTATCTGGTCTTTTCATTTCTTGCATTGTTATTTGTAGGTTGCAATGACAATGTAATATCATCAATACCTGACTTTCCGGTTTATCTTCAACTAAATCTGACAACAACTTATCCAACCTTTAAAAACTCCTACAATAAATTTTATATTTTTAAGCAGGGAGTAGTTGTAACTGACCGGATTGGATATGGTGGGATCTTAGTCTATACAGGATTAGATGGTGGATATTATGCATTCGATATGGCCTGCCCGTATGAAGCCAAGCAAAATATACGAGTATATCCCAATGATGTCGGACAAGCAATTTGTGAAGGTTGCGGTTCTGTTTTCGAAATTGGATATGGCATTGGCTATCCTTCGAAAGGTGTAGCAAAGGAAGCACTTAAACGATATAAAACAACATTATCGGGCGATATTCTGATTATTACGAGATAAAAAAAAGGCTGTTTCAATTGAAACAGCCTTTTTCTATTTTATCAATATCCGGGATTCTGAACAATGACTGCACTATTAAGTCCTATTGCATCTTGCGGTATAGGACGTAAAATCTTATAATTGCCATCTTTTCCTTTCATATTCGATTCACTGGGAACGTCAGGATTATAAGTAGAAACATATTGGACTAATTTTCCAGTACGTTTCAAATCATACCAACGATTATACTCTCCGGCAAATTCACGTGCACGTTCATCCAATACATAATCAATTGTTGCACTTGCAGCGGTAATAACTGTTGCTCCGGCACGTGTGCGAACAACATTTATATCATTTGTTGCTTCAGTTTGTTTATTCCCTAATTTAATGTATGCTTCTGCACGTATTAAATAGGTTTCAGCTAAACGGGCAAGAAATATGTCACGACGACTTGCTGTTGTATTAAAAGGTGCATCAGGATCCGAGAACTTTTTGATACACGGATAATCCTTGTCCAGATCACTCTTTTCCCAGTTATTTACGGTACCTGTTATTGGAAATTTAATGATTGTTTTTGATCGACCGGTTGGATTTACGGCTATCCAGGTATTTACATCTGCTTGTGTGGCTCCGGGTTTAGGATAATACATAAGAACCTCTAATGTATTGCGGGTATCAAATTTTTTGAAATACGAATAAAAACTACACTTACCGGTTGCAACTACTCCATAAAGTTCCTGCATAAACGTACCTGCAAAACGTGTATCGGCAGCGTCGGCACTTAACAGATTATACAGCCTCATAGTTGGTTTTAACTTTGTATTCATATAAGGCATTCCGTCATTTACAGCTCCATCAGCACCTCCCAGATAAGCACCAAATGACGAAGCTTGTGAATTACCAAGGGTTACACTTGCTAATGATGTTGCACTATATTGTACCGAGAAAAGTATTTCAGCGTTCTTTTCCAGCCCTGGAAAGAAGATACCAGTTTTCCCATCGAATGGCAATGAAAGAGCCTGACCATTGATTGCTGTTGTTGCAAAATCAACTGAAGATTGGAAATCGCTGGCAGTACCAAAAGTTTCATATCCTCTTGTAAGATATACCAATGACAAATAATGGTTTACAACTCGTTGGTTTACCCTGTTGGCTGCTGTTGCAGGAAGATCGGCCAGAGCACTTTTCATTTCAGTGATAATAAAAGCATACACATCTGCTTCAGGCGTTCTTGGATAATTTGTAACAGGTGAAGTCAGAAAATCTTTCACCAGAGAAACATCACCAAACTGTTGCACCAGATGAAAATAATAGAATGCACGTAAGAAACGTGCTTCAGCAATACGTGCTGCACTTTGTTTGTACAATTCGCCATAATAAATGGCATCATTGCATCTTTTGATTGACTGATAGACAACCTGATAAAATGCCTTCACCGAATTATCAGCCGGTGTCAGATTCTGGTAGGTTCCTAAACCCTGGGAAACAAGACCGGCTCTTGCAACTTTATATAAGTCGGTACCTGCCACAAACATTTCGATATTGTCGCCATACACATCCCGCAAAGTTGAGTAGCAGGAGTTTATCAGAGACTCATAACCTGAGGCAGTTTTATAAAATGTAGCAGCATCGGGATTGGTTTTATTTGTTTCTTTCAAATAATCCGAACAACCTGATAGCATAAATGCCGCAACAAGTGTGAATATATAAATTATCTTTTTCATAATACATCTTATTAATTAAATTGTGAATCAAAACTTAACATTAACTCCTAATTGATAGGTAATGGTTGCAGGGCCATTATCTTTACCCATTGAAGCACCAGCCCATTCAGGATCAAACCCTTTATAGTCGGTGAATACAAAAGGATTCAACACATTACAATATACCCTGAAATTTGTGATATGCAATGGCTTAATGACTGATGCCGGAAGCGTATAACCCAGGGTTATATTCCTGACCTTAACAAATGAAGCATCAACCCATGAACCCGGCATTTCGTTTGCAGTTTCCTTTGCAGTATGCCAATACGGACCACAATTTGCCTTTGTTGCATTATCAGTATATACCATTGGACGAGTCTGATTGTTAACGGCCGTTTGTTGTGTGTAGAAATAACCGTCACTACCAATCATGGTTGTTCCTGCAGGAATGTAATAATCCATCACTAATTTCTGACGACCCCGATCGTTGTAATTGGTAAACTCTTCAATGAAAGGAGAAAAAACAGTCATTCCCTGTGCCGTATAAAGGGTCAAGGCAAAATCAATTCCTCTATACGATAAATTTGTGCTTAACCCGGCAGTATAACTTGGATCGGAATGACCCTGAATTCTGCGGTCATTGGCATCAATACCGTTATTATCATAATCAACCACTTTAGCCTGACCTTCACGGGCAAGTACCTTGCCGGCCGAATTAACTGCTCTAGGATCTTTGTTTGCAATGGCAGCCAGTATTCCATCGGCTGTCCAAACCCCATCAAACACATAGCCATAAAGAGAATTAATATCCTGACCCACCATCCATTTCTGGGTGCTGCTGTTGATAAAAATATATCCGGGAGTTGTATTTCCGAATAAATTCATGATTTTATTCTGGTTGGCAGAAAACGTACCGCTTACAGTCCATTTCAGATTCTTCGCATTAATTATATTCGCATTCAAGGCAATTTCAATTCCTTGATTCTGAACCGATCCCAGATTATCTGTCATTGTACCTGCACCCGATTCAAGTGGAAGGGTAAGAGGTTGAAGTAAGTCAGTAGACAACCGATTGTATAAGTCAACAGTTAAGTCTACCCGGTTATTCCACAATCCCAGGTCAACTCCAACATTGAACTCCCTTGTTTTCTCCCAGGTTAAAACTTTACTGGCTAATGGTCCCGGACCTACACCCAATGCATTGCTGGCACCAAAATTATAGTATGTTTGAAGGTTTGCAGGAGTCTGGGTTTGATATGGATTGATATTATTATTGGCAGTAGTACCATAACTGGCTCTAAATTTCAAATTGGATATCACATCTTTGGTTGATTCCATAAATGACTCTTCCGACATACGCCATGCAACGGAAGCTGAAGGCAAGGTCACCGCCTGGTATCCGGCAGCAAGTTTAGAAGATACATCATTACGAATAGTAGCGGTAACAAGATATTTCCCTTTATAAGCATACCTGGCTCTTGCTGCATAAGAAATCATCGAAGATTCTGCATATGCACTTGTTAGTTTTGTGTTTGCGGTATTAGAAGCAGCGCCCAAATTATACCATTCATAATTGGAATTATAACCGGCTGTACTTGTGGTATAAAGTTCTGAATTTTCAGCAAAAGCACTGAATAAACCCATAACATCCAAATTATGACCATTATTCAATGTAAATTTATAATCCACCTGATTATCCCATGTATAATTAAAATAGGTGTAATTATTTACACTCGCTTTAGCATCTGCTTCTACAGCAGTCGTTAATGGATTATCATAGTTTCCTTCAGTCAGCGTACTTTTATAAATTCCGGTACGATAGGTATTAAAGCTGGGTAAAATAGTTGTCTTGAATGTCAGATTCTTAATTGGAGAGAATTGCAGGAAAGCACTTCCCATCGCTAATATCTTTTGGGTGTTATTTGAAGTGTTAGCCAAATCTATCAGCGGATTAATGGAAGAAGTAAATCCGCCCCCTCCTATTGAGTTTAGAAAACTAGGATTTCCATTGGCATCTTTCACTGTTTCGGTAGTCTTACCCGGCACAACAATGATATTCCCTTCCAGGTGGTTCAGTGTAGGATCCAGATTTCCGTTGGTATAGGCCGTAGTGATCGGGCTCATTCTGTATGCGCTTAATATAGCGTTATCACTACCGGTTTCCTGCGTGGAATATGCCGAATTAATATTAAATCCTGCTGTCCATTTACTATTCAGGTTTGCAGTTACACTTCCTTTCAGGTTGTACCTGTTGTAACTATCATTGATAAATACCCCTTTTTCATCCTGGTATCCAATACCAACGACATAGCCAACATCTTTAGTACTTCCGGAAATATCGATATAATGATTCTGTTGAATGCCTTGTTGAGTTACTAAGCCGGCCCAATCGGTGGTGGAGTTATTCAAATAACGATCAAGCAACCATTGGCTTCCACCCCATGTTCCATTTGCATAAACCGGCTGAGATCCTTTACCATTGTTTAAATCACGATATTGGAGTCCACCAAACCATACATTAATCAGATCAGCTTTAGCAAATTCAATTACACCATCACCATTTGCATCCGAAGTATATTGGTAGTTTAATGCTCGATATTTCATCCATTCCTGCGTATCCATGAACTTAGGTGAACGTGCAGTATTACTCACCCCATAATATCCATCATAGGATATGGAAGTCTTTGAAGCTTGCTGTACGCTTTTTCCTGATTTTGTCTGAACAATCACAACGCCGTGGGATCCACGTGAACCGTAAATGGCAGTTGAAGAAGCATCTTTTAATATGTCAATCTTTTCAATATCCTGAGGATTCAGAAAATCAATACTTGAAGTTATGACCCCATCAACAACATAAAGAGGTGAGTAAGTCCCGGAAACTGAGTTTTGCCCACGTATAATGATGTCATAAGCTGCACCTGCACGTGAAGAATTTTGTTGAATCTGAACTCCGGCAACAGATCCCTGGATGGCACTCACTACATTCGTTACCCCTTTTTCGGTAATCGTACCCGAATTAACACTCGATACGGCACCGGTTAAATCACTCTTTCGAACTGTTCCATACCCAATTACGACAAGTTCATTCAGTTCGTTTGAAACCTGTTCCATAATTACATTCATAGAACCAGATGTAACAGGGACTTCCTGTTTTTTCATTCCCACATATGAAAATACCAATGTATTGGCACTCGCGGGGATTTGCAATGAGAAAGTTCCATCAGCATTCGTTACTGTTCCAACTGTTGTTCCTTTTACCACAACAGAGACTCCGATAATAGGATCGCCGGTAGTTTCTTTAACTACACCAGTGATTGTTTTTGTCTGGGCTATTATTATCCCATATAAGGACATAGCCACCACAAGAAACAATGCACGCTTCATAAGTGAATTGTGTTTCTTCATTTTTAATTAAATTAGATTTTAAGGATAGAATTCATTTGCATTTTTTGTGCAAATTTAACTGCACAAAAATACGTAAGATCATTATAATTTATGTGGATTTTTTGACCAATATTGTGTAAAAATTATATAATATGAAAACAACCGGTATTTCTATAACGACACAACAGGGTACTACAACATTGAATATGTTATAATTATAAAACTAATTAGGTAAAATTACTTCCAGGATGTTGGTTTTAGTACCAATGTGGATAGTGGTACTAAAACTATATAGAGAGGATAGAACATGGACAAGAATAAAGAATAAAACCAAATGTTGTTTAATTGAAAAAACTTACGAACTGAATATAAGAAAACAATATCAATTAAGTATTTAAAGGTAAATAGTGAAAGGAAGACAATTATTGCAGTGGAGTTAATAAAGGAAAGTCCGGCCAAAATTACCAACAACAAATTAACCAGAAATACAATACAAGCAGTAAGAATAATTTGCCAGTCTGAATAGGCAGGAGATTTTGAAGCCCATCTTCGCCGTTGTTTTATAAATTTCCAAAGTGTTTTAGCTTGTGCTGTGGTAACAAAAGCTGATTCTGATTTTAAGAACCGAATGACACCTCCCCTTTCCTTAATACTCTCCAGCAAAAACATATCGTCGCCCGACATCTGCTCGTTATGCAAGTCTTCCTGACTTCTAAGCCACGATTTACGGTTGAAGGCCAGATTTGCTCCGTTACATAAAACAGGCATTCCTGATCCGGCAGATCCGGCAGCGGACGCAATTAAAGTAATAAATTCAAGTATCTGCAGTTGCGAAAACAACCCTTTTCGCCAGGAAAGCTTTACAGGACAAATTATTAAATCTGACGGATATCTTCTATTGAAACTTGCGATCGACTCCAACCAGTGGTATGAAGGCAAACAATCGGCATCAGTAGTAACAATCAAATCATTTGTTGAAATCAGGATCCCTTCCTTAATTGCATTTTTCTTGCCAAATCCGACCGCTTCTACAAGCCTAATTTTGGGGAATACTTTTTGTGAAGTTTCTATATGATATCTTGTTGCATCTTCCGAATGATCATCTACTAAAATAAGTTCAAAGTTCTGATAACTCTGTTGTGCCAGGCATCCAATTAGTTGCCGTATATGATTTTCTTCGTTCCGACACGCTACAACAACAGATAATCCGGTATGTATTTGTTCATTCCCTTTGGGAACAAAGGCATTCAATCGCCTCCAACCAATAAAAAAAACTGTTATAAGCACAAAATATAAAATACCAACCAATATTGCACCGCTAACGATCCACCACATATAAAAGTAAATTTAGGTAAACAATCTTCACTCCACCGGAATGAAGATTTATGAAATTTCTAAAATAAATAATTCAGGCCAATATACGACCCTGTATTTCCGTCTTGTTTATCAAAGGCTTTCCCAAAGTCGGCCGAAATAACAAAGTTCTCATTCCATCCAATCTTCAACCCAATCCCTGCGGAGGAATGAAATTTTCCGGATGAGTAATCATTAAAATAACTTGCTTTATCACTTGCCGATACAGTTGCAAAATTAATGTCTATGGGTTTAAGGATAATGCCTGTATCGAAAAATACATTTGTTCCTACATAGAAATTTTGTTTCAACAGTTCAAAACGTAGAAATTTATACCGGAATTCAAAATTACCAAAACCCACATCATCTCCTATAACACGATTGCGCAGTATACCGCGGATTGAACTCTTACCACCCAATCCCTGATTGGTAGCTGCAATTAAATAACTCGTTATTAATAACGGTTGTGCATAATAGGGTACATGGTTATTACCTACTGACATCTGGTAATCAAGGCGATAAGCGAATGACAGATCTTTCGCTAACGTGAAGTACTGCCTGTGAATAATTGCCAGCTTTGTGTGAGGAAATGTTTGGTTCAGAAATTTGGGGGCCGTTTGAATAACTGCTTCTGTAAAAACTCCTTTCATCGGGCAAGCCAGCTGATCACGCGAATCGTATTTAAGTCCTATTTTAAAATAATTTATACTTCCACCAGGAGCTTCTGTCTGATTAATTAATCCCCAGTCCTTGTATTTCTCAAATAACGTTTCACCTGTTTTTGTAATTCCGAGTTTGGTATTATTTACCGTATCCATTTTAAAATGATAAAAAGTATACCCCGCTACCCAGCCTAATTTTGAATCTCCAAAATAACCCTGAAAATCGGCTTTCGCCCTGAACATATCTTTTTCATTTTTATAGAACAGCCTGTTTGAACTAGTAACCAGAGTCGGGTTATATACACTTTGATAGCCATTGTAACCATAAAAATCGGACATTTGATCAGTGATATAACTAATGTCCAGCGTGGTTCGAACATTTGGGATCAATCGCTCAGAATCATACCTTAAACGGGCTATCGTGGTACCCTTGGTATACGTTGACAACTCCAGATACAGCGAATGATCATATTTTGGGAATCGTGATCCATCTCCGTAAAGGTATAAATTTACTAATGCTCCATACTGAAAACCGAGATCAGAATCATAGGACACAGCAGGTAAAGCGCCAAAACTTAACCCTTTTTTGGGAAGTTGTTGAGCAATGACAGTTGTCAGGGTTATTAAAAAACAAAGGAGTAACGTATTTCTTTTCATCCCTTTACAATTTTCAATTTAAGTTCTTTAGTAACTATCTCTGTCCTGTTTTTGAAGTTGAATTGTGAAACAAGAACATTTTTTTGGTAAGTTTTTATAATTGAGGTCAAAGATATAAAAAATAAGGGTGTTAAAAGACAAATGGATAACTGAAAAAGATGGATAAGCTCATTTTCTTTCCTAAAAAGCAACCAGCAAGAATGGATTTACTGCATTTGGTTTCGAAATATGTTTAAATTATAAGGTATAAACTCTTTGTGTAATCGATTGACAAACATATGGCAATACAATCCCTAAACGACATTGGTTCATAAACCAATATTAATATCAGCAAAAGAATGGAAGCAATCTGATTTTATCTTAGTTTATGCTCTTTTTTAAAAACAATCAAACTGATCATACTCCTATTTTAAGTATAAAGTGGAATCGGTAAGAATTCCGAGTGACTTCCGAGAGGATTGAGAGTGATAAACCTCACTTAACCCTCAACCAATCCTCAACCAATCCTCAACTAAACCTCTCTTTACAGTATTAACGAGTGAAGTTGAAAGGGGGTTGAAAGTGCACAATTTATTCTCATCTAAAAGCATCAAAAGAGAACTATCTATCTGACGAAAATAATACAATTTTATAAGATAAAAAAAATGAACGGGATAGCTAATTCATTTTTCCCGGGAGTATATCTTTCGTTCACTACAATGCATCTCATATTCTTATGCTGTAATAGCAATCTAACCAATCCGTATTTATGGATTAAAGTACTTGAAATGGTTGAAAAATTAAAAAGTTTGTAGATTGTGGAAATGAAGGGATAAATGATTAAGGAAATAAATCAGGAGAATCTATGTTTTTTACAACAAACAAAAATTAATTTATTTTTCGATAGAATTTTAAAAATGAATAGGTCCATTTTTATTACTGAAAATAATTATCTTTGCATTCAGTAGAAAATTAATTAATATTATTTTAGTCATGAATAAATTAGTTTTTGCTACCAATAATGCACACAAGCTGGCTGAAGTCAGAGCAATACTGGAGCCAGAATTTACCATTATCAGTTTAGACGATTTGAACTGTAAGGATGACATCCCGGAAACTGCCGATACACTCGAAGGAAACGCGTTACTGAAAGCTACCTACATTCATGACAAATTTGGATTGGATTGTTTTGCCGATGATACAGGCCTGGAGATTGAAGCGCTGAATGGTGCACCCGGTGTTTATTCGGCCCGATATGCAGGTGAAGATAATAATTCGTACAACAACATGAGTAAAGTATTATCTTTACTTGAAAATAAAACAAATCGAAAAGCTTGCTTTCGTACCGTTATTGCATTAATACTTGGTGAAAAAACCAACTTTTTTGAAGGAAAGATCGATGGAAACATTACGTTAGTTCCAAGAGGTGAGAGTGGATTTGGATACGACCCTATATTTGTACCTGAAGGTTATCTCTTAAGTTTTGCACAGCTTAGTGCCAATGAAAAAAACAACATAAGTCACAGGGCTTTAGCAGTAAATAAACTGATTGATTTTTTACAACTCGATTCAAAATAAGATATTAATCTACGTATGATTTTTCATGACCTGATCGATCGAACTAACAACATCGAATTAACTCTGACAAAATAAAACAGAAGTATTTGAGTTTTATTGATTTGAGGACATCTTTTCGTTGATTCTTCCCAATTTACAAAAAGAGCATAATGTATTATATGAAAAAAAGAATATTCATTACCGGGTTTTTACTTATTGTGTTTACCTGTTCAATGTGGTCACAAGTGGCAATGGGTAAGTGGAGTACTCATTTTGCCTATAACAGTGTTTCGCAAATTGCGCAGTCTGAAAATAAAATATATGCCGTTAGTAATGGCGCATTATTTTCGGTAGGTAAACTTGATGGGAATACAGAGTTTTACAGCAAATTGAACGGATTAAATGATGCATCTGTTTCACGTATCGAGTATGACCAAATCGACAAACAGTTGCTAATCATTTACGATAATGGTAACATAGATATTTTAAATAGCGGTGGTGTAACAAATTTACCCGACTTTCTTAACAAGCAAATAAGCGCAAGTAAGGTTGTAAACCATATCCAGTTATACGAAAATAAGGCATATCTTTCTTGTAATTTTGGAATCATTGTGTTGAACATGCTAAAAAAAGAAGTGGTCGACACCTATTATATCGGACCAGATGCTTCGGAGGTGAAAGTTCTCAATACAACTGTTAACAATGGAATTATTTATTCATTAACATCTTCTACCGTTTTCAAAGCTTCAGTGAATGACCCAAATCTGGTAAACTATACACACTGGTCAGCAACATCAGGACTGCCCGGAAACGGCGATTTTCAAAAAATTGGCTCATTTAGCGGACAAGTTATTTTATTACGCGGCGGATATCTTTACAAACAAGAAACGAATAATTCATGGACACCTCTACTACCAACAGTTTCGGTTAATGATTTTAATGTCACAAATGCAAGTTTGAATGTATTTACCGGAAATGCTACTTATCTTATCAATAGTCTTTTCAACATTTCTCCAATTACAAATTTAGGGACAATAACCGATGCTGAATTTGACGCTCAAAACAATACTTATTACTTTGCAGCGAACAGCCTGGGAATAATTTCATACAAACAAACTGGTTCAGAAACACCTGTTATAAATTACTTTAAACCAGGCGGACCAGCAGTCAATATTCCCTGGGACATGTCATTTGCAGGTAATAAACTATTTGTTTTACCAGGAGGTCGTTGGGCAGCTCAAAATAACACACCGGGCGCTGTGATGATGTATGAAAAAGGGATATGGACTAACATTCTTGGAAGTGATATTCAGAAAACAACAGGCTTAAATGTTTTAGATTTTATGAATGTTGCTGTTGACCTTACTGAACCTACTGATCCAAATGAACTTAAATATTCACATTTTTTTGTGACCTCATATGGGACCGGATTGTTCGAATTCAAAGATAATACTTTCTATAAATTATATAATGAGTCTAATAGTACCATAAAATCTATTTATCCTCAGGGGACCAACGATTATTCAATGTATATGCGATTGGATGGCGCTATTTATAATCAAAACAAGGATCTATTTCTAACAAATTCGGGTGTAGCCATTGGTTTAAAGGTTCTTATGGCCAATGGGACATGGACCCAACTTAATTATCCCTCGTTAAATAACAAAGCTACTCTTGGAAAAATTACAATTTCAAATCAAAATCCAAACCAAAAATGGATTAATTCAGTTCGTTATACACCAGGAATTACGATATTTGATGATAATGGGACGATAACAGATCAATCGGATGATAAGTCTGTTTTTATTTATCCATTTACATATCCAGAACAAGATAATAATGGTCAAACTAAATTAGTATCTATTTACCCGACTCTTATTTATACAATTGTTCAGGATAAAAATGGAGTTATGTGGGTAGGAACTGATATGGGTCCTTTTCTTTTTAATAATTTATCAAATGTTTATAATTCCGATTACACTTGTTCAAGAGTCAAAATCCCTCGAAACGACAGCACGAATTTAGCGGATTATTTATTGGTAGGAGAAAATATTATAGCTATTGCAATTGATGGCGCTAATCGTAAGTGGATTGGAACTAAATCATCAGGAGTCTATTTAATGTCGGAAAATGGACAAAGGACAATCCAACATTTTACGGTCTCAAACAGTCCGTTACTTTCAAATAATGTAATGTCAATCGCAATTAATCCTGTAACAGGGGAAGTATTTTTTGGTACAGACCAAGGAATTGTATCTTATCAAAGTGACGCCAATCAAGCAGGTACGACTTTTGGGGATGTGTATGCATATCCAAATCCTGTACGTCAGGGTTATACAGGAGTAATTACAATCACAGGGTTAATGGATAATACTCAGGTTAAAATTACAGATATAACCGGTAATCTGATATGCGAAACTGTTTCAAATGGAAGTATTGCAACCTGGGATGGCAAGGATGTTCATGGTCGGAAAGTTAGTACCGGAATTTATCTGGCCATTTGCGCCAATGCGGATGGAACTCAGAGTGCGATCACTAAGATATTGGTTATTAATTAAATCAGAAACTATATCAGTTACAAATTAGAATTGGTTAAAAAAGGCTTCTAATTATTCTGGGATATTAATAAATGTATTATGGATAAAGTTCAACGAATATCTTTTTTAATTATTAATAGCTTATTTATTGCGAAATACACAACTCGTTTAGGATACAGCCCATTGTTATTTATTGTTCTTTATTGTATTTTTATTTTGGGCGTATGGTTTCTTCTTTTCAAAAAAGAAAATCATCCAGAAAGTCCGAGTGCAAAAAAAGTTTATTTTATTATTTTATCTATACTTGTTTTTAACATCTTACTTTTACATTTTTTAATTAATCCATTAAATATTCAAGTTGATCGTTGGTCAGCAATTCACAATTTTATCCACAATTTATTTAATGGGATTTATCCATATTCAGCTCATACTCATCTAGGTGGATATGGATCTCCATTCCCCATTTGGCAAATATTTCATATTCCATTTTATTTATTGGGAAATGTTGGATTAGGAATGCTGTTTTCAGTAATACTCCTTTCTATCTTTCTAAAATGGTTTTTTGGAAATTACCGTCAACCATCTTTATTTATTGTACTTTTATTAATTTCACCGGCATTCTGGTATGAGGTAGCTGTTAGAAGTGATTTAATCTATAATTTCATACTTTGTTTTATTGCGATTTCAATAGTTTTCAAAAAAAAGTATACAATTGAAAATCAATCATTGGGTCTGGGTATCTTGTGTGGTTTGTTTCTTTCTACTCGGTTATCGGTTATAATACCATTTGCTATTTTTTTATTACCTAGCTTTTTTAAGGCTAAATTTAAACAACAATTTATTTTTATAGTAAGCTCATTGTGTGTATTCATTATTACATTTATACCCTTTATATTTTGGGATTTAAAAACTTTACTTTTCTTTGAATATAACCCTTTTATTTTACAGACAAGACAAGGCTCAATTCTGGAAGTCATAATTCTAATTTTACTCGTTTTATTTTTATCTACACATTGGAGGAAGAATTTTAAGTTGTGCGCTTCATTTATTTCAATAACTATTATCATTTTTGTAGCAATAACATTTCTTCATAGAATGGTAAATGAAAGTTTTACAAATAGCTTATTCAGTTCATCTTTCGATATTACATATTTTAGTATGGCATTGCCGTTTATTATTTATTCTTTAACTCCAGATATAATTTCTTCTAAGATTGAAAACAGTCAAAAAAAATGGTGATTAAAAACAAAAAAAACATATTGTTTTTAAGTATATCTATTCTTGTTTATGGAGTACTTTCAATTATTTGCTGGAACCATGGTTATTTCTGGGACAACATTCAACTTACATCCATAGAAGCACACTGGTATTATCTGACAGATTTCAAAACATTAATTATACCCAAATATGCACCCGAATATGGCATTTATGGAACAGGTGCACCACCACTTCTACCTATTATAACTGCAATTTTGTGGAAGATAATAGGATATAAACTTTGGGTATCCCACGCATTTATTCTTTTGTGGGCAATTATTTTATTTTATAATACCTGGAAGTTCATTCAACATTTTTTCCCTGTGAAATATGTTGGTTGGATTTCTTTTATCATTCTAACAGAAACTACACTTTTATCTCAATTCTCTATTGCGGCTTCTGATTTTATTCTATTTACTTCATTAATTATTTCACTCCGAGCTATATTCGAACAAAAATCCGTTTTGCTGACTATAGGTTTATTCTTTCTTTTCACAATAAGTACAAGAGGTATTTTCACCGGATCAATTTTATTCGTTGTACATTGTTTCTTTTACTATTCTTCAAAAAAAAACTTTTGTGAAAGATCTTTTTTTAGAACATTCATTCCATATTTTCCAGCATTTGTCTTAATATTATTTTATATAACAGACTATCTTATTGTTGAAGGTTGGTTTTTTTCAAATTCTAAATTTTCAAAGGCTCAAGATTTACCAATCGGATTAAATTTTATTGTAAAGCATTTCTGTGACTTTGGAATGCGTTTAATTGAAAATGGACGCATAATAATATGGATTATAGCGATTATTATTGCATGGAAAACATACAAGACTAAAACAAAGTTAACAACGGAAATGATATTTATTCTAACTTATTTTTCACTTCTAACTTGTTTATATTTGTCATTTGTATTCTTGACCAAAATGCCTTTTTTAACAAGGTATTTTATGCCTCATCTCTTTTTATTATCAATATTCTCACTGGTTGGTATTATTAAGTTTTTTAATGAAAAAAAAATAAAATTCATTTTAATCTTAATTTTCTGTTTTGAATTGACTGGACATTTTTGGATATATCCTGAAAAAGTTACTAAAATATGGGATAGTACTCTTGCACATTTGCCTTTTTATTCTTTAAGGGAAGAATGCTTCGATTACATTGATAAAACCAATTATAATTATAACGAAATCTCTGCAGGCTTTTGTTTATATGATGACAGAAGGTTTGTTGAACTTAAAAATGCAGATAAAATTGTTGGAAGAGATAAAGATAGGCTATATTTCATCTATTCTAACATTTCAAATGTACCTGATGAATGGGTTGATGAATTTAAAAATTCAAACCGTTGGATTCCTATAAAGAATTTTTCAAAGGGTTTTGTATACATTACAATATATAAAAACATAAGGTTTAAAGAAAAAGCAAAGCAATGAAAAACAATAAATCACTTATCCAGTTTATTAGGTTTGGAATAGTAGGCGTTTCAAATACCCTTCTTACTGCAGGTGTTATCTGGGTATTTATGAAACTGTTTCATTGTTCCGATTATGTGTCGAACTTAATCGGATACATCATTGGTCTGATAAATAGCTTTATCTGGAATCGAAAATGGACTTTCGAAAGTAAAACAAAACTGAGTGTGACGGTTTTTAAATTTATAGTTACCTTTGCTATCTCGTATTTATTTCAGTTAGCAAACCTGTATATGTTGTTACACTATACACATATCGATCCTTATCTTTGTCAGTTGCTTTCAATCGTGGTTTATACCTGTATCAATTTTGGACTAAACAAATACTACACTTTTAAAAATTAATGCCAAATGAATAAATCACTTAGTGTTATTGTTCCTTGTTTTAACGAGGAGGAAGTAATAAATGAGACCTATAAAAGATTGAAGTCAGTCCTTGCTAATTTAGCATACGAATCCGAAATTATTTTCATCAATGATGGTAGCACGGATGATACTGAGCACATTCTTTCAGAGCTGACAAAGACTAATAGCAACATAAAAATCATTTCATTTTCAAGGAACTTCGGACATCAAAGAGCTGTAACTGCCGGGTTGAATAATTGCAAATCGGATATGGCCGTAATTATTGATGCCGATCTGCAGGACCCACCTGAAGTAATTCCTGAAATGATTCAAACAATGATTGATTCGAATGCGCAGGTAGTATATTGTGTTCGAAAATCGAGAAAAGGAGAAGGAATTTTTAAAAAGCTGTCAGCAAAAGTGTTTTATCGTTTGCTCAATTTCTTTTCGGAAGTGAGGCTTCCTGTCGATACCGGTGATTTCAGGTTAATCGATAAAAGCATTATCCGGGAGTTCAACCAAATGCATGAGAAAGGAAAATACATTCGTGGATTGGTATCATGGATAGGTTTTAAACAAGTCCCATTTTATTATGAAAGGGAAGCACGCTTTGCAGGTGAAACAAAATACCCGTTTTCAAAAATGTTGAAACTGGCAACTACCTCACTGCTATATTTTTCAACAAAACCATTGAAGATTGCGAGCACATTAGGGTTCTTCTCTGTTGTTTTTTCGTTGATTCTGGGCGTATGGTCGGTTCTGGGTAAATTAATGGGTTATACGCATGCTAATTCAGGCTGGACGTCATTGTTTGTGTTGATTATATTTTTTGGGGGAGTTCAATTGGTAACCATAGGAATCGTAGGTGCATACATTGGCAATTTATTTGATGAAATCAAAAACAGGCCGGAATATATTATAGAGAAAAAAGTAAATTTTGAGACAAAGGAAGATGGAAAACAAATATAATCGTAAAAAATCAGATCTGTATTTCCACGTACAGCCTGATAACCTGAACTGCGCACAAGCTGTACTGAAAGGTTTTCAAAAAGAATTTGACATTAAAGATCAGGAAATCGAGGAATACCGTGCCTGGGGTGGTGGGAGAGCTAAAGAGGGAATTTGTGGAGCGTTATTCTCTGCAAATGTGTTACTCAATAAAATCGGGAAACCGGGAATTACTGAGGAATTCAATGCAATAGTAGGTAAAGTCCATTGCACCGATATCAAGAAAGCAAAATTTGCTTGTATTGATTGTGTACGGATAGCCGATGACCTGATAGAAAAAAAAATAAAGTAGAGCTTATTGCTCTACTTTTTATTTATGAGGTTCATAAATTCTTCACGCGTCTTTGCCTGTTCAAAAACACCAGTGAAATCAGAGGTTGTTGTAATCGAATGTTGTTTTTGTACCCCACGCATTTGCATGCATAAATGTTGTGCCTCGATGATTACCATAACTCCCATTGGATTTAATGTTTTTTGGATGCACTCTTTTATTTGGGTGGTCATACGTTCCTGAACCTGCATTCTGCGGGCATACACTTCCACAATCCTTGCAATTTTACTTAATCCTGTAATCTGTTTATTGGGTATATAAGCAATATGCGCCTTACCGAAAAAAGGAAGCATATGGTGTTCGCACATAGAATAAAAATCAATATCCTTGACAATTACCATTTGACGATAATTCTCGGTAAACATAGCTGATTTAATTATTTCTTCCGGACTTTGTTCATACCCCTGCATCAGGAATTGTAAGGAACGAGCAACACGTTCAGGCGTTTTCAGTAAACCTTCACGATTAACATCTTCACCTAAAAGTTGAATAATCTGTTTGTAATGTTCAGCAATTTGTTCCGTTTTTACAGAGTCAAAAGGAACGGGTTGGTTGATATTAAAATCCATCATGTATTTATTTAGAAACTGAAATGATTATTTGTTCGCGGACAATATAAATTTCGCTTCTCATTACCGGAAAAGCTTCAATTAATTTAGTCCTGAATTGTTGGGCCTGGTACTGAGAAGTGAAATCACCAACTCTTACTTTCCAGAAAGGAGATGAATAATTTACATAAACTGTCTGATCAGGAAAGGTTTCCCGTATTTGTCGTTCAATTTTAAAAGCTTCATTCTTTGCTGTACGTTGTACGTTGCTCGAAAAAACCTGTACACGATACCCATTTGAAGTAACCTGGTCCTGAGAGCTATTCGAATGTTTTTTATTAGCAAGCAATGGTTCTATTCTCTTGTCCTGATGAATTTTCACCGTAGCATGAGTTGTTGAATCAGTTGTTGAAAGTGCTTCAAAAATATTGTTTCGTTTCGAATCCGGATTTTGTTGAGCACGTAAAAAACCTACAATAAGTAGGAGAGCTACAAAAAACGTAAAATCTTTTCTTTTCATTTCTCCGATTTTTTAGGGTGCAAAGTTATACAAATGTTGCGGTTTTTCAGACAAGTAATAGCAATTTGTTGCTTATTTGTTTTGTAAAAATCTAATAATCAATTTTTATGGCAAGAATTAATTACTTACTATTAGTTATTAATTACTTAATGCTTATCTTTGTTTTAGTTTTTATACTTATCATGACAAAAACCAAAACAGCTATCATTGTAGCCGGTGGAAAAGGTATGCGAATGCAATCAGACATTCCCAAACAATTCATTGAATTACAAGGCAAACCCATATTAATGTACACGCTCGAAGCATTTTATCAATACGATGCTTCAATTCAACTGATTCTGGTACTTCCATCAATTCAAATAATCGTATGGAAAGAACTTTGTAAAAAATATGCTTTCAACCTGACCCATCAAATTGTACCCGGTGGACAAACCCGTTACTCCTCAGTTCAAAACGGACTTAAGCTAATACAAGCTTCCGGGTTAGTGGCTGTACATGATGGTGTTCGTCCATTTGTTAGTACCGAAACAATAGGAAGGTGTTTTGACGAAGCTGAAAAATACGGAGCAGCCATTCCGGTAGTC
>Ga0302209_10000447_pt1 | contig 19175 bp, 17 predicted proteins | sample II_Fen_E3_1_FD_194574 | JGI IMG/M metagenome (GOLD analysis project Ga0302209, IMG submission 194574) | Peat permafrost microbial communities from Stordalen Mire near Abisko, Sweden - II_Fen_E3_1 | ecosystem: Environmental > Terrestrial > Soil > Wetlands > Permafrost | place: Sweden: Abisko...
AAAGGCGAATTTGTTGAAAAGGAATGGGTAACCGGTCTAAATGCTCCTAAAGGAATTGACTGTACCAAAACAAAACTTTATGTCACTGACATCGATAGAGTAGTAGAGGTTGATTTGAAATCGGGAAAGATTATTAAAACCTACACGAACAGTAAAATTAAAAGTTTAAATGATATTAGTATTGCCACCAATGGTCGTGTTTATGTTTCCGATTCTGAAGGAAATTGTATTTTTTATGTCGGAAAAGATTCCCTTGAAGTCTTTCTGGAAAGCAATGAATTAGAAAGCATGAATGGTATTTATGCCAAAGATAATCTGCTCTATTTAGGATCAAATGGAAACTTAATTTCTATCGATCAGAAAACTAAAACTATAAATGTGTTGGCTAAAAAGGTTGGATATTTAGATGGCATTGAACAAATAGCACCGAATGTATTTGTTACTTCCGACTGGAGTGGCAAAGTTCAACTAATCATACCTGGTAAAGGAATTGAAAAGATTTTAGATTCTTCGGCTCTTAAAATAAATGCTGCTGATTTAGGGTATATACCTTCTAAAAAATTATTGTTAGTTCCAACGTTTTCAGATAATCATGTAGTAGCTTATAAACTGGACTTTGAATAATCAGAGCAAAAAACATACTTTAGTTTATCTTTAAGATAGTAGATTTTGTGATTTGAATCGTACATTTACGGTTGATTTTTTTCTTTTAGACTATTAATGGCCTCTTTTACAGTGGTTTTAAAAATCCTGTAAACCTAAATCAATTAAGAATTTTTCATTTAAAATCTATTAAGCATAATAGACTCAATTAATGATCCAATTTTCTCAGGTTCCATTTTTAGCTTCAGGTACGATTGGTTGGAGTTTGATCCTTTTACCCATTTATTTCCACCAAGCTCTTTACTTGCTTCACAATAACCTCCATCAACTTTATCCCAATACATTCCTACACCATTTCGAACAGCATATAGAACTGCAGTTTGATCAAAAGTTGAATTATTAAGTATTTCACCTTTAAAATTAGCTTTTATCCAGGGTGCGTTTTGGCTAAAGTGCATAAATCCTACGTATAGAGGAGTGTTGGCATTTATTGAATTAAATACTTTGCCTGTTTTTATGGCTGCACCAACTTCAAAACCTGTAAATGTAGTTGGAATTGTTATGTTCTGTAAAACAAATTGAGTAACTCCCGGCATATCACCATCAAAATTCCATTCTCTTTGTCCTTCGGGGAATTGTCCGCCCATAATTACAAATTCTTTCACCTTTTTCTCAATCAGTTCTTTTCCCGTCAGATTTGATATTGTATCGGCTTTTGATTGGATCAGCTTCTGAATATTCATAAGAGGACCAACCGTTACAATGACAATGCTTTTGTCGTCACTATTGGATAATATCTTTCTGTAAAGTGTGGTGGCTTCTTCAGCCTCCATAGTGGTCAATTTATGTGGGAATTTATCTGCAATGGGTTTGCTATAATTCCAGCTTTCAAAATGAGATGTCCCTTTTCTTGTCCCGATTGGAATGTTGGGATGATTATAATAACGGTCTACAGCATCGACGGCTGGAACCACATATTGTTCTGTCGACCAACACATCACTGCCATTATTTTACATTCACCTTTGTCAACGAAATTATGTAACATAACCAATGCTCCTAAATCATCCACATCACCGCCAAAATCTGTATCGAAAATAATCTGAACCTGTGAAAAGGTATTGATAGTAAGAAAAAGTGAGGCAATTAAGATAAGTATTCTCGATTTGTTTTTCATTTTATGTAACCTTTTTACTGATTTCTCTTGCAATCTTCACTTTTAGAGTTTCTGTCTTAACTTTCATCAAATATATTCCTTAATTCAAATCTGATGAATTGTTAATTGGAACACCATTCTTATTAGGCTCTCATTGTTTTATTATCTGACCGGATATTAAAAAGTATTAGCTTAGGACATTTTGGTAACATTCACTATGTCACTTGTAGGATTCGGGTAAATCTGAATCCCTTTTAAGTGCCTGATATCTGTTTTGAAATATTTTAAATGATGGAAAATTCTATTTAAAAACCGTTTATTCAATTCCTTCCCATTCCTGGAAAAAATCATCCAGATAATTCAACATCACCGTATGTCGTTTCTCAGCTATTTTTTTCGCTGTATCTGTATTCATCAACTCTTTCAGTAAAAGTAATTTTTCATAAAAATGATTTATGCTCGAACCCTGGCTCTTTTTATACTGTTCAAACGAAATATGTTTTTCTGGTTTAAGATCCGGATTATACATCTCCCGTCCTTTGCTTCCTCCATAAGCGAAAACTCTTCCAATGCCGATTGCACCCATCGCATCCAACCGGTCCGCATCCTGTACAATCTTACCCTCCTGAGTTTTCATGTTTGTAACCACACCTGAACCTTTGAAAGAAATATCCTGAATGATTTGACAGACATTTGCTATTTCAGTTTCATCAACATTCAGGCTTTCCAGCCATTCTCTTGCCAGCTGAGGTCCGATGTCTTCATTACCATCATTAAATTTCCAATCAGCGATATCATGAAGCAGTGCTGCCAGTTCAACAACGAATAAATCCACTTCTTCGCGTTTCGCAATTTGAATTGCATTTTTCCAAACACGATATACATGCCACCAGTCATGACCTGAACCTTCACCGGTTAATTCAGATTTCATAAAGTCTGCTGTTTGAATAACAATTAGTTCTTTTTCCATATTCTTAATTTTAGATTTATTTGATATTATAATCTATATAAAGGTTGATAGCATCCTAATCATTAACTTTGCCTGCATATACAGTTTACAGTTCGTTTTAACACAATAAATCATGATGTGGTATTACTTTTCCAAAATAATTGAACTGTTTTTAATCTGTTATTTTTATTTCATTTGCTAATTTCGTTGTTTTTCTGATACAAATAGAAACTATAATTATTTGTTCTTCTTTATAAATCCATACTGTTTTGCTTTTTCTGTTCCGGTAGGCATAGTTTTCATTGGCCTGTACAAAATCATTTTATTGTTAGTTGTTATCCCTTTAAATAGTTTTCCAATATTTTTATGAATTTCGTCACACTCCTCTGCTAATTTTGGTATGTCTTTCATGTCAACAGTTGTCGTATAAAGTATCGAAGGAAAATATCCTTCCGGTATGCTTTGTGCATATACCCTGAATATTACAGGTTTAGTTTTTACCGAGTCGACTGTAACCGGGAAATGATAGGTACTGTAGGTTTGTTTTGTGACTTTTTCTTCAAAAGTCAGTATTTCATTTTCTTTTTTATATTTCCACAGTTGATTTGCCGGTTTTAATAATTGTGTTGATATCCCGATTTTGCAAATCGCATCGATGAGATAACCTTTTTCATAATCAGATTTTGCTAACTTATACCAATCATAAGCGTCTTTATTCATGATCTTTAAAATTCCGGCCTGCATGTTATTGAGTTTCCATACATTTCCATACTTCCCATAAATAAAAGTGAAACATTTCTGATCGGTGCTGTCTTCAAAATAACTGACTACAACATACATTTCTTTATTTCGTGATTCATACCTGATTTGATATTCATGATTATCTGTTTGAGTAGAGTTGACTGAAGACATATTCTTCTTTGACGCATTCTTTTGATAATATTCATTCAATATTTTAAAATTATGTTCCTTTAAATTCCCTGTCAGTAGTTGCATTAAAACTTTTATATCGCTTTTCTTTTAATGTTCCTTTAAATTCCCTGTCAGTAGTTGCATTAAAACTTTTATATCGCTTTTCTTTTTCAACAGGTTGTCACTACAAACTCTCAAAACATTTTCAGGCTTGTTCTTTACGAGTCCATCAACAATCTGTTTATTTAATATATGAATCTGTCTTTTTATTTGAGGATCAATCCTGTCATCTTTTTTTGTCTCTCCCAATGTACAGGCCGACATAATAATAGTAAGGAGTGAGATAATTAATATTTTAATTTTCATCAAAAATGTCTCTAAGTATCGTTGTATAATAAATTATTCTATTCTATACCTGATTGATTATTATCTTGTTTCCGGTTGAACACCTACCATTGATATCAGATTATTGGCTTTAAGAAACAAATCAAGATTATCGGGTTGTTTGAATTCATTTCTTTTTAATAATTCATAATAGTCTGAAATTACTTTTGTTGATTTTTTTCCGTCGTTGTGTGAAATTATTTTTTCATACAATTTTTTTATTCCGGGATATAAATTTTGAGTTTCTGAATCAAAAGTCTCAGAATTATCTGTTCCGGTAATTAATGTCGATAAATAGGAAGTATAATTAAACTCAGCATCTTTTAATAAAAAGAAATCCGGATCTTCTGAATAACCTTGTTTTATTTCTTTGTTTCTTATTTTTAAATATTCAGTTAATGCCGGAGAAACTTTCCCTTTAAATAAATCGTAGTAATAGTCGTCCTTTTCATCAACATAATAGGATCCTTCACTATTCAAGAGCGATAAACCACATAATTCCAGGCATTTTTTAAATTCTTTTGTTGCCTGATCATTTGTTCCTTTTTCCATTTTTTCTAATATGTCCGGATATCTTATTTCAAGTGAATCATTGAAAGCATTCACAGATGTATAAAATATATAGTTAAATATTATATAAGTTGAATCCTGGTCGGCACGATTCATCGTGATAATACTCTTGTCAATAATTTTTGCCATGATGGGTATTGAAACAATATCAACTTCGCTACAACTTAGCATCTGATTTTTAATAGTATTGAAGTCTGTCTTTTGTTGTGCATTTTTACTTTCGTAATTCTGAATTTTACTTTGTATGGCACTATAATCCAGTCCTTCGGTAGTAAAACCAAATCCTGCACCGGCACTAGCATAACTATATGACGAAACAGCTAACAGTAAAAACAAGTGTTTTAAACTTTTCATTTGTAATAATTTTCAAATTTTGTTGGATTCATTCATGTCGACACTATTGGAAAGACTATGCTCACAATTCGTGAAAAATGAATAAAAATTAGTTAGTTTTTGTGATTATTTATTCGTTTAATTTGACTTTCATAAAATCAAATGCTCCTTTACGTAAATTTATTCCATATTCAAGATAGGCTTTCAGGCATGCCAAAAAGTTGGCCCATCCTTCCGTATTACCCTTTAACCAGTTAATCCCTGATTCATTGTTTTTTCTGCCTTTTTCTGTTACAGTTACAACGGTACTATTTTTGTCAACAGATAAAAGGGTTATTTCTACCAATAATTCAGTGTTATCAATCTTCCAATAGTAAGATATATACTTGTCTGCTTCAATTTTATCCACCCGGATCTGAAAATCAATTTCAAATTCTGGAAACTGCCATATTAATTGCTTGCCGGTTTCCATTCTGCCACTGCTTTTTGAAATAAAGTAGTTTGACATTTTCTCCGGATCAATGATTGCTTCAAATACTTCATGGTTTGGTTTGTTTATTTGAAGTGAAGTTTTTATTTCAAGAAGTTGTGTCTCCATAAACAATGACTTTATTAATAAAATATTATCAACACTGAGATATATCGCACTTTCCTTGTGACAAAGCTGTTGAAAATGTTAAAATAAGTGATAGGACATTAAATTGTTTCTATATATTTTAACGTTTTGGTTTTTCAAAAATGGAATGATCTATCTTTAAACTTAAAAAAATTACATAAGATCTTTAACACTCCCGACAATTAATATAAGTAATTTAATTTTATGTAAAAGTACTCTATTTTTTGGAGTTTATTTAATAAAAGTAACTGTTCTGGATATATTATTCCACAATATTATTTGAATCTGAATAACCGGGATTTACTCCATCAAGGTTTTTTTTATTACGATTGAATTAAATTTAGCAGCCTCTTCCATAACAGGACTATGCGCAGAATTCTCGAAAGTGAAAAATTCTTTCTTGCGGGCTTTTAATTGATTGAAAAAGTCTTTTGCAACCACATATGGAGTTTGATTGTCATATTTTCCCTGAAATATATAAACGGGTACTCGCATGCTGTCAATCTCGATAAAAAGATTCTTTTGAATTACTGCAGGCCAAAGATGATTGAGAGAAAACATGCTGGCTTTCATAAATCTCATTTTATCGTTTAATGTGTACTCTTTTGCTTTGAGAACCATTTTGACCAGTGGAAGCATACTTCTCATTTCATGGGTAACACCACCCCCGTATTGAGATACATAATTCCGTTCGGACATGATATATTTTGACCATACATTCATACCGGCAAGTGAATCCGGGAAAGTCAATTTTGAGAGCGATTCAATTGCTCTCGTGTTATTTTCCTTCCGTGCCTGTTCCTTTACCCATTTAAATGAAATTTTTTCTCCTTTGTATTGTGAACACACCTGACCGATTCCAAAATAGGCATAAAATAGTTCAGGATACTTATATGCCGTTAAAATACCTAATAAAGAGCCCCAGGAATGTCCCATAAGATATATTTTATCTTTTTTAAATCTTTTGGCAAGTAGCATGCTCAACTCCCTGGTATCGGATATGAATTGAGGCAGATTCATACTCTCAACTGGAATGTCTTTTGAAAAAGATTTACCGGCACCGCGTTGTTCCCAATAAACCATCACGAAATCTTTTTCAATTGCCCGGTTTGTGCTTTTCATAAATGTGAATTCCGGACTCCCCGGTCCACCATGGAGAAAAAGTATAACCGGTTTATTACGGTCTTCACCCCGAATAATCACATATTGCTCCTGACCGCCTAATTTTACTTTTTCAATGACAGAAATGCTTCCCGGAATGATTTTCCCATTTGAATTGGTTATCGGATCAGCGGTACCCGGACTCTTCATCCATAGTATTGCCAATAGGCCCAAAGTTATTACCAGAAGTCCAACAACAATGTACAAAACTACATGTAAGATTTTCTTTTTCATTTTATCTGATTTTAAAGTTAATAAGATAGGTTCTGAATCTCGCATTTCAATATCTTTTTGCCTTCCCATTTAACAGAAAGTCTTATCCGGTTTATTTTGTGAAGATGTTTGTTTTTCAATTCTTTACATTGATTTTATGAGTATTTATTTTAGTTTGCAAATATAATAAATGGTTTTATAATAATTGATGATATTAGTTATAAAAACCTGTTGACCTAAAATGTGGAAATACATGAACTCATTTTAAATTCAATATCACACAGCTCAAATCCGTCCTATTCCTTATAAAAATAGATTTTGGTACTTCATGAAAGTCTACATGTTCAATTGTGCCCTTTCTACCAACAGATCGTAATGTATAATCGCTCCTTGTTTCACTTTACAATTAAAAAATTTTTTTTTTATGGACATTGAAGATAATCAATCAAAATTATCTGTGTAAATCAGTGTAATCTGTGGACAAACTCTTTCTTAATTTCTTTCATTAAAAAATGTTCCGTGGAAATCAGCTCTATTGAACAGCTTGCGGATAATTATATATTAAAAAACAAATTCATATCTTTGTGTTAATATTCCACGGTTACATACAAAATTGATTTCTTATGATTTTATTAAACAAAAGTGAGTATTATAAGCTATTATTGCCTTTAAAAAAAGTTGAAATAAATCATTTATTTGCCGAAGCAGTATTGCTTGGACATGTCCGTGGAACCGTTTATGTTGATACGGCTGTAAATCCGGCCACATTTTATGTAATGCATCCTTATGGCATGTCCCTTCTCTTTGGAAATACCGGGAAGGAAGAATTCAACACATGGTTACTTGGTCATGCTTTAAATAATTTTCATACCAGGAACCGGTATGAATGGCTCCAGGCATATCCCGAAAAATGGAATCATGAAATAAATACAATGTGGAACGAGTATTTAGTAAAACCGGAGGACAATAATCATCGTGTTACAGATCCCAGGATTGAAGTCAATACACGTGTCAATTTTAAATTCAACAAATCGACCTTTCTGAATTTTAAAGAGAACAGCCATCTTGCTGTGGGTAATACGATCCGTACCACACCTGAAATTTTCGAAAATATGCAAGGGAGCGTTATACCCGGTCGTTTTTGGGATAATGTAACCGATTTTTCAAAACAGGCAGTTGCCTATAGCGTATTGGTTGGAGATCAAGTCGCATCTACGGCCTTTTCGGCTTTTATAATTAATGATCAGTTGGAAATCGGGATTGAAACTTCCGAAGCATTTCGTGGGAAAGGATATGCCCTATTAGCTTGTTCAGTGTTGATCGACTATTGCCTTGAACATGATTTTGAACCTGTGTGGGGTTGTAAACTCGAAAATACAGCTTCTTACCTGTTGGCACAAAAACTTGGATTTGAACCTACCATTTATTGGCCGTTTTACAGACTACACTGCTGACTCTGCATTAATACATCTTAATTTGGAAATCTTTCATTCCTTTACGATAAAGAAATGTAGATTGGTTTTGATGTTTTTTTTTTATTGCGTCTAAAGTCACATGGATACTTCACTCTTTCTTTAAATACAATCAACATCAAATTCCATTTCAGGAGGATGATGCTGATTCTTATTTTATATTTTTCAATATTTTAAGGCACTCTTCGAATTGATGATTTGGCCTGAGTTGATAGTGAATATATTGCTGCTAATCCATTTAGATTTTTACAGGGATTGTTCTCAAATAATCATCCATATTTATAGTTGAAGGCAATGCTTTTTTTAGTGCTGGCGTTGGACGCAACCAGACAACAATGGTATCTTTTCTGTTTGAAAGGTTAATCTGTGACATGTTAATTGCTACAGGTAATAATTTCATACCGGCCTCTAATGTTTCGTTGTCCAGACTTTGGATCCCTTTTTTATCCCCAATCAACAAAGGGTAAAAGTCATTTTTTGTAAACTCCATATCAACCAATAAGCTGTCAATACCGTTTATTACTGTAATCGCATCGGTAATATTAAACTGTTTTGTTGATACATAATTGTCATTTGTACAATAGAATGCAAGACAAGCATACTTTTCATTATCCTGGTTCCATTCAGGATTTTCATTTTTGTAAAAAAGTCCTTTTTCATTCAATTCAATCACCAGATCAATCAGCTGTTCTGCATTTAAATACAAATATTCCGGTTTTGAAGTTGTAGAACAACTGAATATAAATACCATAGAAATAAAAGAAAGATAAATTTTTGTTTTCATGTCATAGTGATTTTTTGAGTTAGTATTTCGGTTAAATTTTATCTGTAATTTGATTGTTGATATCAGGATGTTTATCAGGTTTAAATTATAAATGGAAACTATTTATTTGATACTTCTGCATTTTTCTTTGCAATGATGGTGAACACTTTCTTTTCTACTATCATTTCTTTTATTTTAAAACCTGTCATCTTTAAAAACAAAGAAATTTCATCCTTTGTGAAAGCTCTTAAAGTGGATAAGTCTTCATAAACAGCTATTCCATTTTCTTCTTCAATCGAATAGGTTGCATACCAGTCATAAGTCCATCCAGTCTTAAGGTTCTTCTTTAAATGACTGGTTCTGATTATCTTTTTATTGTTGTGAATGATAGTTTGATCGAAATCATCAAAGTTGTCGAAGATCTCATTTGCTTCAAAAAAACCAACTATGAACAGTCCATCATCTTTCAGTGCATTGTACACTCCTGTCAGAGTGTCTATTATTTCCTGATTCTCCAACACATAGGCTATCGAACGACCTGTAATTAATACAGAGTCAAATTGTTGATGGAATGACAAGGCACGCATATCACCCTGTACAAATTTACCGTTCATCACTTCGTCCCGGGCTATATTCAACATCTCGGTATTTAAATCCAATCCCAGGTATTCATATCCATGGGTTAAGAAACGACGTGCAAGCATACCGGTTCCACAGCCAATTTCCAGGATATCCCGGCAGTTATTTTCTGAAAGTATACGATCATAAAAATTGAATTCCTGGTCATAATCAAAAATATGTTGATACATTTCATGATAAACTGTTGCCAGGTTTGAATAGAGAAGCGTCATGTTAATTGAATTTTAACAGAATGAAAATTGAAAGACATAATGTTCTGCTGATTATGAAATATTGACTCAATCATTAATTATAGTTTTTACTTATTTTATAATCTCCAATCTGTTTTTTTTAAATAATTCAACATAACTTATTTTATTTTTGCAACCAACCAAAATGATGTAAAACCCGCAATGCACGTAATGTATTCCACCTGCTAGCTGTTCCGGGCAACTCCATATCGAAATGCGTTTGTCCAGGATGTTTTGCCTGAATGGGCCACTTCTTATCCGGTCTTTGTTTCTTAATCAGAATATTCAGTGCATCGCTCATACGAGGATCAAATTCAAATCCGGCAAGTTGAAAATAGTCGAGTGCCCTTAAAATGTCGTATCTCCAACGGGAAGGATACGATAACAAAAGCATTTTCGGGTCAATTATCTCTCCGGTATGATCTGATTTGAATAAGTTATGCTGAAGAATAAACTCCCTTGATTCGTTTTCGGCTGTTTTTAATTCAGAAATCCGGTAGGAGTACCCCATATGTACATATTCCAGTATTCCTTCAACGACTGATATGGTTGAATGCAACGAACTGTGCGTTGCCCCTGATCTGTTGTATTGGCAGTTAAATCCTCCATCTTTCATGTGAAGAGATAGTATATTGTCTACAATGGATTTTAAATCGTTTTCATTGGATTCAAAATAAGAAGCATAATTTAAAAACATCCCATTTATACAAACATCGCTTTTTGAAACTGATCCAATAGGATAGATTCCACCATCATGGGCTTTGTTTTCATTTAATATCTTACGGATGCTCTGTTGTATGTCTTTCTGTTGATGGGATATCGAAAGGTTTTTTAAATCAAGCAATGTGTAGTGGGTCGATGTCCATTTGGGTTGATAAAACTTTAATCCCCAATGACCATTCTGTTTCCTGTAAGAAAGAAATTCCTTTCCCCAGCCCTCAGTTGAGATCCTTTCCTTTAAGGCGGGCTTGTTTGTCTTTAACAAGTCACGGTAAACCTGATATTGGATGGATACATCACCATTGAGCAACCATTCTATTACTTCGTTATCAAACATATTGCAGTCTGTTTCAAACATTGTTGAAGAAATACAGGGTTCCGTGAAAATATTTTTAGCGTAAATATTTATAATGTTCAGGTAGAATGGTGGAATATAAAAAATGCAAATATATTTATTTAGAACAAATAAACTATCAAAATGTTATTGTATTTTGAAAAATGATGTCTCTGTATGGCCAAATTGTAAAATGAAATCTGTGTAAATCATTGTAATCTGTGGACAATCTCTTATAAAAATAATCTGTGTAAATCTGTGTAATCAGTGGACAACAATTTATCATATAATAATATCCAAAAGTTTTAATACATATAATGCCTCTTTTTTACCGGATAATCCCTGAATCCGAACTTTGAAACAATTGTTTTGATCAATAATCAGGATAACAGGTTTCCCGGTTAGTTTGCTCCATTTCTCTGCTGTATCGGTAGCCTCAACTCTGGTTACAAAATTTCCGATCTGGATAGAGAAGTTATGCCTGACGAAGGGTACATAGTAGACAGGAAATTTTAATTCCGATAATTTGCTTGCAAACTGTTGTGCACTTTTACGGGTTGTAAATCCGGACATGCGTATTTTGTAAAATCTGTCCTCATAAACCATCAGGGTAGGTTTCCCTGAAATCTTACCAAGCCTTTTATTTTCTTTTAAAGCATTTGACCTGTTTTTATATGCCCCGATCTGAATGACAAACCCTTCTTTCGAAATAAAGGTGATGTAGTCGTTTACCTTAAATTCATTCTTATGGGTACTGTTTGAAGTTGAAACAGCCTTCATAAGTTTGGCAAGATCAAAATGTGGTTCTAATAGTGCCGGAAGATCATTCACCGGACTCATTACGAACTTGATACCATCCACAATATCCCCATCCATCGAACGTTTTATCGTAACCGGTAGTTGAGTGGGTAATGATTCCATATTCAGAATCTTTAATTGCTCCGAATCGATGCGGGCAATATACTCTCCCGGTTCAATGCCCAGGAAATAAATATAACCATCCGATTCAGTCAGCGTTTCGGCAACAACTGTTTTGCTCTCCTTTTTATAAAGCTTTACCAGTATCCTGCCAATTCCTTTCAGTGTATTTTTTGTATTCATATACACCATTCCGCTCACCTCGCCCAGGGATTGTACCGGAATATCCACCCTCTTAAACTGATTGGGATCAATCAGTATTCTGTACGTGTTCTGTTTAAACCGCCAGGCAATATTGTTCAATTCGTTATTGTTAAATTCAACTGTGTAATAGGTGAATGCATTCAGATCGGGAACCCTAATTATGGAGTCTTTTTTACTGAATCGGGCACTTCCTCCGCTTATTCTCAACGAGTTCAGTTTTACCATGGGCTCCCCGGCATCAAAAATGCCATTTTCATTCATATCGAGAAAAGGATAGAACGAGATGCCTCCTTTTCCAATGGAAGAGTTATTGCTTGTATGGATGTTGCTTTTACCACTTCCAAATGCCAGACTGCCTTGTGCGCTTTCCGACATGTACATTTGCCCGCTGCTGTAGGTGGTTGCAAAATTAGTTTTAGCAAAACGAAAATCATACTTGAAACTGAATGTCAGTGTATGATTGTTCGAAGATAAATCTCTTCGGTAGGCTAGTGAAAAATTTCCTTTCGGTATATATTTCTCAATCGTCATTTCATAGGACATCAACCGGTTTTCACTCAGAATGTATTGTGCAGAAGGACGTAAAGTGAGACCTTTATTAAGCCTGTAGGACAAGGATAAGTTAGTACTCAGGTATGCGGCTTGTGGATTCGTCCAGGTGCCCTGGGTGGATAAGTTGGCACTTAACCGGTCGTAGTAGGTGGAAACTATTACATTAGCCTGGTTGTAGTTCAAAGCTTTATACACCATCTGCGAATAGTCTAATTTGGCATAGCCGCTTACTCTGTTTATTTTCAAAGGAAACGAGAGTTTTACTTTCCGTTCTTCGAGAGCATTGAAACTCGTAGCCAACTGTCCTTCGACGTATTTTGTATAGTCGATTTCGAGCAAGGCATCTTTCGTTATATAATAATTCAATAACCCGCTTGCCCTGACTCCATGATCGTATTCGGCATAGATAGTAAGTCTGCTGAAGGGTTGCAACGTCATTCTTGCAAACGGAATATAAGGGGCATTAGGAATGGATGACAAGTATTCGACTCCTCCTCCAATGGTCATAAAGCGGCTTACTCCATAATTGAAATCTGCCTTTCCGTAACGGCGTTTAAAAGTGCTGTCCTGTACTAATCCACCGGTAAGCCCGTATTCAAATTCGTTTTTCGACATGATAGTATAGGGTACATTTAGGATACGTTCTTCCGTCCGTTCTTCTCCCAGGGGACCATAAAATTTTAATTTCAAAGTGGTATATCCGTATACTATGGGTACTTTAAAAACATAAATACCTGATGCATCTGCCGTGGTATAATCCACAAGTACATTGTTGATGTACAATTCGACTGTCCAGTTGGGTTCTGTCTTCTCATTAATGTTGTAGTATCCAGTTGCCTTACGTACTGTGGTGGGAGTATTCCGAACACTTGCTCCAATCACCGGGGCACCGATAAACGAGATGGAGGAAGTGGATAGTTTCCCGGCCAGGGCTTGTTTTATGATCCCCTTATCATTATCTATCCAGCGCCAGATATAATTCAGCTGATTAATATTGAATTTTTGTTGGTCGTATAAATTGACAGAAACATCGGCTTCACCGAATAGAAATTCAGTTCCTATAGCCATTCCAACCTGATTAAAGGTTTTTAAATTCCAGGATTGAGTGGAAGATGCTGACCAGTCCAGAGTCCCTGCTTTAAAAAAGTGGTAGCCTCTTTGAATGATGGTATCAACAGGTATCTCCCCTTTCACTTTCGACATGTTTTTTCGCATCTTTTCAGTACGAGCCAGGGTGACAACCGGCAGTTCAAAACCAGATTTTAAAATCATGGAAAGTGTCCGGTAATTAAAAGTCAGGGTAATACCAAATGCATCCAAAAACAAGGACGATTCCAGATAATAGACACCCTGTTCTTTGATCAGGCCATTTTTTAGTTTTATGGTTTTGGTACCGGTTTTAATTTGTTCAGTGGTCAGGTCTATAGTATAGGTACGGCTTTCGTTGATTATAAATCCGGTAATGCTGTTTCCATCCGATGAAAAGCGACAGGGTATTTTGAGGGTCCTGAATAGATCTTCAATATTCACGCACAACATTTTATTTTTTGTGTACAAGGCATCGACGGTGAAGTTGTCGAAACCGCTAACGATCACTTCCACCGGAATCTGGTCGTACAGGTTACCTGGTGCAGACTCTTCATCACTAACCTTCGGTTGTGCATTCAATTCGTTAACCGGAAAGAAGGAAAAAAAAACCACTATTGATATTAAAAAAAGTAACAGGGAGTGACTATTCCGCCTCTTTTTCTTCCTGTTAACAGGATGCTCACTCTTGAATTCCGACTTTTCCATTTACTGTTCCTGATGAAAGGTAATGTCAAAATTACCCGAATAGGTTCCTTGAATGGCGTTGGCAGGGATATGCAGCGTACCACCCACTTTAAAAGGAGTCATGTAGTTGGAATTGGTATTTACTGTAAATGAGGAACCGTTGATTCCGTGTTCGGTAGGCCCGATGTCAAAAGTAAGCGTTCCACCGTTGCTGCAGGTCAGGGTACCCGTTGGAAAATAAGTAAAACTAACTGTATTGCCTTTCGATAATTTGATTTCAAAAATTGCAGGTTGAGCATGAGGTGTGATGTTTAACAGTACAATGTTTCCTGTCGATGATCTGCTTCCATCCCAACCAATGCTGACAGTACCTCCGCCGGTTCCGTTGACGAAGTAGGTTCCAAAATTGATGGCTTGTGTTTGGGTGGCAGTGATAGTTTGGGAGGATATAACGTTGAACGTTATCGGAATGTTGTTCTGGGTGTCCGAAAATTTGTGTGTTCTGTCCAACACCATTTTTTGAGCTGCTATTGAGCCAATCTTAAAAATTAATACAGCAGCAATAAATAGTATTTTTGTAATTACACGAACTTCTTTTACAATTTCCATGACTCATCGTTTTGTTACATTCTGTTTTTTGAATGTTTTTCATCTTCTATTTTATTTCCAGTTCACTTTCCGCGTAAACAAAAGGTTTTATATTTCCTTTGGCGGTGTATTGAACGTTGAATTTCCCGGTCGTAAATTTCTTTGTGGCAGAAGTGTCTAATTTAATGACCATTATTCGTTTACTGAGGTTAGTATACACCCCGACCCCGGCCACCGTGCCCACCAGTACCGGTTTACCCCGGGCAGGAACATACTGAACGGTTATATCACCATATGTTGAAATATTTCCGGTTCTATTAATCGTTAGTTTCATGTTTTGAGTATTTCCGTGAAGTGGCATTAATTCTAAATTGCTTAAGGTTACACTTACATTGACATCACCTACTCGGATGATGATAGGGATGCTGACACCGAAAATTGGTATTAACTGGACATTCAGCAGTTTTTTATCCTTGTTCGATTTACCCATCCCAAGTGGATTATAGTTTTGTTCCGACCTGAAGTATAAATGGGATCGGTATTCCCCTGCCTTCATATCGGCTTTTCGTCGGTATTGTACCAGGATGACCTGTGGCTCACGGGGTGCCAGGGTGACCTGACGTGGAAATATACGTAAATACGGGTCGGAAAACATCTGCCCCGAATCGGGCTGTTCTATGGTAACGAAACTCCCATCTTCCTTCATACTCCGTTGAACAAACGAAATGGTATAGGTCGCTGTATCCTGTCCCATGTTTAACAGGTTAAGTTGTCCTTTTTGCTTGTTTCCTTCAAAAACTACCCGGGATGGTGTTACCATTAAATCGCCCTGAGCCATAATCTGGAAGCTGAAAACCAACTGTATTATAAGGAAAGTAAATAATATCCTTTTCATTTTTATACTGTTCTGAATAAGTTTTATAAAATAACAAACAGGAAGACCCTACCTTCAGAGCCTTCCTGTTATATTAGAAAGGAATAATCAATTATAATCCACAGTTACAGGAAATGTTCCCGCATAAATTCCACCAAGCTGAGCTGCAACTACAGTTAATGTCCCACCAACTGTGAAATTGTCGGTCCCGGTTGCACTTAATGTGCTGGAAATAGCATCCGCAGCAGCACCCTTGAACCGGGCTGTTAATGCACTGATTGTCATTGTTGCAGTTGCACCGACGGTTTCAGTTACTGTAATTGTTGCAGGCAAAGTAAGGTTGTATACTGCAGAATTAGATCCTGTAACATTATATCCTGCATTTGTTGCAATGGGTGAAATTGCTGATGCTGAAACTTTTCCGCCAAAAACTCGAGTAAGTGAATTTGAAGGTAATAGAACAGTACCACCTGTTGCGTCTAATAAAGTTATAGACCCAAAATGTAAAGGTGAAGTTTGTATCAACGTCATTGGAACGATTAATTTTGCTCCTGCTGGTGTTGCACCGACTGTTGCTGAAGTCTGTGCCATTGCTGTTGTTGAAAATTCTGCCATCAAAACGACAGCTACGAAAAGAATAATTTTTTTCATTGTTTATTATTTTTTTTTGATATTAAATTACTTTTGTTTGTAATTGCATTTCTCGATATTTCAATTATAATCAACTGTTACTGGAAATGTTCCGGCATAAATTCCTCCTGCTTGAGCCGGAGCTACTGTTAATGTTCCACCAACTGTGAAATTATCAACACCACCTGCACTAAGTGTACTGGTAACTGCATCCACTCCTGCATTATTTGCAAAACGAGCCTTCAATGCACTAATTGTCATTGTAGTTGTTCCTACTGGTTCGGTTACTACAACTGTTGCAGGCAAAGTTAATGCATAAGTTGCAGAATTAGACCCCGTAACATTGTAAGCTGCATTTGTAGCAAGAGGAGCTATTCCTGATATAGCCAAACCAGAGCTAAAAACACTTGTTGTTGAATTAGAAGGTAGAATTACTGTACCACCAGTACCTGATAATAAATTTATAGATCCGAAATGTAAAGGTGAAGTTTGAGTCAACGTCATTGGTACGATTAATTTTGCTCCTGCTGCTGTTGCTTCTACAGTTGCTGATGTCTGAGCCATTGCTGTTGTCGAAAATCCGGCCATCAATACGACAGCTACGAAAAGAATAATTTTTTTCATAATTTTTTTTTTTATTTGTTTTTAAATTTAAATTGTTTTGTATTTTTGAAGTTAATATTTCCAATTTGTAATAATAAGAATCAAAGTGGTTGATTTAATGTTTGTCTTAACAAGTCGTTTCCATTTATGTTTTTGTCTTGTTTTTATTCCCCTTCTGTCAGGTTTTGGTTTCATCTATGGGACATTTTCATTCCCTCTATTTGTATAGATTCATTTATAAAAATGAAACAGATAAAGTTGCTTTTATTCTTTTAATTTCGATGCAAATATAACTTTTATGGCATTGCAATAAATTCATATAAATACAACTTTAAATGATTTTGATACAATGTAAAAATAGAGGTATTTTATTATTATGTGTGTAGACTAAAAACAAAGACTAAAAATTAATTTGTGAGGCAAATTAACGCTATATTTAATTACGGATAAATGATATTTATTACGTATGTATTTTCAGTACAATTGAAAATAAAAACGAATGAAACGCAACTATCAGAAAATAAGAGCAAAACAACTTTTTAATCTACATCTAAAAAATTATAAATTTATTAAATGTAGCAGAAGTAGTAACTGCTGAATATGTCTTACTATTACAAAGCTGTATAAAAAAATTAATTAAAAAAATACAAATATGTTTTTGTGTCGTCAGTAAGGTTAAATGCGAAGGGTAAATCCGGCTGGATACTCATTAAGAATAACAAAAATTATATTTAATTATAATTAAATATACTTAAACTAATGATTTATAAATCGAATACTTGAAATTAATATTACATCTTTTTATTAATAAAATTCGAAATGCAGCTTTCTCAGCGGTCAACTTATCCCAGTAGTGATGAATCAGAAAACCAATATTTAGTACCAAGAGCATTTTTTTGAAATTAAATTCAACCAAATTAAATAATAAGAAAAAAATGGTTATCAGAAGTCGTATATTAACTGACTTGAGATAACCATGTCTTTTGAAATTTTAAATATATCTATCAGGGTTTTTGGTTGTCCATAGTCCTGAATAATCAATGCAATAACTACTTGAATAAATAGCCGATAAAAGCCGTTATTCCCATCGCAATGGTGCTCCAGAAACATATTCTCAAAATTCCTTTAGTCTTACCCGAACCTCCGGCTTTTGCAGCAACAACACCTAACAGTGCCAGGAATAGAAGAGAAAATGTATATTGGTATATAACCATTTGATGGATAGGCGCAAACAAAGCAATTGTAAGTGGCAATATCCCTCCTGAAGTGAATGCCAATCCCGATGCAAGTGTGGCCTGTAGTGGCTTTGCCTTCGTTATTTTCGTTATCCCTAATTCATCCCGGGCATGGGTTTCCAACACGTCATGTTCAGTAAGTTTTATGGCTACCTGCATGGCCAGTTGACTATCCAGCCCCCTTTGTTCGTACAGGTCGGCCAACTCCAGCAATTCTTCGTCAGGTTTGGTGGCAAGTTCCTTTTTTTCTCTTTTTATATCTGCTTTCTCAATGTCCAACTGTGAACTCACCGAAACATATTCGCCAGCAGCCATTGATAAAGCCCCTGCAACCAATCCGGCAATTGTAGCCAGAACAACCGGGCTTCTGGTTGCACTGGCAGCTGCAATACCAATTGCCAGACTGGCAGTTGAAAGTATTCCGTCATTTGCACCCAGAACAGCAGCTCTTAACCAGCCACTTCTGTTTACATAATGTTTCTCAATAGTCATTATTTTTATAAATTTGTATTGTTTAAATTCCCTAAATCTGATGGCATACTATTCCGTTATAATATCATTCTGATACTATATGTTGTTGATAATAAAGAATATATATGGATGGCCTAATATATGAGTCGCATATTCTTCATTCTGTATAAAATTTCCATTCTGGTCGACTCTTGTTTCTCAGATTGATTTATCCTTCAATACGATCATTTTTTCATTCTTCTTATTCCTTTACGGTATTCGTGGATTCCGATGG
>Ga0302209_10000452_pt1 | contig 19155 bp, 13 predicted proteins | sample II_Fen_E3_1_FD_194574 | JGI IMG/M metagenome (GOLD analysis project Ga0302209, IMG submission 194574) | Peat permafrost microbial communities from Stordalen Mire near Abisko, Sweden - II_Fen_E3_1 | ecosystem: Environmental > Terrestrial > Soil > Wetlands > Permafrost | place: Sweden: Abisko...
GGTAATGGAAACCTGCTGTATACTCATCAGGTTCATAGTCACGTTGGCATCTTTCCTGCGAGAGGATACTACCACTTCTCTTATCTCATTGGCTGCTGATTTTATTTCAAGATCAAGTTTCACCGGCTGATCCAGGTTAATCTTTTTTGTGACCGGTTGATACCCCACATAAGAAACTTCAATTGTATAATTCCCCTTGGGAACACTGATAGAATAAAATCCGTAACTATTTGTTACAGTGCCACTTTTTAATTCTTTAATAGAAACCGTTACACCTATAAGTGCTTCTCCGTTCGCTTCATCTTTAATGTTGCCGCTCAGACTTGTTCTTTCTCCCGATGGCTCGGCAAAAATACCTGCAAAGAATGACAGCAGCACGAAAGATAAAATCACTTTCCGTAAATTCATAATCATTTGTTTATAGTTTTGGTTTTCTTGTCTTGTCTTGTGTATAAGTGAATCTCAACATAATTCATTTTAGAGTGTTGAGATCAAAAACAGTGCAAAAGTAGGACATTCTGTATTTATTCACATATTAAATCCGTTGAATCCACGAAAAAGGGGGACGAACGTACTAAAGATGGATATGTAAAGCTTTAATCAGAGAATAAACACCCGATGAACAAAAGGCAGATGCCGTCTAATTGTTCACAGAGATGGTTATTTTGCTTTCAGATGTAGGTTTGAATCAAAAAATAACTCACTCAAAAATAAAATCGGCTGAACATTGTTTGCAAGGTTCAGCCGAAGGTAATGTCGTTGATAAAATAAACTAAGCGACTTCAGTAGCTTTTTTTGATTTACGATACAAATAAGAATTAAAAATATTTCTTTTTGCAAAACGCAATTGCTTATCGGCATTAATTAACCTGGTAAAGATATTTTGTGAAACCCCGAAATATTCGTAGGTAGAACCATCTAAAAATGAAACTTCAAGTAATTGACCTTTTAATTTTAAATCGGCTATGCCCGATTCTGCTGTAATTGTATTATATTCCACTTCATTTGCAGCTTTTGTTTCGGGTGAAATGCTTACTAAGAAATGATATCCATCAATGATTTGTCGGCTTTTAAGTTCAGCTTCCTTGGCCTGCTCATCTCCTGCCAGAAATTTGTCAGGATGCCATTCTTTTACTAAATTACGATAAGTGGATTTTAATTGTTTAAGATCTGTGTCGGGTTCAACATTAAATAATTTCTTGTATTCGTTAATACGCTTCATAAATTGCTCTTTTTCTATAAATTTTATTTTGGTTGCTTGGTAGCTTTTTCTAAATCGGCTGCAAAGGTACTGAATTTATAGGTTTTAATACCAATAATTGATTGCTTATTCGCAAAACATGCATTCATGGTTGAAAAAGCAGGGAGCTCTTTTTTTGATAGGTTTATCCGAATCTCTGATTTGTTGAAGAATCGCAGGTCCTAAGTCTACAACTCTTGAAATTATGAATATTTCCACGACTTAATGCATTTGCAGAACTATGCTAGCATAGTTCCAGGAATGCAGTCGTCATTTCTTTAGCTTTTGATAAATCCATTGATATTTCCTCCTTTACTGTTCAATAACTTTGTGTTTGCCTGGAGAATTTTGTAAGCGGACTTATTTATCCGGGCTACACTGATTTTGTTCCATTTATTGATATCCTTTTCAAATTCTACATGAAAGAATTGTTTCGATAGATCTCTGATTACGCAATAGTCGGCTATCGAATGTCCATTCTGGCTGTCATAGTTAGCGTTATCAATAAAGTCACCTATCAGTTCGTAAAGTGTTTCTCTTGCAAGGCTCAACTCGGTAAGTTTAGCCCGGTATTCTAAATCGGCGCTTTTTAGTTTTGGATAAGCATTCAGATCCATGAAATGCCTGCCTTCGTGTCCCAGATAACTGATCAGGAAGTGTTCGCTATCTAACTTGTATGATTTCTCTACGCAAAAGAGAGCATCTCTTGTAGACCAGCCACCCGGATAACGTTTGCCTAGTGTTGCGTAATCTTCCCAACCTAAAGAGATAAATCTATCCATGAGCACAACACGAACATTGATTATTTCTTTATGCAGGTGAATGGTATAGGTGGTGTCTTTTTGTGTACTCCAAATGAGCATGTCATATAATCTCCCTGTTTTACTTATTCCGCCTACTGAATGAAGACCTTTCGACTCAACATATTTTTTGAAATAAACATCCAGGCTGTCATCGGAGATGTTGCTTTTCGGGATTGCATATTCGGCAGAAAAGAAACTTCTAAGAGTGTCAGCGAATTCCTTATCATAGTTCTTGTTGTTGTCGAGGAGAGACATTCTCCAATAATCATGAAACAAGATGTGAAGATTGCTTATCTCTGATTTTTTGTCTTCAAGATAAGTACTTCTGTCTTCAGCAAACTTGAACCTGTTTTCTATTTCAGTCTTGAACTTAGTATCTTTGGCTGATAACGTTTTTGTACTATTACTTTCGATTAAAGATAGTGCGGGCTTTACATTGGCATCTAAGCAAAGCGAATAAATTTTAGTGTAGTCAAATGCCTGACTGTCTTCGGCATGCAAGCTGTTTGAAGAAATGATTGCTAATGCTAACACTGCAACGTTGAAATATCTTGTTATCATGATTTGTAAATTAGGCTGCAAAGTTCCTATATTCCGGTGATATAAAATTGCATCAGACAAACCTTTTCATAGATAGTCTGAATTGATGGGGTGAGGTGCTATAAACAGACTTAAAAGTACGGATAAAATGGGCATCATCATAGAACCCGTTACGGTACGAGATATCGCTTATGGATAACGACGTGTTCATTAAAAGCGAAACCGAATTTTCTATCTTCATTTTTAGTTGGTATTCGCCAATAGTGATCCCTATTCTTTCTTTAAAAGCCCTAATAAGATACATTGGATGAACATAAACCCTCTCGGAAAGTGATTGTATGGAGTGAAAACAATCAAGTTCATTCTCCAGTATCTGAGTAATTTTGTTTATCCAGGGCAAGGAGCCTTTTGCGAGGTTCATTTGGTTAATCTGAAAAAGCCAGTCGCAGATATATTCGAAAGATAACTCTTCGTTATAATCAGCCTGAAAGTTTATGAATGACTTGTACAGGGACGGAAAACTTCCGGTTTTGTAGTAGTTGAGTTTGGCCGGTAGTTTTAAATTTGTGGTTAGCTGCTTTGCCCAATCCGGCTTGAACTCAATATTGAAACAAGCGCCTCCCTGATTTTCAAAAGAATCCTGGTGAGTATATAGGCTTGGCCTGAATAGGATATCACCGCAGAAAATCAGTTTGTTTTCAGTGGTGTTTTTTTCATCATAACTTCCTTTTATCAAGATGCTGAGATAGCCATTGTCGTGGTAATGTTTTTGAATTTCGCAGTTGGACTCATAGATGGAGACATCCAGTTTAAAACAGTCAGAATTCGCTGCTTTCAGGTTTTGTCCTAAATATTCTCCTTCTTTTAAGTTGAGTATCATTTTGTTTAATGGATGGTAAATCGATATCATATCTCCTGAAAAGGGGAGATAAGTATCGTTGATTACTGTTGCTTGGTTTTGCAAAAGTAATACATATTCTGCGTGTTTGCAGATGCCTCTTAACTCATTCTTCAATACAACCCAAAAAAATCAACCGCATTGCCACAATGGATCGTTTGTCGTTTATAATAAGATGGCTATAATGGGTTGTAATAATTGATGCATAACCGTGATTTTCTTGAAGACTCTTTCCTGATTTTATTTTTTATAATTCATCCCACAGGAGTGTATCCTGAATTTCGACATCGTTCGTTTACTGTATGGAGACATTTTCAAGGGGAAATAGAGGTGTTAGGAACAGAATTCAGAATACTTGCTCTCGTGTTCCTTAGCAGATTTTAGGTGTGTATTAGGCAAGGGTGAAACTAATGCTGAATGTCACGTTTTTTTACTCTATTGCGAACTATGTGTGAAGAGAACGGTTATTCTTGAAACATTTCAAAGAACATATATTCTGAAATAGTTTCAATTTGTTGAACTTAGCTTTTTTTAGCTTTATAATCAGATCCGACTTTGGTCTGGCTATGATCTTATTTGTAAAAAAAAGAGCCTGTTTATGAAAGGTGGTGTTTATACAAAAGACGGCAAGTGGCGTATATTCGGTTTGCAGCCACAATATCCAGCTAACAGCACCTGCCTCCGGTTCTTTTACTTTTACATTGGGAGGCAGTCAGGTGGTATTATATATCGTTTTATCCATAAAAACTATAGGCATTCGAACAACGACTATACTCTCAGCAGATCCAAATGTAGCAGTAAATGTTTACAATGTTGATGGACGATTACTTCTTAAGAATGTTATTCGTAGTTATTATCAAGACGGATTGCCTAATGGTATTTATATTGTTGACAAACAGAAAGTATTCATTAATAGATAATAATCCAGATTTTGATATTAGGGTGCAAACAATGCTGATTTTAAGATGAGCTTTATTTCTGGCTTATAACAAACAATCCAGATGCTGGTAGAATTATTATAACCTCCCGATAACCGAACCGACTTACGTAATTTGCTTTGTCAGGTAAGATATATCGTTTAATAACCAAATAGCCGGTTGCTTCATTGCAACCGGCTATTTGGTTATATAGTTTTTAATCTTTGTTCCATTGTCTGATTAATACTCATCCCAACTCTTTATCTTTATGTCTTCAAAACTCATCGTACAAAATGCTGTGATAAAAGCAGAAGCTAATCGGGCATTTGTAAACAACGGAATGTTGAAGTCAATAGCTCCACGGCGAATGACATAATCATTTGCCAACTCTCGTTTCGACGTGTTTTTCGGAATGTTGATAACTAGATCAAATTCCTTGTTTGAAATCATATTCTTTACATTCAGATCTCCGTCTTCGTCAGGCCAGTTTACCGCTGTAGCGTGTACGCCGTTTTCTTTTAGGAATTTTTGTGTTCCACGCGTTGCAAACATTTCGTAACCTTTCTTTTGTAATAAGAGGCAAGCTTCCGAAAGTTCTAATTTAGATTTTGTTTCGCCTGATGAAATCAGAATGCGTTTCTTCGGAATGCGATAACCAACTGAAAGCAATGATTTTAGAATAGCCTCAGAAAAATCATCCCCAATACAACCAACTTCTCCAGTTGAAGCCATATCAACTCCCAGTACAGGGTCAGCTTGTTGCAAGCGGGCAAAAGAGAACTGAGATGCTTTGATACCTACATAATCGAGGTCGAATGCCGACTTCTCAGGTTTCTCAACCGGAAGGCCAAGCATTACTTTTGTCGCCAGCTCAATAAAGTTTATTTTCAATACTTTGGATACAAAAGGGAAACTACGGGATGCACGCAGGTTGCACTCAATTACTTTAATGTAGTTATCACGCGCCAGAAACTGTATATTAAACGGCCCTGAAATGTTGAGCGATTTAGCGATCTCACTGGCAATTTTCTTTATACGGCGAATCGTTTCTACATAAATTTTTTGTGGCGGAAACTGCGTGGTAGCATCACCTGAATGAACTCCCGCAAATTCTACATGTTCAGAAATGGCATATACCAGAATTTCTCCTTTATTAGCTACGGCATCAATCTCAATTTCCTTGCAGCGTTCAATAAATTCAGAAATTACTACCGGATGTTTCTTAGAAACATCGGTTGCTAGTTTTAAGAAGTTTTCAAGCTGTGAAGCATCGTAACATACATTCATAGCTGCCCCCGAGAGAACGTACGAAGGACGAACTAATACCGGGTAACCAATGCCATCTACAAATTCGTTTACATCTTCGAAGGTAGTCAGTTCTTTCCAGCGGGGTTGATCGATCTTCAATGTATCAAGCATCGATGAGAATTTATGACGGTCCTCTGCCATATCTATATAATTGGCTTTTGTTCCAAGAATGTTGACATTTGACTCTGCAAGTTTTAAAGCGAGATTGTTCGGAATCTGTCCTCCTGTAGAAACAATGGTTCCCATTGGATTTTCCATATCTATAATGTCCATGACACGTTCAAAACTCAACTCATCGAAGTAAAGCCTGTCGCACATATCGTAATCGGTCGAAACCGTTTCCGGATTGTAATTAATCATCACCGACCGGAATCCTTCTTTCCGAATTGTAAGTAGCGCATTTACACCGCACCAGTCGAATTCCACAGAGGACCCAATCCTATAAGCCCCAGATCCAAGTACTACCACGGAACGGTGGTCACCCAGATATTTTACATCGTTGGCAGTTCCACCATAGGTCAAGTAAAGATAATTGGTCTGGGCAGGATATTCAGCAGCAAGAGTGTCAATTTGTTTCACTACCGGAACAATACCATGACTTTTACGGTGTAGACGGGTAAGTTTAATAGCATCATCAATGTCATCACTGCTGCATTTGGTAACCAAACGGGTGATCTGGAAATCCGAGAACCCCATTTCTTTGGCACGTCGAAGCACATCATCCGGCAATTCATTCAATGAATTAAACGTTTCAAGTTCGTGCTCTTTTTCAACGATATGTTGAAGCTTGTATAAAAACCACTTATCAATTTTAGTCAGTTCATGCAATCTGTCTATTGAGTATCCGCCATGTAATGCCTGAGCTAGGTAAAATACCCGTTTGTCAGTTGGTTGGTTCAATGCAGTATCTACATCATCAGCATAAAAATCTTTATTGGCAACAAATCCATGCATGCCGAGTCCAATCATACGTAACCCTTTCTGGAATGCCTCTTCGAAATTACGCCCTATTGACATAATTTCACCAACCGACTTCATGCTGCTGCCTAGCTGACGTGATACGCCCTGAAATTTACCTAAATCCCAACGGGGTATTTTACAAACAATATAATCAAGAGCAGGTTCAAAAAAGGCTGAGGTGTCTTTTGTAACTGAGTTTTTTAATTCAGGCAACCCATAGCCTAATCCTAGTTTCGCTGCAACAAAAGCAAGCGGATATCCGGTAGCTTTGGAAGCAAGTGCTGATGAACGGCTCAAACGTGCATTAACTTCAATAACCCTGTAATCTTCTGAAGATGGATCAAAAGCATATTGCACATTACACTCACCCACAATCCCAATATGTCGGATAATTCGTATGGCAAGTTCGCGAAGTTTATGATATTCAGTGTTTGTTAGTGTTTGTGAAGGTGCAACAACAATACTTTCACCTGTATGAATACCAAGTGGATCGAAGTTCTCCATATTACAAACTGTGATACAATTGTCGTATCTATCCCGTACAACTTCATATTCAATCTCTTTCCAGCCTTTTAAGGATTTTTCAACCAGTACCTGAGACGAATAGGCGAAAGCTTTATCCACCAGGGTTTTCATTTCTTCGTCATTATCACAGAAACCGCTCCCTAGTCCGCCAAGTGCATAAGCAGCCCGGACAATTACCGGATAGCCCAGTTCATTGGCAGCCCTTATCGCATTTTCAAGATCATTTACGGCTTCACTTTGAATGTACTTTACAGAAATTTCAGATAGCTTCTGGTTGAAAATTTCACGATCTTCTGTATCAATAATGGATTGTACCGGTGTACCAAGTACCCGTACATTGTATTTTTCAAATATCTTATCCCTGAATAATGCAACACCACAGTTTAGGGCGGTCTGTCCTCCGAAAGAAAGAAAAACACCATCCGGTCTTTCTTTTTCTATAACACGTTCCACAAAGTCGGGAGTTACCGGTAGAAAATATACTTTATCTGCAATACCTTCCGAGGTTTGTACAGTGGCAATGTTTGGGTTGATCAACACTGTTTCAATACCTTCTTCTTTTAGGGCTTTCAAGGCCTGTGAACCTGAATAATCAAACTCTCCTGCTTCCCCTATTTTCAACGCTCCTGAACCGAGAACAAGTACTTTCTTAATATCTCCCTTTTCTACTCCGTTGTATATATGTTTTGTAACTAACCTGGATTCCAGTTCCTCTTCAATAAGTTGTGGAATGCTTTTAGTTGTATGGGTCAGTGTTTTAATAAATACATCAAACAGAAATTCAGTATCTGTTGGTCCGGAGGATGCTTCCGGATGAAATTGTGCCGAAAACCAGGGCTTTGTTTTGTGCCGGATACCTTCATTGGTTCCGTCATTCATATTTACGAACAGAGGTTCCCAATCAGCTCCCAATGTTTTATTGTCGACAGCGAAACCATGATTTTGTGAAGTGATAAAAGCCCTGTTTGTTCCAACCAATTGTACCGGTTGGTTATGGCTGCGGTGACCGTATTTTAATTTATAGGTTTTGGCACCTCCGGCAACTGAAAGTAATTGATTTCCCATACAAATACCGAAAATAGGTTTATCGGTCTGCATGGCTTTTTGTATGTTTTTTACAGTATCTTTACAATATTCAGGATCACCAGGGCCATTTGAAATAAACAGACCATCAAATTCTATTTGGTTGAAGTCGTAATCCCATGGTACACGAATCACTGTAGTGTTGCGTTTTAAAAGACAACGGATAATGTTATGTTTAACTCCACAATCGACTAACAATACCCGGTGTTTGCCGTTCCCATAAGTAATTACGTCATCACAACTTACTTTTGCAACTTGATTCTCATCATCCGGATTTATAAACTCAATATCTTCGCCATCGGGAAAAATAAACTTTCCTCTCATGGTTCCTTTTTCACGCACTAACTTAGTTAGCTCACGGGTATCAACTCCAAAAATTCCTGGTGTTTTATTTTCAATAAGCCATTCACTAAGACCTTTATCTGCATTCCAATGACTGTATTCAAAAGAAAAATCGGAAATAATCAGGCCGGTGGCCTGGATTTTTTCCGATTCGAAATAAGTAGAAAGCCCGTTTTGGATGGTGTCATTCGGAACACCGTAATTCCCAACTAACGGGAAAGTAATAGCTAACAATTGTCCAGCATACGATGGGTCTGTTAAACTTTCCGGATACCCAACCATGGCAGTATTAAAAACAACTTCACCAGCTACTGGTTTCTCATAACCAAAGGATTTTCCTTTAAAAACTGTTCCATCTTCCAACACTAAGTGGAGTGGTTTGTACTTTTGCATATATCGTGTTTTGATTGAATTGTCTTTCCTACTCAATTGTCCAAATTTGTGCAAAAGTACTGCTTTTTCTTGTTTTGTGCAACCCTTAATCTGCGAATTCTTGTTTATTTTAACCGTTTTTAGTTGAACATCTATCCAGTTGTCAATAAATAAGTTGAAAGAGAACAGAAAGGGTATAAATATGCTTAAAATAATAGGGTGAAAAGGTTTCAATAAAAAAAATAGGGCAGCCTGCTTTCACAAACTGCCCTTTTAAAATGTGTTTCATTTTTCCTGATTCGTGAAAATTGATTTATCAGAACTCCGAAGTGAAATGAAACTTTATATTTTTAAAATCGTTTTGCGCCATTTGAAGTACATAACCTGAATCTGCCAAAAAGACATCCCGACCACTTTTGTCTTTGGCCATGTATTGTGCTTTTCGTTTCTTAAAGTTATCCAGTTCTGTTTCGTCATCACTTTCTACCCAGCACGCTTTGTAAAGTGAAATAGGATCCCAGCGACATTGGGCATTATATTCATGCAGCAATCGGTATTGTATTACTTCAAACTGAAGTTGTCCTACCGTTCCGATAATTTTTCTTCCATTATATTGGTTTACGAATAACTGAGCTACGCCTTCATCCATTAATTGGTGTATGCCTTTATCCAACTGTTTAGTCTTCATTGGATCGGCGTTTTCTATGTATTTGAACATTTCCGGTGAGAAGCTTGGAATACCTTTAAAGTGAAGATCTTCACCACTGGTAAGCGTATCTCCGATTTTGAAGTTCCCGGTATCAGGTAATCCAACAATGTCACCTGCATAAGCTTCATCCACGGTTTCTTTTTTCTGAGCCATAAAAGCTGTAGGGCTTGAGAATCGCATCATCTTACCGTGCCGAACATGCTTGTAGTTTACATTACGTTCAAATTTGCCCGAGCAAATCTTAACGAAAGCTATGCAACTGCGGTGATTTGGATCCATGTTGGCATGAATTTTAAATACAAAGCCTGAGAATGCTTCTTCATAAGGATCTATTTCGCGTTCCTGTGAATGAATCGGTCGGGGAGAAGGGGCTATTTCTACAAAGCAATCTAATAATTCTTTTACTCCGAAATTATTCAGAGCACTACCAAAGAAAACTGGAGCAAGTTCGCCGGCAAGATATTTAGTGATATCAAATTTTGAATAAACCCCATTGATTAATTCCATGTCCTCTCGTAACTTTCTGGCATCATGCTCACCAACATAATTTTCCAGTTCAGGACTATTGATATCAGAAAAAGCAACTGATTCGCTTATAGATTGTTTGTTGGGTGTGAAAAGTTCAAGATTCTCTTTATGGATATTATAAACGCCTTTAAATGAGAAACCCTGATTGATTGGCCAGCTGAGGGGACGTACATGGATACCCAGTTCCGATTCCAATTCATCCAGCAAGTCAAAAGGATCTTTTCCTTCCCTATCCATTTTGTTGACAAAAATCATGACAGGTGTTTTTCGCATTCGGCAAACATCCATAAGTTTGCGTGTCTGAGCTTCTACGCCCTTTGCTGTGTCCACTACAATAATAACACTATCAACGGCAGTAAGTGTGCGATAAGTATCTTCAGCAAAGTCCTGGTGACCCGGAGTGTCGAGAATATTGATTTTGTAATTACGGTATTCGAAACCCATAACGGAAGTTGCAACTGAAATTCCACGTTGTTTTTCAATCTCCATCCAGTCCGAAGTCGCCGTTTTTTTTATTTTATTTGATTTTACAGCTCCGGCAACATGGATTGCTCCTCCAAAAAGCAACAATTTTTCAGTTAAAGTGGTCTTCCCTGCATCGGGATGACTGATGATGGCAAATGTTCTGCGACGAAGTATTTCGGATTGTAAGCTCATAATTCAATGTTGATGGGAAATAAATTTGAGGGTGCAAAGGTACGCTTTTTGAAGCAAATAACAAAGAATACTATAGACCCATTTCGTTGAGTTGAATTAATGGTATATTAAAACTTATAGTTTAATTCAGATAATTCGCATTTACAAAAAAAGGCCGGTTATAAAACCGACCTTTAATGCAAAATTAAAAACATAAATTTTATCAGATTCATTGCTCTATTTAAAATATTAATCCAAATGTAACAATAATATTATTCGTGTTTATCTTTATTTGAATGAATTTAGAACTGTTACCATATTATTAGGATTATGACAATAGAACGGTTTCTTGAACGTTTTGTTCATAAATCCAGAGTTAATAGACCAATTCAATCTTTGATTAAAAAATTTAAATGGAATTTATTTGTACTAAATACTTAAAACTTAAATCCTAATGTTGCTACCAAATTATCTTTAGAAGTAGATACTGAAGCCGATTTTGTATTGTTGTAAATGGCTTGTGTTGCAGTATAATCATATGGATAGAAATCTTCATTATAATTTACCCTTTGATATGCAAAATCCAAAAACCATGAGTTTTCGTGATAACCAAAGCCACAGCTTAAATAGTTTGTGTTTGAGTTGTTGACAAAGAATTCCGTGTCTGTTCTGACAGAATTTAAATTAAGGTATTTAATAGCATTATCATTAGCAGAAGCCGTTTTGACAGCATATCCTGCTCTTACGGATAAATTATCGGTAATACGGTATTCAGCGCCTAATTTAATGGTATGGACGTTTTTTAACATCGTATTTATATCATTATTTTCATATTTATCATAACTGGAGCTATTCCCATCCGAATCCATCAGTTTCATTCCTGTAGTATTATTGTAGACATATTCTGCACTTAAAATCCCTTTATTGACTACATATGCGACACTTGCATTTAATTGTAAAGGTCCTTGAAGCATATAGGAATTATCATAATAGGTGTCATTTGGAGTAGCAGAATAATTGTGGTAAATGCCTATATTTGAGACCAAATCAGAATAAGAATGATCGGTTAAATAATACATTGTAGGAGAATGAAATGCAAAACCAAGACGAAGATTGTCAGTCGGTTTATAGATTGCTCCAACAGAAAGGCTAACTCCACCTCCTTTTGTTGAGAAATTATTCATTAAACTCATATCACCACCATCTGCGAAAGCCTCTTCATAGGTACTTGTTGTGCTATGATTTATTTCCGTATAATCAACAGATGTTCCTAAATAAAATTTATTGCTGAAGTTTCCGGACCATGCAATCGAATATTTATTTATGTGACCTCGTTCGGATAAATGATAGCTTGGAGTTACCGTTTCACCATTGTTCAAAAATTTGGCGTATTGTCCATTGACAGTATCAGTCAGAAAGGCATTCCAGGATAATATTGAAAGCCATGATACGTTGGTGTTGTCATACGGATTATATTCGCTCGAAGATGAAAGATTAGAAGGATCGATGTTGGATGTAAAATATCTCATGTAATCCGTCATTGAAGAAAGTGAACTTCCTCCGTTAATTGTTACATTGCGATCGAAATTCTTTATTTGATTGAACGAAAAAGACCAGTTTGAACTAAATAAACCTTTCGCATTGTCTTGTTGGCTTCTGTATGTCGGAGTCGCAATTATGTATGTAAAATTATTAAACTGGATATTTGATTTGTTGTTACTGGCGTTTACATCGTTCCAATTGGCAGAAGACTTTTGCAACTGCATATTCAACGTTGTCGATATTTCCGATTTTCGGTAAATACCAAGCCCTGCCGGATTATCAATAATAGACGATGCATCTCCTCCCAATGCACCAAATGCTCCTCCCATACTCATGTAGCGTGCAGTACCATTAATATCTGAACTGCTATTGCTATTCGCATCAAATACTGTTTGCGAAAATAATGTCGAAATATTGAATATTATAGTAATTGTTAATAAATAGTTTTTCATATCTCTCTAATTTTTAAATTGATTTGTAATTTTACTTATTATAAATTATCGACGTCCACCACCCCCGCCTGAACTTCTGGAACCACTATTTCCACTACCTCCGGATGAAGCACCTGAATTGCCAGAACCACTACTGTATGAAGGACTACTACTTCTACTACTTCCAGAGTTATTTGAAGATGAATTATATGAAGAATTGTTTCCTGTTGAGTAATTACTTCTCGTCGAATTTCCGCTTGAATAAATATTTCTTGAACTTGACTCTGTAGAATATCTTACCGCATTCGAATTGTTATTTAAGGAACGTGATGAAGAATTATTTGTGTTACTTAAATTATTTGTTGCTGTTCGTGAACGTGTATTTATTGTTGAAATATCTGACCGCAAAGAAGTTGTATAAATTGTACCATTTGTTCCTCTACTAGAATTTCTTGGAGTAAAGGCACTCCTAACAAAACCTGTTCCGTTGTACACTGATCGTAATGTTGATCTGGAACTATTATTTCCAGTTCCCGATATTGCTGTACCTCTGGTTCTGGAGGCATTGTTGCTTCCACTAATGGTTGTATATTGATTTGCTGATTGCCGTGAGTTTACTGATGTTCTTGTTGAGCTACTGGCAATTCCACCTGTTCGGGAACTAATTCCGTTACGTAAACGTTCATTGGCATCCTGATGACCTTTATTGAATTGCCCACTGCCGTAATAGCCACCATAGCCACCACCGTAACCGTAACCGTAATTAGGATATCCATAACCAAATCCATCATAACCATAACCATAACCAAATCCATTATAACCATATCCTAATCCAAACCCTCCATAAAAGCTATCAAAGCCCCAGGGAGAATACCAGTTATTAAATCCAAATCCCCAGTTTCCATAGCTATATGGACTAAAATTATAATTCCACCAGTAAGGATTTGTCCAGGTTGGAGTTACATAAGCATACGAACCGTCTACATAAACATTCCAATCGTTGTCATTCAGAAAATAAATATCATTGTATCGGGGATCCCCCATGAAAATTTCATATTTAGGGTTGTGAAAGCGTCTGATTCGTTCCGCATATTCAAGGTCGCTTTCTGTGCCTTTAAATCCATTTAAATAATGACCTTGTTCCTGATTGTTTTCAGTACTGTCATTTGCTTGCCCTACAACATAAACCGTATCGTGTACAGATTTGTTATTTGAGGTTTCGCGACTTTCATTTGCCGGTCCAACGACGTAAACTGTGTCGTGAACTACTTTGGTATTTGGATTTTCACGTTCAATATATACTATTTCCTTTGCACCATTTTTGTAATTTGGTGCTTTTTTAGTAATTTGAGGTTGATCGGTTGCATGAGTACCTTCAATTGTTTTTGCATCATTCGGTTTTAAATAGATATCATCGACATATGCAGATTTCGTTTGGCTTATTCCCAATAACGGTATAAGTAAAGAAATAATGGTAATAAAAGTGGATCGTTTCATATTAATATCTCCTATTGTTTAGTCTTTGCTATCTGAATAAATTTATATTTTTAATTCAACAAGAATCGTGCCATTGAATCCCTGTTTCTAATGTGTTTTGCAATAAAAATTAGCGAATGCCAGATTAATCCATTTGTCTCAAAAAATGCCTACTTTTGTAGTCTGTTTCGTTATTAGACAATTCAGAATTCGAAATGTTTAATAAAAATTCTAAATTTTATTCGATTAAATAGATTAGTAATAATTAATCATTCAATATTAGGTACTTATATGAATTATTTTGAAATAAATTTTTTTATCATCCCTTTTGAAGAATACATTTCAGATGTATTAGCTTCGGAATTAGGCGAAATTGGCTTCGACAGTTTTATAACTACCAAAGTAGGATTGGATGCCTATGCTCTTGAAACTGCTTTTGATGAAGTTAAACTCAAAAAATTATTGGCAGATTTCCCTTTTGAGGCTTCTATTGAGTACAAAGTTACACAAATAGAATCAAAGAATTGGAATGAAGAATGGGAAAAACACTATTTTGAGCCAATAGTTATTGGAAATGAATGTGTAATTCATAGTTCTTTTCACAAAAATGTGCCAAAAGCAAAATATGATATTGTTATCGATCCAAAAATGGCTTTTGGAACTGGTCATCATGAAACTACCAGTCTTATGATCGGGCGATTGTTGCAAATGGATTTACAGGATAAAACTTTGCTCGACATGGGCTGTGGAACTTCAGTACTGGCAATTCTGGCTGCTATGAGAGGTGCAAAAGATATTGTTGCCATTGATATCGATACATGGTGTACTGAAAATTCAATTGAAAATATTGCAATGAATAATATCCGGGGTATAAATGTTCAGTTGGGTGGTGCCGAGTTGCTTGCCGGATTACATTTTGATATTATTCTTGCCAATATAAACAGGAATATCCTGTTGGCCGATATGGAACAATATGCTGCCTGTCTATCTAGTGGTGGAGAGTTGTATATGAGTGGTTTTTATGTCCAGGATATTCAGTTGATTGAAGCTGAAGCCAACCGAAATGGGTTAAAACTGATTGATTATCATGAAAAAAATAATTGGGTGGCAGTAAAAACAGTGAAAAACTAATTCATTGACTATTTATTCATTGGCAATTGACCATTTAAAAACAAGAACGCTGGAAACTCTATAGTTTCCAGCGTTCTTGTTTTTAAATTTGTTTGACCAATTACTGAATCAACCAGTCAACTAATTCACTTTCTGAATCAACTTCATGCCCGTTTGAATGGCTTTTTCGTTCGTTGGGATTAAATGGTGATGACGTTCAGGAAGAGATTTTTTAAGACCTTTAAGAACGTTTTCAACAAGAACAATAGGGCGGATTTTCAATAACCCTCCCAAAATAATCATATTCATTGTTTTTGACTCATTGTTGGCAAAAGCATAATCGGTTGCATCGATTCGATAGATATTTATGTCTGTTCGGGTTGGGAACTTTTTAAATCCGTGTCCATCAAAAATTAAAGTTCCTCCTGGTTTTACTTTACTCTCAAACCGATCCAGTGAAGGTTGATTAAGTACAATGGCTGTATCATATGAATTGAGAACCGGTGAACTGATACGTTCGTCACTTAGAATTACGGTTACGTTGGCAGTCCCTCCACGTTGCTCCGGGCCATAAGATGGCATCCAACTCACTTCCTGACCTTGCATCAATCCTGAATAGGCTAATATTTTCCCCATAGAAAGTACTCCCTGTCCACCAAATCCGGCGATTATAATTTCTTCTTTCATTCTCTGAATTGTAAATTGTAAATAATAAAATTGTAAATTTCTACAGATTTTTCAAATCACCAAGCGGGTAAGCTGGAAACATATTTTCAACCATCCAGTCATTGGACTTGGCAGGTGATAATTTCCAACCAGAATTGCATGTTGAAACAATTTCAACAACGGAAGTGCCTTTGTGTGACATGGAGTTCTCAAATGCTTTTTGAATAGCCTTTTTAGTTTTACGAACTGCGCCAACAGTATGTACGCTTTGACGTGTAACGTAGCAGGTCCCATCTAATTGAGCCAGTAACTTTGTTATATCCAGTGGATTCCCATTCAATTCCACTGTCCTTCCGTTAGGAGATGTAGATGATTTCATGCCGATTAATGTCGTTGGTGCCATTTGACCACCAGTCATACCATAGATACCGTTATTAATAAAAATAATGGTGATATTTTCTCCACGGTTAGCGGCATGAATCGTTTCAGCAGTACCAATGGCTGCTAAATCTCCGTCGCCTTGATACGTGAATACAAGACGATCCGGCAGTAAACGCTTGATGGCTGTTGCCAATGCCGGAGCACGGCCATGTGCTGCTTGTTGCCAGTCAATGTCAAGATATTTATAGGCGAATACAGCACAACCTACCGGTGCAATACCGATAGTTTTTTCCTGGAAATCCATTTCTTCAATAATTTCTGCAATCAGTTTATGTACTACGCCATGACTGCAACCCGGACAATAATGCATCGGGGTATCGTTCATGACTTTAGGTTTGTCATAAACTAAGTTTTCGGGGCTAATTATTTCGTTTGTTGTCATAATTTAATTTTCAATTAATTGTCTTTTCACAATTTTATCTTTCAATGCCTTTAATACTTCGTCCGGGGAAGGAACAATTCCACCCATGCGGCCATAAAACTCTACTGGTACACGACCATTCACGGCTAACCTGACATCATCAATCATTTGACCGGCACTCATTTCGACAGTAAGCATTCCTTTTACTTTGTCGGCATACTGACTTATTCTCTCTGTTGGAAAAGGAAAGAGTGTTATAGGACGTAATAATCCGACTTTGATACCTTCTGCACGAGCCATTTCAACTGCTTTTTGACATACACGGGCACTGGTTCCAAATGCTACTATCAGATAATCAGCATCTTCGCAAGAAAACTCTTCAATCAATACTTCATTCTTTTCAATTTCCCTGTATTTGCGTTGTAAACGTATGTTCGTTGCTTCCATTTCTTCCGCTTCAAGTGCCAGGGATGTAATAATATTAGGTTTCCTGTTTGCTGGTTTTCCTAAGGTAGCCCATGGACATTTTTCACTGATTTCCTTTTCGGTCAATCGGGGCTGGTAAGGTGGAAGAACTACTTTTTCCATCATTTGACCGATAATTCCATCTGCCAAAATTAAAACAGGAGTGAGGTATTTAAACGCTAAATCGAATGCCATAACGGTATGATCTGCCATTTCTTGCACTGAAGCAGGTGCAAGGGTGATTAATTTGTAATCGCCATGACCACCGCCTTTTACCGATTGATAATAATCAGCCTGGCTTGGTTGAATGGTTCCTAATCCTGGACCTCCACGCATTACATTTACGATCACACAGGGTAATTCCGCACAGGCAATATAAGATATCCCTTCCTGCATTAAACTGACTCCCGGACTTGACGAACTGGTCATGGATCTCTTACCACATCCTGCCGCACCATAAACCATGTTTATAGAAGAGGTTTCACTTTCAGCCTGCAAAACTACCATACCGGTTGTATTCCAGGGCTCAAGTTCCATTAATGTTTCCATTATTTCGGATTGTGGAGTGATCGGATAGCCGAAATAACCATCGCATCCGCAACGTACTGCTGCATGGGCAATAGCTTCATTGCCCTTCATGAGTTTTACTTCTTCTATATTTTGTTTCTTTGAATCGTTCATTTTATTGTAACTGTTTTAAATTGAAAAAGAATCATTTCTTTTAGAGCTTAACTTTATAGACTGTAATGCATGCATCCGGACAAACCAGCGCACAGGCAGCACACCCGACACAGGAATCAGGAATAACCATAGTTGAAAAATTATATCCTTTTGAATTTGCCTCAATGGATAGTGACAATACATTTGACGGACACGCCACGACGCATAAATTACAGCCCTTACAACGCTCTATATTTACAACAACTGCTCCTTTTACTTTTGCCATTAGTTTTATAATTTAAAATTGCAGGACAAATGTAACAAAAATTTACCTAATCAAAAATTTTGATTGTGCCTTTTTTTGTTTTTTTGTACTTCGAAACCATAAGGTTTATCCAACTATTTCCGTCAATTTGCAGGTTTTCAGTATTATCTATTTTTGGAGAATAACCATTTTAAAAAATCAGGTTCTGCAAAGGCTGGCGTCCAGCTATTATGCCCGACACCGGGATATTCTATGTGCTCAACCTGTTGTGAACCATCGGCTTTTAATTCAATAAAAGCATTACGTGAATATTCTGGTGAAACCGAATTGTCACTATCACCATTGTAAATCCGGATAGGCATTTTTCGCACTTTCTTCAATCGTTCTACGTTCACTGCCCCGCAAATAGGAATAGCTGCTGCAAAAGTTGTGGGGTAACGGCATATTATATCAAAAGTACCCATTCCTCCTAAAGAGATTCCAAGAACATAGATTCGTTTGCTGTCTATAGCTTCCGTTTTCTGGTAAAAATCGACTAGTTTTTTAGCAAGGCCTAAAGGTTTTGCCGGTTCCTTTGTGTCAATGATGTCGAATTTTGCATCTGTGAGTTCTTTAATGCTGACCCAATCTTGGTTGGCAGGACATTGTGGAAAAAGTACAATGGCCGGGTAGTTATGCCGGTTTAAGGAGTCGGTAAAAAGGGCTGCTCCATTTGCAAGCTGTTTTTCATTGTCATTCCCTTTTTCCCCGGAACCATGCAGAAAAAGGACCAGTGGATAAGATTTACTCTTATCATAACTCTCAGGGAATAAAACACGATAACGTAGAGTATCCCCTTTGTAAATAAATTCCTTTTTCTTGAAAAGTTCATTCTGAG
>Ga0302209_10000463_pt1 | contig 18884 bp, 14 predicted proteins | sample II_Fen_E3_1_FD_194574 | JGI IMG/M metagenome (GOLD analysis project Ga0302209, IMG submission 194574) | Peat permafrost microbial communities from Stordalen Mire near Abisko, Sweden - II_Fen_E3_1 | ecosystem: Environmental > Terrestrial > Soil > Wetlands > Permafrost | place: Sweden: Abisko...
ATAGCTTTTTTATTTTAATCGTATTTAGTGGTTTAATAAAGCATCCGTATCCCCCAAATGAACTTGAAGATCATTTACCATTTTTACCAAAGTCGACTTCCCCGAACCATTTGGACCAGCAAATATTCTCAATCTTTTAATGGGTATCATTTCAACCTGAAAGTCTTTTGCGAACTTTTTACTATCGACTTATTCATCTTACCCACAATAGAGACTGCACCATTTGGCTCAATTCTACAAATATTTTCACCTCTTAGAACGGTGGCGGGAACTCCATTTGCCAAAGTAGCATTATACCCATTGCTCCCAAATTTACGGATTCCCTCTAAGAGAATATCCTTCTCCGATTTTCTAACTCTTAACTTTGCCTTCAAAATACGAATTGTATTACTATACAAATAGAGTTATTATTTTGTTCATTGTGCCCCTACATTTCTCCTTATTTTTATCGGGTAAGGTTAGCACTTTTCCTTTTCTTCTCTTCCTCCCCATAACAATCCCGATCTTTTGGGAAAGTTCAGGGATTTTCATCTATCATAATAGACAAACGTACGAATAAGAGGTCGTTTATCTATCATAATAGATACAATTGACTTTAACTTCTTTTTTATCTCGTTACGTGACTGTTTTTTTTTATCCATCTTCAAATCTCTTCATCTTACGATATCCTGAATACCGGCACCCATATTCTCGATATATTTAGCAAAGATAGTAGATTCTTCAATAAGTGGGTTTAGTTTATAAACTATACTTTCGTGAATATATTCATTTTTTTCAGGTATAAACTACAAAAGTCCTCAACAGAATATTTAATTCTCTTTCATGATTAAATTTATAATCCCTTGATCATCTTCAAATTTCTTCATCTTCAAATCTTCAAATCACCACATCATCACATCTTCTTATCATCACATCTTTCTTCTCTTCCTCCCCACATTTATCCCAATCTTTCGGGGGGCGTTTGGATTCACAGGTTTATTTTTATTTCTTTTACTGCATTCATTGTGCAATTATAACATTATATTTAAACCATTTGCAATTTTAAACTGAAAAAATAATTTGATATTTTACGTTTTTCAATCACTCCTAAAACATTTTATTAAATAATACAAGCACAAATTTTCTACTTATCCTGACATTCATCCTCCTTTGACAGAATCAAATCTTCAAATCTTCAAATCATCACATCTTCAAATCTTCAAATCTCTTCAAATCTTCAAATCTTCAAATCTTCAAATCTCTCGTTAATCACTAATCACTAACCGTTAATCACTTATCACTAACCGTTAATCACTTATCACTAACCGTTAATCACTTATCACTAACCGTTAATCACTTATCACTAATCATTAATCACTTAAAACTATTCAAAATAATTCAACACCTTAAACCCACCCGCTTTTAAATAAGTTTCTTTCTTCATCAGTTTTACATCCGAAAGCATCATGTCTTCTACCAATGCTTTCAAATCATATTCAGGAACCCAGTTCAGAATGGTACGCGATTTAGTGGCATCACCAATAAGCAAATCCACTTCTGTAGGACGGAAATAATTAGCATCGACTTCAACGATCGGGTCCTTTAAGGATTCCATAGCAGGTAAAAACTCTGTACCAATTAATTTCGTAAACAGATCTTTGTCTATCGAAGTAATCGATCCTTTTTCGTTTATTCCTTCACCCCGGAAAGTAATAATCAGTCCTATTTCAGCAAAAGCCATACGTACAAACTCTCTGACTTCAGTGGTTATTCCTGTTGCAATAACATAATCTCCCGGCTTATCCTGTTGTAATACCAGATACATGGCACGGACATAATCTTTCGCATGACCCCAATCACGTTTAGAGGATAGGTTTCCAAGAAATAATTTATCCTGCATACCCATAGCGATACGTGATGCCGCCCGGGTTATTTTACGCGTTACAAAAGTCTCTCCCCGTAAAGGCGATTCATGATTAAACAAGATTCCATTACTGGCATGCATCCCATAAGCCTCCCGATAATTGACAGTAATCCAGTAGGCATACATTTTGGCAACAGCATACGGCGACCTGGGATAAAAAGGGGTAGTTTCCTTTTGAGGTACTTCTTGCACCAATCCGTAAAGTTCGGAAGTTGATGCCTGATAGATACGTGTCTTTTTAGTCATATTGAGCAGGCGTAGCGCTTCCAGCAAACGCAACGTTCCAATACCATCAGCATTGGCCGTATATTCGGGAGTATCAAAACTTACCTTTACGTGGCTCATGGCTGCCAGGTTATAAATCTCATCGGGTTGCGTTTCCTGAATAATCCGTGTCAGATTCATTGAATCGGTCATATCTCCGTAATGCAATACAAAGTTACGATCTGTTACATGTGGATCCTGATACAAATGATCAATCCGATCGGTATTGAACATCGACGAACGACGTTTCAACCCATGTACCACATATCCTTTCTTCAATAACAATTCAGCCAGATAGGCACCATCTTGTCCTGTTACCCCTGTAATAAGAGCTACCTTTTTCATCTTTTTATTCAGTTTAATTCTCTATTCCGGAAATCTTGTTTTTTATCAAATACATAATTTAAAATAGAATGGCAAAATAACCCATCAGAAGCTCTTTATTTCCATTAAATCATTTATTTCGAACGACTCTTTCAAATCATACATTTTCTTTCGCAAAAGAGCTTAAAAACAGCTCAAATAGATTTCAGTATCCACACTTTACTTTCCCGCCATTTATCCCGATCTAATGATTCCATCAAATCTTCAAATCTCTTTATCTTCAAATCTTCAAATTTCTTCATCTTAAAATCTCTTCATCTTCAAATCTTCAAATTTCTTCATCTTCAAATCTCTTCATCTTCAAATCTTCAAATTTCTTCATCTTCAAATCTCTTCATCTTCAAATCTTCAAATTTCTTCATCTTCAAATCTCTTCATCTTCAAATCTTCAAATTTCTTCATCTTCAAATCTCTTCATCTTCTATTTTTCTTAAACCACTTCATCAATACTTTCTTCCTGTCCGTATCCTGTATCGCCTTTTTGGGTGGATCATTCTTCGAGGTGCCGTTTTCATATTCCACATCCCAGCCATTCCATTCCCTAAAGGCATGATATGTCCAGTTCCAACCGTATTCCTCAAAGATACTAATACAATCATCCAGGTATTGTGCAGCACCCGGTGCCCAACGTATAGCACTAAATTCACCCACATAGATCGGTACGTTATATTTGAGTTGAAAATCACGCACAGGTTGCAATATTCCTCTTAACGTTTTTTTATCATATAATATTCCATCCATCATACCGGGATAAGTTACACCTGTTTTATTATCAAATATACCTTGATGAGTAAACGTGTGCGTATCATACATATGTAACTCATAGATAACATTTGAAACCGGTACTGGTGAAAGAAAACTGAAATTTGCAGGTGTATCATATTCCTCTACTTCAAAAATTATTGGTGTTTTTTTATCTATTTCCCGTATTGCCTGTGAAGCTCTCACCTGGGTCTCAATACAATCCAGACCTTCTGCAGGTAGTTTATTTTGATTCGGCTCATTCATTAAATCATACCCCCAGATAACAGGATTACCCCGATAACGACGAGCAATAGTTTGCCAGATACTGATAAACCGATCGTTTAATTGCTTGTTATAAAAAAGCTTGGTACCATCGCCATCACTGCCACCTGGTAAAGAATGCAAATCAATTACTACACGAATACCATTCTGTTTGCAAGTAATTAAAACGCTGTCCAATTGATTTAATTTTCCATTTAGCCAAGCATCATATTTCTCTAAATCAGTTCCGACGGCTTTTGTTTCGGAATAGCTCATAAATAGTTGCCACCTAATTAAATTTGCTCCCCAACCTAGTCCTAAATCATGAAAGTCCTTAGGAATAAAAACTAAGGGAGACATTACTCCCCTAAATCTTGTCACTGCTTCTAATTTACCTTTATTAGGGATTGAATTTAAATTCGGAGAATTGATGACTTTCACAGATAGACTGTCAAACCATACTTTTCCTGTACTCCCTTGTAACCCTAATGAAAGTTTACCATCGGTTACATCATAAGGAATATTAATGATAAATGACAACTCTTTCCAGTCAAATGTTCCGAACACATTATTTTCATTTTTCCAGACTTCCCCTGTTGAAGATTTAAAATGGAGCATATATTTAACGCCCATGTAGACTTCCGAAGGCTTTGTAACATTTTCTGCTTTTGCTTTGCATCTAAACTGGAGTCTCATTCCACGGTAAGGGATTAAATTAATCGTTGTGAATACCGTACCTGTTTCATTAACAAACAGACAGGTAGTATTGGTTATACTTTGGTGAACCCATTGAGCTGTAGGAATTGAAGACCATTCTTTTCTATAATTTAAATTGTTAAAATAAAAAGTAAATACTTGACTCCCTTTTTCGCTATTAGCCATACAAAACATGGTGGATAAAAAAAGTAAAAGACTAATAATTAAAATTTTGGTATGATTCATCTTTCTATTTTTTTTTAAAACACAATCAACAGTCAAAATTAAAAGTATTCTGATCTATTTTTTTTAGGTAATTATATTTAGATATTTAGAATTTATTTTTACATCTATTTATCTAAATTGCTATAAATATAAGTAGTGAGATATTTAACACTTATAAAGTTTTATATAGTCCGCATTGCAACAATAAAGTATAGAAGTTATAAACCATTCATAACTAACTTTCTACTAATACACTTTTTAAATCTGTTTTAGGCACCTTTAACGTCTGAACTTCAGGACTAATTTTACAAATTGAGAAAAAATATTTTTCGTACTGATCAATAATGATTTGCCAGTTATAGATGGTCGAAATTTTATTCAAATTATTGGTTATAAATTTTTGATAATCTGACTTTGTCGTAGTACTTATAATCTTTTTTAAATATTTGTAATCTGAAAATGCAAAACCATCCATTCCTACGATTGCTTTATTGAATTCATTATCATGATAACAAATAAGAGCCGAAGAACCCATTGCTTCAAGAAGTGAAGGGTTTGTACCACCTACTGAGTGACCGTGAAAATAAAGATTGGAATAATAGCGTAGATTGTCAAGTGCCGCTTGATCATAAATAGGACCCATAAATCGAATGCGACTGTCTAAACTGTATTGCTCAAACATTTTCTTACCAAACTCAGTTCCATTATAATTTCCAACAAGCAGTAATTCTCGTTTAGTACCAGAAGTTGCAAAAGCCTTTAATATCATTTCAATATTATTTTCGGGTTCGAAACGGGCAATTAACATATCATACTGAAAAGCAATAGTTTTGAAAAAGCCTATTTTTTTTACATTCGGTTTTTCAAAAACATAACTTCCATAAGGTAGATAAGCAGATTCTTTGTCGTATTTTTTTTGTAAGTATTGTTGAATACCTATTGAATCAGCAACTAAGTAATCACTGTATTTTACGGCCAGCCTTTCAGCTTGTTTTAAGAAACTTTGGACTCTTGGTGAATACTTGCTTCGCTTCCATTCCATTCCATCCATGTTGGATACTATAATAGCTTTCTTTTTAAAAATAAACCTTTTCCAGATCGAACTACTTGTATATCCCAGCATATAGATGATATCATAATTTTGTTTGTTGGCATGAAACATACACAACAAATCATACAAAAATTGTGCTATAGTTCCGATCTGACTCTCCGGATCAAATTTATGAATAAGTTTAACACCTTTATATTCCGGTTCCTGAAACGTGTGATTTGCAGAACAATATACTGTTATTTCATGGCCTTTTTTTACCAAACCTTGAGATAGAATATCCGCAAACTGTTCAAATCCACCGTAATGATTGGGTATTCCTCGTGTTCCTAAAATAGCTATTTTCATTCCTTTTATATATTTTTACTAAATAAAGCAATTTTAATCTTTCTAATTCCAAACTTAATTGGGGCAAAAAATGAAATAAAGATCATTAAATAAAATGAGAATAATGAGTAATTAACACGAATGTTCTTTTTAATATCATTTTTCTCAAAATTATCCATTTTCATTATCACTGTTTTAAAGTAACGAACGGACAAGAAATTTAACAACAAATCAGATTTAATTTTTTTAAATGTCTTACTAGTTATTTCGTTTTTATTATATGTTTGTGCAATTAACGAGATAAAGTCCACTGAAAAAACTTTGAATATATTATAACCACCTTTATTAGGTACATTTTGATCATCAAATATGTCTCTATCATTAATTAAAAAACTAGATTTTTGTGATTGAGAGAATAGCAATGAAGTATGAGGAAAATATTTATTTATTTCAATTTTACTACTATATCTATCAAAATCTTCTTTCCATATGCCAAAACCAGAGCTCCGCGATGAAAAATAAGATAACTTTTTTATAAATAAATCATATGAATCAAATTCCATGATTTTTCCGGATTCTTTCAATCCATCTGAATAATATATTACCGGTTTATTTATTATGTTGTCTTTTATTTCGTTAATCAAAATTTCAAGCGAACCCTTACGAAGTTTCGTATAATTATTATGTAATTTTAAAAATGATCCATTTCCATAAGATAAAACATAAAATGAATTTAAAAATCCTTCACAAACTGTTGGAAAATAATGTAAATTTTTATATTCAAATTTATTTACAATTTCCTTAGATGATCTATTAGGTTCATTATCAGAAATTACAACTTCAAAATCATCTAAGTTTATATTTTTTAAATCTGAATAGATACTTTCAATGGTATTCTGCAATATGTCCAGACGATTATATGTTGGAATACATAAAGACAGATATGGTTTTTTATCCTTCATTTTTTAACATCAATTTTATTTGATTAAAATACTTTCTCATACCAACCTCTAAGGGCGTATGGCTTACATCAATATAAGAGTGGAGTTTGGTAATATCAAGTACCATTTTACTAACATCAACAGAACGACTATTTTCGTATTTTACTTTAATTCCATCCCCTGCAATATTTTTTAAACGAGCAATAATATCATGAATTGAATAGCCAAATCCACTACCAATGTTTATAGTATCATTTTCTACATTTTTAGTAATCAATTGATAAAATGCATCAGAAAGATCATCAATATAAATATAATCTCGAATACTATTTCCATCCCCCCAAACTGCAATTGGCTCATTGGCAAGTATTTTTCCAATTGCAACAGCAATTAATCCCTGATTTGCATTTAATGCCTGTCCTGAACCAAATGGATTTGATGGTCTAATTATTAAATATCTAAGACTTTTACTCCTATGTTCGAACAAAATGCTGTTTTCGATAATTTGTTTTGAAAGACCATAATATGAAATTGGTGCCAATACATCCAATTCTTTAAATCTTTCATTTAAATCATTACCATAGACAGTACCGCCTGATGAAAAATAGACAAACATTATTTTTCTCTCAGCACATAGATTCATCAAACGAACAGAAGGAAAAATAATATTTTCGAATTCCCTTTTATAATCATCATAAGTACTACCCGGTATTAAGGTGGATACAAGATGTACAACCGTTTGAATTCTATAATCTTTTATTACTGAGTTTAATAAATCATAATCAGACAAAAAGCCCCGAATAAGAGTTATTTTATCATTAAGATTCGCTATACGGGATAAATTGGCAAATGGAGTTTCAAATACAAACACATTATATTCTGTGTCTTTTATAAATGATTTAATAAGATTAGAACCAATAAAACCAGCACCTCCAACAAAAAGAATATTATTCATAAAACGTCAACATTTAAGTTTTTATTGAGATATAAATTGTCTTAGTTTGTATAGCAATTTATGTCTATTTGAGTATAAATATATTTTTAAAGTAATTCCTATAATAATAATAATAATAATAGGAATGATGAGGATTACACATTTAAAAAAGTAATTTCAACAAATATTGGTAAAATAAAATTCATCTTTATTTGAACTTATTTGTGAGGAATAGCAATAAGAATTTATACTATTTAAATCTGCAATAATATTAAAATTTATTTTAAGCTAAATTAAATCTTTTACTATTTTCTTAAATAGACATTGAACCCAAAATGACGAAAACCACTTTTAATAAGATATTTTAAAATTATAACCGTAGCATTGATTGTTGCTGTCAAACGATTAGCCCCCCCCGTTTTTGTAGTTAATTTATAAAGTTCAAATGCAGCTGCTATTGAATCGCTAGTTCCTCCTTCACACATTTTTACAGTAATTGCATCTATAAATGCAGTCTTTAAATTATTTCTTGGTCTAAGGAGTAATTCGTAATCACCTGCAATTTTATAATCTTGGTTAAATAACCCATGTTTTACAAATAGTTTTCTAGAATGTAATGCACCTGGATGTGCAATAGTCATTTCATATAAGAAACGAGGCCATTCCCACTTCCAACCTTTTATGCGAATAGATTTTCTATTATTGTCTATCATCTCAATTTTAGATGAAATTAAGTCTAACTCTTGGGAACTGTTTTTCAAAATAAAATCAATATTAGTTTTTAAAGCTTTTGGCATTAATTGATCATCAGCACCCAAAAACATTATCCATTCTCCAGTTGTTAATTTTACTCCTTTGTTCCAAGCATCGTAAATTCCAGTATCAGGTTCGCTTATCCAATAATCAATAAATTCATTATATCTCTTAATTATTGAAATTGTATTATCTTTAGAAGCACCATCAATAATTACAAATTCAATATTATCTGTTTTTTGGAGTTTAATACTCTTTAATAAATTCTCCAAACAAGATTCAGCATTATAAGTTGCTGTAATAATTGAAATTAAAGGAGTTTTACTCTCACATGCATTTTTTAAATCAGAATTATTCAAAACTTTTCTCATCAATTATTTTAATGTATTTTGCTGGATTTCCTGCCCAAATTTGATTCTTCGGTATATCTTTTGTTACAATTGAACCTGCTCCAACAATTGAATTTTCGCCAATCGTTACCCCTTTTAACACAATAGAATGTGCACCAATAAAAACATTATTTTCTATATTTATTGGTTTAGTATTTATATCTAAAAGATCTTTAATATTGTTTTTTCTAAATTCCGAATTAAGTGAATGAAAATCTGAATCGTAAATATGAACACCAACTCCAAGTTTAACATTATCTTTTATCGTTATTTTGTTTTGACACAAAATTGTAACATCGCTCATGCCTACAAAATCGCCGATAGTCAATTTTGCACCTTTTGAAACATCTATTTTACATTTACCATTATTACCCGTACCACTGTTTACAATTCCATTGTTCATATAAAAATTTCTCCCAATTTCTAAAGTTGCATTTAATGAAAGGTGAATGTGAGGCTTACCAAAACATTGTAAAGAACTAAATTCAGCTCCATTTAACCATAAATATATCTTACAGTAAATTGTAGTGACAATGGGGAACAAAATAAATTGTGAATTTCTTAATGCCTTAAAAATAAAAACTGCAATTTTTCTAATTAATTTCATAAATAATTCAAGTAAATTTAATAATAAGATATATAAATGTCGTCTTAAAACATAATTAAAATTAAGTTACTTTATTAAAGTTTTATATAATCTCCTATACTTAACAAACAAAAATGGTGAAATATAAATAAGCAAACCTTTTAAAATATTTTTCGAATTTTTAAAAGTAAAATTAATTTGTTCTTTTCCTTTTGCTTTAATATATTTTTTGTTTTTATTGTAAAACAAAATAAAATCTTTTGATTTCCATTCATTCTTTGCAAATAGTATAGATGCTAATAAAGTATCAAATATGACACATTTAAAATTATATTTATCAAAATTATTTACAAATACTCCATTACAAAAGGATTCCAATTTCTTATGAATCAAAATCAAATCTTCTGAATTTTTTTTCTTCCAAGTGCTCATTATTGAACCGGAAGTCCGTAATCTATAATTATAAATTGATTGTTTCAATACATATACTTTATCCGCAAAGTACAACATACGTGGTCCAAACTCCCCATCTTCATGAAGAATACCTGGATAAAACTCCAAACTATTACTTACTAAAAAATCTCTTTTTAAAATAAATCGTTGAGTAGCACCATATGGCATTTTATGAAAAAGATAATTTTTACCACTTATCATAAAATCATTTTGGATACAAAAATCATTAGTTTTTATATTACAATTTTCTTTAACATGAGCAAGAGTAGTTACATAAACATCAGCGTCATGTTTATCAATTAAATCAAATAATAAATTTAAACTGTTGTCTTCTATCCAGTCATCACTATCAACAAACCATACATACTTTCCTCTTGATTCTCTTAATCCTACATTACGAGAAATACTTAAACCCTGATTCTTTTGATGAAATATTCTTATATTAAGTTGAGTATTTACAAATTCGTTTACAATATTCATACTATAATCTGGAGTTTCATCATCAATAACAATTACTTCGAAACTGTCATTTGAAACATCCTGCATAAATATAGAATCTAAACATGCACGAATGTAAGGCTCAACATTATAGACAGGGATAATTATACTTAACTTTATCATATTATCAATTACATCAGGTTATTTTTCAAATTCTAATTTCAGTAAGTATGAAAAAAAATGATTAAATAAATTTATAACAATTTGGATATTTACTTATGCTCGATTTATTAGTTGTTTAATCACTATATATTAACTAGTTCAATATAAAAATTAAATCATATTACACATGAAACTTAGTCTATCGCCTTATTATTCGGTGATAACGATCGATTGTATTAACTAAAACAAATTCAATAGTTGGAACAAATGTTAATAATATATTATTATTTTTTTTTAATCGCAAATAATCTTTTATTTTTTTTAATCTAAAATTACTATTAATAAAATATTTTTCATCATTTAAAACCGAGTTCATGGGTATACATTCTTTAAAAAGTTTTTCCCATTGATTTATAACAGCATCAAAAGAAAAATTATATTTAATAAAATTATATTTTTTCTCATATCCATTTTCAGTACAACTCAGCATTTTAATAATATAATCAGCCAATAAATTTGTATTATCATAAAGGGCATCCTTTTCAAAAACAGTATCTAAATAACCAGCACATTTTATAGTTGTTACTAAACAGCCCATTGATTGCATCTCTACAGCAGTTAAACCAAATGTTTCAGTATCACCCCCAGGATTAGGTACCCCTACTTTACATTTCGATAATAATTCAAATTTTTCATTTCCCATTACACCCATAAAATGCACTGATGGTAATAACTTATTATTCTTTGTTAAATAAGGAATAAATTTTCTTTCAAAATTTTCTTCAGCTAATCCCCAACCCCCTAATACTGCATTCCGATTATATAATTTACCAGATCCAACCACATATAGATTTGCATCAGGATATGTTTTTACTACTTTTTTCCATGCTTTTGCTATATAATAAAATCCTTTGCATTCTTCTAAACTACCTATATATATCACATTATTACTTCTTTCAGAAAATGCTGGTAAATTATTTTTAAATTTATCAATCGTAATCATCGAAACCCCATTGTAAATGTAATCAGATTTTTCAAAAGCTGGATGGTCACGGTATAAATCCATTTGCTCTCTACCGACTGTAATCAGTCGTAAAATATTGGGCATTTTAGAGTAAAATGAAAGTTGTTTAATTGGGACAAAATTATGACACCAAATTACAAATTTCATTTTTTCTTTAAATCTAGTTATAATTTCATTATTTATTCTTTTGAAGTCCACCACAAAAATATCAACACCTTTTTTTATAGAAATATTTATTGCAACGTCTAAATTATTTACAACTATAGTATTCAAACAATTTGGGAAAATACCACATTCTTTAACATATAAAAGAACATTAATATCATTGTTTCTTTCTGTAAGTAATGTGGCAATTGCTAGAATTAGATATTCTGAGCCACCAATACCAGGATTACTTTCAACAACATGTGTACAATCAACATTTTCTTGACCAATATTATTAAGATAAAATCCAATTGTCATAATAAGAAAAATTATAATTTTGTGATAGTTTTATAATTGTTAGTTGATCTCTTCTCTCTTTTTAAAAAAGCAAGTTCAACTAAATATAAAGCAATTGCTTGAACTAAAAAATTCCCATATCTATAAAACTCTATTTCAAATAATGAAGTAGAAAGTAAATAAAGATACCATACACCGATATAAATATAACGTTTATCAACTTTTAACCTTATAACCTTTAAACTGTATAGTATCATTGCTAAAACAGGCAAAATTCCTAACATCCAAGACAAACCCAATAGCCCCCAATCTACATATTGCATTCCATTTAAACGATTTGCTTCAAAGTTCTTACTGTATTTTGAATCTCCATAAGGCATTCCAGAACCTAAAATGTATTCAAAAGTATTCTTAGGACGTTCTTTAGTAAAATAACGAAACTGAGCAAGTCGAATATAATCTTTATTTGATAATGTTTCATCTTTACTTTGAAATCTTGAAAAAACATAATCCATTTTATCTGAAACCATCGGTATTTGAATAAGACCAAACATTCCAATACTTCCTAATATTAATGTTAAAAATATTTTTTTTCCACCACCTTTCAATTTAAATAGCATAAATATTATAAAAAAAGAAACAGCAACTATAAACGTACGAAAAGCGGCTAAAAATGTAATAACCACCCCTAGAAAAATACACAATAAATAAATTGGTTTTCTTGTAAAACTAAATTTATTTATCCCAAAAAATATTCCCAAAGAAAATAATCCTTGGGACATCATTCTTAATCTTGTACTGTTTGAATCTTCACCAATACTCCATTCTTCAATATGAAATATGTTGATATTTTTTTGTATAAGTATAAATTGAAGAATATATATAATATCAAAAGAAATTATAAGGAATAAAAGTACTTTTTCTGTTGTAAATAACGAAGGCTTTAATACTTTTAATACATAATAGAACAAAACATACAGGAAAATAGGCATTGCTTTAAATGACTCAAAAAAATTCTGTCCCCTAAAATAAAAACAAGAAGTAAAATTTAAAATAATTCCTATAAATAACAGAATAAAATAATTTTTATATATAGAATATTTACGAAAACCTTTGAACAAAAAGGGGATTAGAAGACATAACAATATGGCATTATCAACTTTAAAAAAACCAAAAAAGTTATTTAATATAAGGAAAAATAAAATTATTATATATTGCATTTTCTAAATTAAATTAGTCTTTATAATTTTCACATCTTAATATTTGACAGTAATATTACACTGTTGTTGAATAAATTCAATATTTAATAGATTTTACTATCTATTTTTTATAGATAGTATATCGGAAATAATTATTTTTCAACAAATAAATAATTAAATTAAATAAATTATTAGTATGCGTTAATATATTTTTATATTCAAGTAAGTTAAATACATTAATTAAAAATAAAATCTCAACTTAGTGTTTAAAAAATATCTTTTATAAGTTAGAAAAATAAATATTTTATATACTTTAATCTAATCTTTCGAATCTCAATAAATTAAGTAGCTATAATTATTGTGTAAATAACATTAATTTTCCAATATATAATCCAATGAATAATAACTTTGAGTATTAAAATATTATTTTTAAAAATGTTCTATCCCTTTACTAAATTATTCTATATCAGACAAATTATTGAAAAAAAGCTTTATTATAATTCCTAATTAATATTTTCAGTTTCTATACTTTTAATTAGAAATTGTTCTGAAGAATATATATTTATATCCAATTTACTAGACACAGAATGATAATCAATTTCTTTAACATCAATTATTTCAGTATAATTATTAATCAGTCTATCTCTGAGTCCAACAACAGTTAATAATTCACACTGTCTTGAAACAGCTCCTTTATTAATAACAAAAAATTGCTTTTGAAGAATAATTGATAATGCCATACCATGAAACGAAGTAGTAATAATACATTCTGCATTATTAATATAACCAAGTAATTCTTCAGGTCCTAAATTTTGTTTACTATTAGAAAAAAATCTAAAAGGTTTTAATCCAGCATATATTTGTATTATTTTTAGTTTGGTATTTTTCACAAGAAATTTTGCAGTGTCAATTGCTTCTTTGCTCCAAGTCAAATGATACACTAATATATATTTAGTTTCAATAGGTTTAATCAAAATAGATTTATAAATTTGTGCAGGTATCAAAAAAGTTGGGTCTAAAACAGTAGTAATTTTACTATTAACATACGGTTGAAATAATGCAGCTACTGATTTTTCTCTAACAGAGACAGAATCAATGTTATTAATTAATTTTGAAAAGTCATTCATATGTTCATTAATAAACGGGTAATTATATTCCTCTAAACTTGCGGCATATGCAATTTTTTTACTTCCTTTCTTGACAATAAAGTCTAAAAAAAATACAGGATCAATACCGTTGAGTATCCCGGGATTCCATATTTGATCACTTCCACAGATATAATAATCATAGCTAGTTGGAATATTTTTTAATGTGCATGATTTGCTTAATTGTAAATATTTATTCCAAAATAAAATATATTTGCTCCTTTTATTCTTACGCAAATTAAATGTCAAAATTCTTTCAAACATAGTTTGTAATGAAATAAAAATATTTTTTCTTTCAAAGAAATATCCTAATGTAAACAATTTATACTTTTGTTCAATGGCATTACATCTATAATCAATCACATTGACTTCGTAACCTAATGATTTAAGTTTTTCTTGTAAAGCATACACTTGTAATGCAGCACCAAAATTTTCTGCTCTATGAAATGTTAATATTCCTATTTTCATATTTTACCTTTAATATCAATTTCAATAGTGAATTTTGTAGTCTCTTTTTTTATAAAATTCAAATAATACTTAAATGCGGAGTCAGCCTTCGCATCCTTCCATGTAAAACATGCTACTCCATATTCTGATACATATCTACAAAATCGGTTTGTTGGACGAAATAGTAAAAATAACTTAGTATTTAGTTTTTGTTTTCTTACTGGATTTCTTATTATAACATTTAACAAACATCTTGTTATTTCATAAATAAATCGTAGGATAATTGATAATTTATAAAACTCCAAAACACTAAATGTGGTTCCAAGATTAGGGTAATTATGCTCTTGATATGTCTTTCTTTGAATTTGAAAATATTTTGCTTGCTTTTCTAAAAGCACTGAATCTTCTTTCTTATTGATTTTAAAAGTAACTCCCATTACAATTCCTTCTATCTCTTTTGATTTAAGAGAAGAATTTCTATGCTCATAATTAAGTTGTTCATTAGTCAACACAATTATTTTTCCGTTATTCATAATTCTGACACTTTCAACCACATCAGATATTAAACTTCCATAGCATCCTGCATTATTTATAGCTGCTCCACCAACAGTTCCTGGCAACCCAATAAATCCCTCATAACCAGATATACCTTGAGAAATACAATATTTAGATAATCGGGTCATATTATATCCACAGTCACACGTGATGGAATCTCCATCAAAATGCATTTCATTAAGTTTTAAAGTGGATACAACTAATTCAGGATGATAGTCATTTAAAAAGTAGCAATTAGAAGTATTGCCAATAACTTCAAACTGGATATCATTCAACTGGCACCAACTAGATAATAGTTCAAATTGATTCATGTTAATAGGTTGAACCCAAATTTCTGCTATTCCACCTCTTTTTATCCATGTTTTTGTTTTCAGATCAACTTTTTCAACAAAATAAATTGTTGAATCGATAAGGAACTTCTTGATTTTAACTATTTCAATCATAAAAACTAATAATTGATATTATCTTTAGTAAAGTAAATGAGGATCTTATCTTTTATGAAAACTTTCTCTTTAGCTGTCAAACCAATAAAATACATAACTATTAATGTAGATAAAACGGAAACAACACAAACAGTAAATAAACGAATAAATCCACTTTCCATATGAGTATATACAACAATAGGTATGAGTACAGAAGAAGTAGCAACGAGCATAACATTTCCAAACACCTTACTTAAATAATACTTCGCTGATAATCCAATCATGCCTCTTAATAACCATAAGCGAGCAAATAAACAAACAAAACTTATTACAATGGCTATTAATAAAGTACTTTGAGGAGGCAATCCTATTCGCAAAACAATATATGAAAATGGAAAATTTAAAAGTTGAATTCCACCAACTATAATTTGATATCTTTTTATATTGCCTGTTGCCAGCATAGCTGTTATCAAGGTATTGGATAAAGTTTGACTTATAGCATATATCAATGACAGACGAACAAAAATCACTGCGTATTCTGGCACAATTTTCAACCAAAGCTTTAAAATACTTTCAGTTTCTATTAATACTGGTAATGAAAGTATAAACATTAAATAAAACGAAAATCTAGCCCCTTGTTGAACTAAAGTCATCATATATTCTCTATCTCCTCCTGCATATGACTTGGTAATTTGAGGATTTAGTGCTGTCATAAAATTATTAATAAATGACCCGATAGCATTTTGTACTTGCATTGCAATACCTTGTGCAGCATTTACAATAACTCCAAAAAACAGGTTTAATAAGATATTAATCCCCTGAGTCATTAATACTGATGAACTTGCACCAATAAAGTTCCATCCTGCAAAACTTGCAATCTTTCGAAAAAGTGTTCTATCCCAATAAAATCTATATTTGCATTCAGGGAAATGAATCTTACAATATATTCCGTAAATTAGTCGGATGATCACATAAACCATCAAAATCAGAATAGCATACAGTTCTAATTTATCAAAAATAAAATACTGCAATAAAAACACTACACCTAATTTCAGAGACACTTCTATAATACTTACATATGCAAAGGCCTTCATATGCTCGTGTGCGATTATCGAGGCATTATAAGGCACGCTAATTATTTCAATAAGAAATGTAAGTACTGAACATTGGAACACCCAATTTGCAGCCGCCATTCTTTCTGGTGCAATGTTCATTTTTGCATTCAGGAACCATAATCCGACTGTTTCTGCAAGAATAAAGATAACAATTGCAATTAGAGTGTGAATCGTTACAGTAATAGAAAATGTCTCTTTTAGTCGTTGCCCTGTCTTTTTACCTAGTTCGAATGTTATAAATCGTTGAGAAGCTGCCGATAAACTTCCATTTATTAACGAAAACATAGCTACTACCCCTCCCACCACATTATAAATGCCAAAATCAGTTACCCCTAAAGTGTTTAAAACTATCCGGGAAGTATATAAGGATACTCCCATAGTGATGAACATCCTAAAGTAAAGTAAAAGGGTATTCTTGGCTATTCGTTTGTTATTTTCAGAAGACAATGGTTGATTGTTTTAATGATTAAGAAATGATATTCACAGATTGAAGAGGGATAAATACAAATAAATTAAATGCAAACAATAATGGTTTATAAAGGAAGTAAGATATTGTTTTAAATGAGTTTTCCGAATGATGTTATCTATTTACCGCAGAATAATAGTTATAGAAACCACAAAAATTTGATAAAATATATCGGCAACATTTAAGTAAATACAAAAGTTTTCTTGTGAAATGCAGTAATATATTAACTTCTCAGGAATGTTTTCATCTAATATGTCAGAGTGTTTTATCTATTTCATTAAGTTTTCAACACATAGTTCGCGAAATATGTATTGGGTTTTATTATTTTCATAAATTATTCCACTGTATTTTATCTGTTTCAGAATGATTTCATAACAATGGTTGGGATGATTTATTTTTTTTAGTGAGATTGATTCATATATCAATTAGTCTTTGATAAGAAAATAAGGTTAGTATCGTGTGGGTTGACTTTTCTACTGAGGTTTCGAAGATTAAAATAAAGTCTTTTAAACTGTTTACCTATTAACTGCTAGCGACAAGCGACTAGCAACTACAGACTACCTGCTACCTATTATCCGCTAGCGACAAGCGACTAGCAGCTACAAATTTATTTTTCATTTTCGCTATACCCATATCCATCCCCATATTTATTTCCATATCCGTATCCGTATTTCGTTCCATAACCATACCTGAAGGAAGCCTTTTTTAAATCGGCAGCATTCAGGATAAAATACATACGGGTCAGTTTTTTTTGTTTAAAGAGCAGGGTCGCATCTTCGATATTCTTTTTCGGGGTGTAATCGGCACGTACTACATACAGGTTCACATCTGCAAAACGGTTCAGGGCATAGGTATCCGAAACAATCCCTATCGGGGCAGTATCCAGGATAATGTAGTCAAATTTTTCTTTACAATCTGCTATCAGTTTATCCAGGGCAGGTTTTGCCATTAACTCGGCAGGATTGGGAGGTACCGGTCCGGCAGTAATCACAGAGAGATTCGGATGAATGCCTGAAGGACGTATCAGGTCTTTCTCGTCCATATTTCCGGAAAGAAACAACGTGATACCTGTTTTATTATCCATCCCGATATATTCACCCAGTTTTGGTTTACGCACATCGAGTCCGATAATCAGTATCTTTTTATCCAACAGTGCCAGACTCATCGCCAGGTTAATACAGATAAACGACTTTCCTTCACCCCCAATACTCGAAACCACATTAATTACCTTTTGCCCGGGGTCACCCAATACAAACAACAGGTTTGTACGAAGAAGCCTGAACATTTCGGTAAACCGGTTGGTACTGTTTTCACGGATAATGATATTGCCGGTTTGTTCACTTTTGGCAATTTCTCCCAATACAGGTACAATGGATATTTTTTCTAGTTCTTCTTTGTTTTCAATGTGATAACGAAGCAGTTCATTGATATACAATCCGATGATGGGGAGTATTAAGCCTAATAGAAATGCCATTATTAAGATCATCGGTTTTTTAGGAGAAACAGGAATACCATTGCTTCGTGCAGTATCAATAATCTTTGCTTTCGGCACCACCACCACC
>Ga0302209_10000466_pt1 | contig 18844 bp, 18 predicted proteins | sample II_Fen_E3_1_FD_194574 | JGI IMG/M metagenome (GOLD analysis project Ga0302209, IMG submission 194574) | Peat permafrost microbial communities from Stordalen Mire near Abisko, Sweden - II_Fen_E3_1 | ecosystem: Environmental > Terrestrial > Soil > Wetlands > Permafrost | place: Sweden: Abisko...
GATTTGACTGTATATATGTATCTTAGATGGGGACAAACGATTAGCTATAATATGATGGGTTGGTATCAGCCAAACGCATATGCAACCAATGCAAGCCCCTCCAGAACAATTCCTGCATCTTTCAATTACTGGACTCCAACTAATCCATCCAATGATTTCCCAGTGATGAACTATCTTGCGAATACTACAAACATGATAGGTTTTAGCGGACTGAATTACGTGGATGGCTCATTCTTTAAAATCAAAAATGTTACCCTCGGTTACTCTTTGCCTACAAAATTGTTGAAAAAGGTTTCCGTTGACAAGTTCCGTTTATATGCTACTGTTACAAACCCATTAGTGGTTGCTAAAAGTCATTTATTGAAACAATATGACCCTGAAATGAACGGATCATTAAGCTATCCTCTTACTAAACAGATTGTAATAGGTCTTAATGTAACATTTTAATTACTAAATCATTAAAAATAGAAATATGAAAACGATTAATATAAAAAGAATATCATATAAATGTATGCTCGGGTTGTTCCTGACTTTATACATAACATCATGTAGCTTAGATGAATATAACCCGTCGGCTGTGTCACCGGAAAACGTGCTTAAAAATTTCAGCGGGTGGAAATCATATCAATCAAACTGTTATACTGGGCTTTGGGGATCGCTTATTGGATTGAATTATAATATTCAATCGGAAACCGGCACCGATTTATGGACATTTTCTTACGGCGTTCATGGTATGTTTAAAGATATGATGGCGTATGAACAGTTCACTACAAGTAGTAATGCGGCAGGTGCTGTATGGAATTATGCCTATGGTTCGATAAAAGACTGCAATGTAACGATTCAACTAGCACCCAAGTTAGTGGATGGTAAGGCGGCTGACATCAATGCTTTAGTCGCAGAAACAAAATTTTTGAGAGCGTATTATTATTCCGTGCTTGTAGCTCAATATGGTGAGGTTCCTTTAATTTTGGTTGACGAACCGTATAAAAGCTTAACACCAAAGCGGAATACTATTCCTGAAATTTATTCTCAGATTATTTCTGACCTAAGATTTTCATTTCAGAATCTTCCTGTGACACCTTATGATAATAACGCTGCACGTGTGACCAAAAAGAGTGCACTGGGTCTTCTGGCTCGTGTTTACGCACAAGGTGGAGGCGAAGGATTAAGTGAAGGTGGAAAATCTTACTGGCTTCGTGCTAAAGAAGTTGCTGATACTCTTATAAACAATCAAGGCACTTATGGTGCAGCTATGTACGACGATTTCCAGAAAGTGTTTGCATCGGCAAATAATCGGACTAATTCTGAAGTCCTGTTTACAGCTTATGGCCTTAATCCGTATGATGCATCATATGACTATTTTACAGGCAATTCCAAACCAAATCTTTATCTTTATTTTTATCCTAAGTTCGATGACGCATTTGGAACATCAGATATTTTTAAAAGGGGAGTAAACTCAAATACTTCAAATGCATATTATGGACGTTGCAATCAGCAATTTGTTGCGCCAACCAAGTATCTTATCAACTGCTTCAATGCAAAGTATGATAAACGATGGGAAAATACATTTGTCACCGCTTTTGCAAACTACTCCGGAGTACAGGCAATCACGAGTCTTGGAACAGGCGTTCCTACTCCGGGAAATGTAACTTATAGTGCCGCAACAATTACACTTACCTCAGCTATGTGTACAAAATATGGCATTGATGCATCTCATGTAGGTGAGAAAATTTATCCGTATGCAGACGTAAACGCCGTAAATGCTTCGAAAAATGCCTCCTGGCAATATATCCCAAAGATATGGAAAAAAGGAGTTCATACCGGAGCAATCACCGATTTGAGAGATACAACAAATGGCAATTTACACCCATATCCATTAGCTGCTGATGAAGACAGGTTTTTTATCTATTTAAGTAAAGATCCACTTAGTGCTGCTGAAAAAAAGGCGCGCAGGTATGTGACTGTAAATATTGACGATTTGTTTGACATAGCTGCTGATCCTACCGGGAGTACTTACAAGAGCGTGACTTCAACAAATGGGTTAACTCCAATGAGTCTTGCTAATATGTTCCCTGCAATGTCAAAGTTTAATCACAATTTCGATGGTGGATGGGTTGGTTCAAACTTCCAACTAAAGTTAGGTAACATTATGATTATGCGTATGGCAGAAGTTTATTTAATTGCTGCAGAAGCAACTCTCCATGTCAATAATGGAGATAATGCTACAGCTGCTAATTATCTTAATGTTTTACGCAAACGTGCTTGTAGAAACAGCGCAGATTTCAATACTTCAACCGGAATGCAGCTTACCTCTGCTAGCATGGACGATGTCTTTGATGAATATGCCCGTGAACTTTGTGGTGAATTTAATCGATGGGCTATCCTCAAACGTAATAAAGCATTTGAAACTCGACTTCAGAAATACAATGCAACTGCTTTTGCGAACTTTGATCCCGCCAAACATTACAAACGTCCAATACCATATAGCTTCCTGAACCAAATTAATAATGCAGACGAATTTGGAACAAACGGTTATTGATCAATATACAATACTTAATGAAATGCTGCCTGAATTTTCAGGCAGCATTTTCTGCATTGTTAGAACGTAAATGGCAACTAATAAGGGATATTAAATTGTTTTACGTTAAATCAATAATGCTTATTATGCATTTAAAATTCTAAAACTATTTTACTTATACGGATAACAGAAATTTTAGACCACAATCATATCTGACACATTAAATTTAAATCACATGAATAAAAAACCAATCATCGGATTAGTCATGAAATCGCTGGAAGCAGAGTTCTTTCAGGAAATGAAAAAAGGAGCTATTGCTTTTGCCGAAAAACAAACAGAATTTCAACTGGTAACTGTTGGAACTTCAACTCAGACAGAAGTCAATTTACAAATTGAACTTGTCAACAAACTCATTCTTGAAAAGGTGGATGCGATTGTACTGGTTCCCATCGATTCAAAAGCATTAGTCCCGGTAACCGTAACTGCAATACGGGCTGGAATAAAAGTGGTTAATATTGACATTAAACTCGATGAAGGACTATTGTTACAAAGCGGGGTTGAACTCACGTTTGTAGGTCCTGATAATGAAACGGCTTCCAGGATGGTGGGGGATGTTCTTGCGAGCAAATTACAGATAGGAGCAAAAGTAATTTTGATTGAAGGACTTCAGGTTGCTGAAAACGCACAACAACGGAAAAAAGGTTTTTTAAGATCGATTGAAGAATATCAACTTCAGTTGGTTGCATCGGAAGCAGCCGATTGGGAAACTGATAAAGCGGAAAAAGTATTTGAGAAACTTTTTACTCTATACCCGGATGTGGAAGGAGTTATGTGTTGTAACGATGCCATGGCAACGGGAGTAATCAGAGTGCTTGAAAAGTATGGGAAAACCATGAAGATTCCTGTTGTAGGCTTTGATAATGATGCTTCCGTTCAATCATTACTGCAATCGGGAGCTCTGTTGGCAACTATTGATGGGTTTGGCTCCAGTATGGCGGTACAGGGTATTGAATTTGCGTTGAAAGTGTTGCATGGGATGGAAAACAAAGGATCTTATTCTACTGATTTCAAATTAGTTCAATTAATCAACCCGTCGCCAAGCAAATGATTGATTTGGATTAAAACAAACTTTATACGTACTTCCTGACAGGATTTTGCAGTAACAATATTTGGAATTTATTGTTATCTTTGCAGTCAAATTAAATGGAAGGCATTTTTGAATATAAAAATTCAAGAATATCTGATAATGAGCAATAAAATATATTTACATGTCTGATAAATTTAATTCGGTAGAAGAAGCTATCGAAGATATCCGTAAAGGAAAAGTGGTGTTGGTGTTTGATGATATAGCACGTGAAAACGAAGGTGATTTTATAGCTGCTGCCGAGTATGTTACCCCTGAAATAATTAATTTTATGACTAAGTTTGGTCGTGGGTTGATTTGCGTAGCTATCACTGAAGAACGTGCACAGGAACTATCCCTTGAAAGAATGGTGCAACATAACACGGCTACCTTGTCTACCGCCTTTACGGTTTCGGTTGATTTGCTTGGGAATGGCTGTACAACTGGAATTTCGGCATTCGACCGTTCCTGTACAGTTAAAGCATTGGTTGATAAAAGTACAAAACCAGAAGACTTAGGTCGCCCCGGACATATATTTCCATTAATAGCTGACTCCAATGGCGTCTTAGGTCGGAAGGGTCACACTGAAGCCTCCTTAGATCTGCCAAGACTTGCCGGTTTAAGTCCTTGTGGTGTATTGGTAGAAGTCATGAATGATGACGGGTCTATGGCGCGTTATGACGATTTGGTGATAGTGGCAAAACAGCATGATGTAAAACTTATTTCTATCAGCCAGATTGTTGAATACAGGCAAAAAATTAAACACTAAATAGTATGCTTCCTAATCAAAGGCGCGAGAAAATTCTAGAGTTAATCCGTGAAGATGGCCATGCCAAGGTGATGGACTTAAGCAGGATCTTTAAAGTAACGGAAGTTACTATCCGTCAGGATTTGGAACGTCTGGAGAAAGATGGGGATGTTATTAGGGAGCACGGGGGAGCTTACCTAAAGAATATAGATCAAAATGTTCGGAATTTCAGTTTGAAGAATCAGGATAATCTGGTTGAAAAAGTAATGATTGCCCATAAAGCAATTGAATTGATTGAAGATGGCGATACTATTATTCTTGATTCAGGCTCAACAACAACAGAGATTGCCAATCTCCTGAATAACTATAAGAACCTGACAGTAATAACAAACGCACTTAATATAGCCTTAATTCTGGGAGCACAAGCTGGAATTAATGTGATTGTGACCGGGGGAGAGTTTAAAGCACCAACATTATCCCTTACTGGACAGAAAGCAGCAGATTTTTTCCAGAACCTACATGTCGACAAATTGTTTCTTGCAACTGCAGGTATCGCATTAAAATCGGGTTTAACTTATCCCGGCATTAGTGATATTTGTGTTAAACGTGCTATGATTGAATCGGCTAATGAAATCTACTTGGTTGCCGATTCTTCTAAAATAGGGAAAAATTCATTTGCCAGTCTTGGTGCGCTTTCATTGATAAATTATTTGATTACAGATGCCAAGATTAAACCCGAGGATATTGCGTGGTTGAAGACGTATGATGTGAAATTTTTAATAGCGGAATATAAATAAGAAATACCTGTTTTGTTTAATCAATAGGCTCAAAACCAAATTGGTTTGAGCTTTTTTGTTTCTACTGCACTTTTGTTTTTTTTTTTCGAAAATATTGAAAGAAACAGACTGTCAGACAAACTGATTTTAGTGGGTCTAATAATAGGGACATAAAAAGACTGTCAAATATACTGTTTTTTTGATATTCAAAAAAACAGTATATTTGCAAATCACGATGGAAACTTCCACTTTTATAAAATCAATTATTCAAAATTAATATATATCATTCAATCATGAGCTTATTAAATGATACCGGCATGTATGTTTTGCTAATGAAACGGGTTCTTGTGCAGCCAGATAAGTGGAGAATGTTTTTCCGCCAGTTCCCAAAAGAACTTGAAAAACTAGGATTGCAATCTTTGCCCATAGTTATCATTATCTCCGTATTTATCGGGGCTATTATGACCATCCAGACAAAGTTGAATTCTTCAAATCCATTGCTTCCAACCTATACTACCGGATTAGTAACCCGTGATACGTTGTTGTTGGAATTCTCGTCCACCATTATGTGTTTAATCCTTGCCGGAAAGGTTGGTTCCAATATTGCTTCTGAAATCGGTACTATGCGGATTACCGAGCAAATAGATGCTCTCGAAATAATGGGTGTAAACTCTGCGAATTATTTGATATTACCAAAGATTATTGCTTTTGTTGTAATGATTCCTTTTCTGGTTATTTTTAGTATGGCTTTAGGTTTGGTTGGAGGATATTTTGTGAGTCTTTTTACGGATGTTATTTCAACAGCAGATTATTTAACAGGTATTCAATATGCCTTTGTTCCATATTATGTATTTTATTCGGTTGTAAAATCACTGATTTTTGCCTTTATCATCACATCCGTGGCATCTTTTTATGGATATTATGCCCAAGGGGGAGCGCTTGATGTTGGTAAGGCGAGCACAAACGCTGTGGTGAATGGTAGTATTTTAGTGCTGTTCTTTAATCTATTGGTAACCAGTTTAATGCTAGGCTAAATTTATTGTCGTATATTCTTTATAATAAGGGGTATGCTCAGCTATAATAGAAAGAAAAATGATTGAAGTAAAAAATGTAGATAAATCCTTTGACGGGAACCATGTACTAAAAAATGTTTCCGCTGTTTTCGAGACTGGGAAAACCAATATGATTATTGGTCAAAGTGGTTCCGGTAAAACAGTTTTAATGAAAAGTATCATCGGATTGCACCGGATAGATAATGGCCGAATAGAATACGATGGTCGTAATTTGCCGGATATGCGCATGAAAGAAATTCGTATTTTAAGGCGCGAGGTGGGGATGTTATTTCAAGGATCAGCTCTTTTCGACTCCATGAGCGTATTGGAGAATGTTATGTACCCTCTCGAAATGTTCTCTCCCACTTCAAAGGAAGAAATGAAGGAACGCGCCTATTTTTGTCTCAAGCATGTTAATCTGGAAGAAAAATCTTTCGCACTGGCTCCTTCTGAAATTAGTGGGGGTATGCAAAAACGCGTTGCTATTGCACGGGCCATTGCACTTCAACCTAAGTACTTATTTTGTGATGAACCAAATTCAGGTCTTGATCCGAAAACGTCACTTGTTATCGATCAACTGATACATGAAATTACCCATATATTTGGTATCACTACGATTATTAATTCACATGATATGAATTCAGTGATGGAAATTGGCGAAAATATTATCTTTATCGAAAAAGGCGAAAAAGCATGGCAAGGGAACAATAAAGATATTTTTCATGTTCATAATAAAGCACTTAATGATTTTGTATTTGCTTCTGAACTATACAAACAAGTTAAAAAGGTAAATCAATGAAAATCATTTCATACAATGTGAATGGAATTCGAGCTGCATTGAGCAAAAATTTTTCTGAATGGCTTCATTTAGAAAATCCTGATGTGCTTTGTCTCCAGGAAACTAAGGCTCAACCTGATCAGATTGATACGATGCTTTTTGCAAAGTTGGGGTATACTTCCTACCTTCATTCTGCCGAAAAAAAAGGATATAGTGGCGTTGCAATATTAAGCAGACAGGCACCTGATAGTGTAGTCGTGGGAATGCAACATCCTGGCTTCGATTCAGAAGGGAGAGTTATTCGTGCTGATTTTGGAGATATAACTGTGGTCTGTGTGTATATTCCGTCCGGTTCATCCGGTGATATCCGGCAGGCTCTTAAAATGGAGTTTTTGGCTGCTTTTGCTCTGTTTATAGCAAATCTTAGAAAGACAAGGCCAAATCTGGTGGTTTGCGGGGATTATAATATCTGTCATAAACCCATAGATATTAATCATCCGGAACGACAAAAAGGAGTCTCAGGATTCTTGCCGGAAGAACGTGAATGGCTTGACCAATATGAAGCTTCAGGAATGGTTGATTCATTCAGAATCTTTGATCAACGTGCAGAACAATATAGCTGGTGGAGTTACCTTGGGGCTGCCCGCTCCCGGAATGCAGGCTGGCGTATCGATTATCATTGGGTGAGTGAACCACTTCGTAAGCGGTTAATGTCAGCAGCCATACTTTCAGAAGCCGTTCATTCTGATCATTGCCCGGTAATGGTTGAACTGAAATAAAAGTATTTTTACTCTATTTTTTAAGCAGATTTACAGTTGAAAAATCATTTCATTTTATTTTCTCAAAAAAAAAATGTTTTTAATGATAAAAAACAATAAATCTTAGGAAGTGCGATAAAGATGAGCTAAAATGTTTTTAACTTTGTCCATTCAAAAAAAAACTTTGTATTTATGAAATCCAATAAGTTCCGGCTAATATTCTTTGTATCTTCTATCATTTTACTAAGTTCCTGTTTAGATACTACCACTGTAACAACAACATCAACCGATGCACGTTTTGTCTCTTTGACGTTTGCGGCTAATGATAGCATTCCCTTTTTAAGTACCGCAGTATTTACATTGGTGGATAAAACAATTGTAAATGTAGATTCGTTGCCATATAAAACCCGTATTGACAGTGTTTATCCTACTTTTTCATTTAAAACTTCTGCCGGGGCGCTATTGTATTTCGCCCCCGGGGGTAATAAATATAAACAGGATTCAGTACTGATAACCGGGACAGATACGATTGATTTTAACAAAGCTATCCATGTCCGGAATTGGGCATCAAATGCTAAAGATTCTATAGGTTATAACATCACAACAAATGTACATAAGGTTGATCCTGAATTGTATCTGTGGCATAAAGTGTCAACTAATTTGAATTCAATCAATGCTTCAAGTCAGAAAACTGTTATTCTGAATAATGTCTTATATTACTATTTAAATGATGGAACAAGTGCTTATTTGCATACTTCTACAGATGGATTCAACTGGAATTCTGTGACAGTAAACGGTTTGCCTGTGAAGACCCCATTAACTGACATGATGCAGTTTAACGGCAAACTATATTTAACTCAGGATGGAACAAACATCTACTCATCTGCAGATGGTATTAACTGGACTAAAAAAACAGTTACTGATTTCACATTCAAATCGCTTCTTTATGTACTCAACGGTCAGTTGTGGGCAGTAGTTCAGTCAGCTGATGGCATTCATTTCTCAACATCAAGTGATGGTGATATTTGGGGTGTAACTGCCGGTACAATCCCTGATAACTTTCCTGTTCGGGATTTTGCATCAACAACTTATAGTTCGTCAACTGGAAAGTCGAAAGTAATAGTTTTTGGAGGGTACTCTTCCACCGATAATATTAATCCGTTGAAAAACAGGTGGAGTTCTGAAGATGGAGTTTATTGGATTGACTTTAGTACTGAAAACCACACATTAGATACATTGGCCATTGGTGCTTCGGTGATTCCTTATGATGGGAAGTTATTAGTATTCGGTTTAAGGACTGACAATTCTAAAAGTTTTTATAAGGTTTCAAAAGACGAAGGATTAAGTTGGCAGATCCCTGATACGCTCCGAAACGTCCTTCCTTCTGATTATTTGGCAACTCCAAGGAACTATCAGTCAGCCGTTGTATTTAAACCAAAAACGTATGCCGTATTGAATTCGGCAGACTTGAAAAATGAAATAGAGCTTTCTAACCGGATTTTTATTATTGGAGGAAAAAAGGGTTCTACGAATTATTCAGATATTTATACCGGAAAATTAAATAGAAAAAACTTCTTACGTCAAGAGAAAACTATTTACGTCAATAAGTAGTAAATGTATTATTTAGAAAAGTGCTTCTGCTTGCAGAAGCACTTTTCTTTTTTGTGAAAGTTTACCCGTTTAAAATATTTTATTACTTTTGCGCCTTCAAATAATAGTCAACCCGGTGAAAACAAAAAAAATCAAAGCAACTTCCTCAATCCGCTTCCGTCGTTGGAGTCGGGCAGGGTATGCTATTTTTTGTAGTCTGGCGTGTGCTGTGACAATTGGCTGTGTCTGCATTTCGATTTCGGATAAGTCGTTGCAAAAAGCAGTTGGTGTATCCAAGAATTCACTTTGCGTACTTGCTGATGAAACTGAATCGCCTGATAGGTTGAGTGAATTATTAGAGCTGGAAGCAACAATCCATCAAATTCAGGAAGTTACTTTATTCGAGAATCCATCTGACAGTGCCGCTGCGTGCCATCAGGTACCCAATATATATTTATTTATTAATCAGAACGGTTGAAATGAGTTTATCTCATCTCAACCGTTTTTTATTTTATTCAGTATGAAAAAAACTTTTATTCTCCTTCCCATCTTTCTTTTTACGTTACAGGCTATTCGAAGTCAGGTGAAAACTGATTCAATGGCTGTGAACCTTTCAGAATTACAGGTCAATGCTAACCGGAATAAGCTCTATTCCGAATTGGGGCGGGTGCTTACCGTTGTTGATAAAGCTGAAATTACCCGTACGGCGGTACAAAGCATTGATCAATTGTTGAAGTATGTGACAGGGTTGGATATCCGTCAACGGGGAACGAATGGCACACAGGCTGACATATCTGTCCGTGGCGGCTCGTTCGACCAGGTGCTGGTGTTGTTGAACGGAATCAATATTACGGACCCGCAAACCGGTCATTTTAATCTCGACATTCCGCTTAATCTTTCCGATGTAAGCCGTGTGGAAATTCTGGAAGGTTCTTCTGCCCGGGTATTAGGTCCCAATGCTTTTAGCGGTGCTATCAACATCGTTACGGAGAATAATGAAAAGCATGCCCTTAATGCAGAATTGGCAGGAGGAAGCTTTAATTATTTTGCACAGTCTGTTTCGGGAAATCTTGGTACAGATCGTTTTCACACTTTTGCTTCATTTTCACACAAGAGTAGTAGCGGTTATACAGCTAATACCGATTTTGATTTAAGCAGCGGATATTTGCAATCTGTTTTCAATACCAGGCATGCCGGTAAATTCGACTTGCAACTTGCAGCGCAGTTAAAAGCTTTTGGCGCTAGTGGGTTCTATTCACTGGCTTTTCCAAACCAGTATGAGAATTCAAAAACCTTTCTGACTGCTTTGAACTGGTCAATGCACAAAGGAAAATTTGAGTATTCTGCCCAGGCATACTGGCGTCGGCATCACGACCGCTTTGAACTGGACTATAATAAGCCAGCCGGATGGAACTATCATTTAACCGATGTGACCGGTGGAAAAGCTTCTGCCGCTTATCTTTCGAAATTAGGTAAAACTACACTAGGCATTGATATGCGAAACGAGCATATTTTTAGTAATGTACTTGGTACAAAGATCGATTCAATGCGCGCACCCCTGGAAACAAATGGTTTTTTTACGCGTGAAGCTAATCGCCTCTTGTCAACCGGATATATTGATCAAACCCTGAATCTCAAACGCTGGTATTTTTCTCTGGGAGTTGCTTCTACCTATACATCCTCTTATGGGTTGAATACATTTGGAGGTATTGATTTGGCATATTCTATTAATGATCATGTACGTGTTTTTGCGAATGGCAACACGGCTGTTCGTCTGCCTACATTTACCGATTTGTATTATGTAGGTCCACAGCACACTGCCAATCCTGATTTGAAACCAGAACATTCACAAACACTGGAAGCTGGAACTAAAATACTTCAGTCATCCTGGAAACTGGATGTTGTAGGATATTACCGGATGGCTCAAAATGTAATTGATTGGGTGAAGCCTACTTCAACGGCCGTATGGAATAGCGAAAACCTGACAAGTATTAATGCACTGGGTACGGATATATCTGCAGAATATTACTTCCAACATTGTTTTGTGCGTAAAATCGGCTTAAGCTATTCGTACTTACAATTGGATAAAAGCGCAAGTACTTTTATCTCCAAATATGCTCTCGATTATCTGAAACATAAAGTTGTCCTGAGTGTCGATCATTCTATCTTTAAAGACTTTTCTGCTTCGTGGAAAGTTGCATATTTAGACCGGACAGGGAGCTATGATGCCAATAAAGTATATGGGGCATCTTCGGTTATAAAAAACTTTACCCCTTACTTTATGCTCGATGGGCGTATAAGTTGGTCGCAAAAGAAATTTGATATTTATGGTGATCTCAATAATATCCTGAATGCTACTTATGCCGACTATGGCGGCTTAACTCAACCCGAAATCAGTGCAAATGTAGGTGTCCGGTTAAAACTGAATTAAACGCTGGATTGATATAAATAAAAGAATCGTCCACTGATTACACTGATTTACACAGAAATAAAAATCTGTGAATATCTGTGTAATTAGTGGACGATGTCTTGTTCGATTCACTCTTAGCAAGCCATAATCGGTTTTATTTGCTTAAAGAAGTCGTTTCCTTTATCATCTACCAGGATAAATGCAGGGAAGTTTTCCACTTCAATCTTCCAGATAGCTTCCATGCCTAATTCTGGATATTCCAGGCATTCCACTTTCTTGATGTTTTGTTCTGCCAGGATAGCTGCGGGTCCTCCGATAGAACCCAGGTAAAATCCGCCATGTTTTTTACAGGCATCGGTGACTTGCTGGCTACGGTTACCCTTTGCAATCATAATCATGCTGCCTCCGTTTTCCTGAAATAAATCAACGTATGAGTCCATACGTCCGGCTGTAGTTGGTCCGAATGAACCTGAAGCCATTCCCTTAGGTGTCTTGGCTGGGCCGGCATAATAGATCGGATGATCTTTTACATATTGTGGAAGCGGTTTGCCCGAATCAAGCAGCTCTTTCAACTTGGCATGTGCTATATCACGACCTACCACGATTGTACCATTCAGGGATAACCGTGTAGAAACAGGATATTTTGATAGGGTAGCCAGAATTTCTTTCATGGGTTGGTTGAGGTCAATCTTTACAGCATTCCCTTCACCCTGGTTCCGTAATTCTTCAGGTATTAGACGACCCGGGTTGTCTTCCATCTTTTCGACCCAGATGCCATCCTTGTTTATTTTCCCCTTAATGTTGCGGTCGGCGGAACAGGATACAGCCATGCCTACAAAGCACGAAGCCCCGTGGCGAGACATGCGGACAATACGAATGTCGTGTGCAAAATACTTACCACCAAACTGTGCCCCAATACCGGCTTCCTGAGATGCTTTCAGGATCTTGGCTTCCATTTCCACGTCGCGGAACGATTGTCCCAACTCATTTCCTACTGTAGGAAGTTCATCGTAGTATTTTGTGGATGCCAGTTTTACTGTTTTCATGCAGGCGTCAGCCGAAGTTCCGCCAATTACAAATGCAATATGGTATGGAGGGCAGGCGGCTGTTCCCAATGTCTTCATCTTTTCGGTTAGGAATTTCTCCAGCGATACAGGATTAAGCAGTGCTTTTGTTTCCTGGAATAAGTACGACTTGTTGGCTGAACCGCCCCCTTTGGCAATAAACAGGAACTTATATTCATTTCCGTGGCTGGCTACCAGGTCTATTTGTGCGGGAAGGTTGGTTCCCGTATTCACTTCATCGTACATGTTCAACGCAGCATTCTGGGAGTAACGCAGGTTTTCTTCGGTATAGGTTTCGTAGATTCCTTTCGACAAAGCTTCTTCGTCGGTGCCGTTTGTCCATACGTTGTTTCCTTTTTTAGCGTAAACAGTTGCTGTACCCGTATCCTGGCAGAAAGGCAATATACCTTTGGCTGCTATCTCTGCATTGCGAAGCATGGTCAGGGCCACGTATTTGTCGTTTTCACTGGCTTGTGGATCAGCAAGGATCTTTGCCACCTGTTTCTGGTGTGCAGGACGAAGCAGAAATGAACAATCACGCATGGCAGCACGTGCCAGTTTGGTCATTCCTTCCGGTTCCACTTTCAGCACTTCCTGTCCGTCAAATTCCGATACAGAGACATGCTCTTTAGTAAGCAAATAGTATTCGGTTTTTTCCTTTCCCAGCGGAAAAGGTTCCTGGTAATTAAATTCTTTAGCCATGATTATGTTAGTTTGAATAGTTTGTTGTTCGAAAGGTTTGTTGTTTCAAACAGGGTGCAAAATTAAAGAAATTTTTCTGTAATCCCTATATTTTGATCGAAACAATATACAGGATTCTCTCTATCGACCCGCTCACTTAAGTGGAGCGTGTCGGTAATCAAAATAGCCTGCTAAAATTAAGCAGGCTATTTAAATGATTTTAATAACTATCGAATAAAGTCGTCGTTTACATTCTCCATTTCGTTTTTATCATAAATATATAGAAGGATTATTTCGTCATTCACTATCTCATAATAAAAAATAATACGGCCTCCACCACTTTTTCCTTTTCCCTTACTTTTAATCGCTATTCGGGCTTTTCTGCAATTCTCGATTATTTCATCTCCTATATAGGGGTTTTCCTCCAGCTCATTCAGAAACTGAATATAATCGTCTTTTAAAGATTTATATTTCTTTGATAATCTCTTTAACGATTTTTCAAATTCTATGGTAACTTCAAATCTCATCGGCTAATTGACGTGCCGTTTTTAATTGAATCTTACCTTCTTTCGATTGTTTTACTTCCTTAAGACCTCGCTTTATTCCACGTACAATTTTTTCAGCTTCTTTGAATGATTCAAATCGTTTTAATTCCCGTTCATTCATGGTGACAGTTACTTTTTTCATACTGATAATGAGTTTAAATGAATATACAAAAGTAATTGCATTTTCTCAAATAACAACAAATTGATGTTGTCTTTTGTTTATTATACAATACTTCTGATTCAGAATGAAAAATTCCAAATGTAATATGCCGCTATCGATTCCCTCTTCTTGCTTAAAACAGGCGGAGCGCATTGGCAAATCTAATTCTTCAAATACGCTTCTTCCCGGTTGGTGATTTGCATGATTTTGTTGTTGCGCACCGAGTTTTGTTCCGTCACTACGATAGCCGTTACCGACACTGTGACGTTTATCGATTCAATCAGGTTGTCGTTCAACAGGCCCAGGTATATTTTCCCGGTCAATGGTTTTTTCAGTTGGGCAGCATCATTCAATACATCTCCTTGTTTAAAGCTCTTGAACTTCTTCCCGAATTTAAACAGGGACGCATTGACTTCATCCCCTATAAACCAGAAATTCACATTATCCTCCCCCTGGATCAGACTGAATGCATTGACGCCATATAGTGCCAGTGCCGCCATGGTACCATAACCGGGAATATGTGAAGCGAAGGAAGCTGCTGAATTCAGGAAACCGCTTTTTGCCCTGACAAATGCTTTCTGGCCTTCTGTTCCCACGCCGATATAATAACTCCAGGATACTGTTCCTTTCGGCAAGGTAAAATCAATCAGTTCCTTTTTTGAATTGCCGAACACATAATTGGCCGAACCTATTTTTGTAACCCGCTCCACCAGTGTCTGTGCTACCGTGTCCCTTCTCAGAAGGTATTTTTCTTGTGTCGGGACATATGTGGTGTCCTGCACTGTGTGCCAATAGACTGACGTATTAAAATCCAGGGTGCCCGGACCTGCCGGAATGCGCTGGATCTTTATGTTGCAGATACGTGCTGTGCCTGCCGGGTTGGTAAACCGGAATTTATAAATGCCTGTCCGCAGGATCTGCATTGTTTTCTTCTCGATTTTCCGGACCTTGTAATCCATGAATTTAATTGAAGCCGGAAGTTCACTAATTTCCAACTCTTTCAGCGACCAGCCATGTACTTCTTTGAACGAAAACACCAGTTCATCACCTGCTGCAAAGCCGTAATAAAACACTTCTTCACTATGTCCGTTTATTTTCAGCGTGTTCTCTGCCACATCAATTGCCGGCAATCCGAAAGCCGGGATACAACAGCATGTAAATACCGATACTACAATCAAGAATCTTTTCATCGTTTTTTGTTCTCTTCCAATTTATCATTCCTTCAGCTTATTTGCCTGATGGCTGATAAATCTCCGGAAAGCACAAAATTACTCATTTCTGCGTCTTGTGCCAAATATTCTACCGACCCCGTCACTTTAAGCGGCGGGATCGGTAATCAGAAAGGGTTAACTCAATAAGAATTGAAGTTCAACACATTCAATTCAGTGTTATTGCCTGAATCAGAATTTACTGTCAAATTATCTAATATACTTTTACCTTTGGCTTAACCTTCCACGCTATACAATCGCGCGTGAGCAGTAGAAACTTTATGCGGAGTCGTGATGACCACATGATACCTATGTATGGTCAGTTGTTTTTTGTTCTTATGATATTATCGAATCGGGAGTATTAAAAAGCTACTACTACTTCAACTGTTTTAAAATCACTGACAATTAATTGATCAATGAATGAGCTTATAACTCCTGATTAAATTTCATCCATGCTTCATAGCTTCCGTGAGCTTCGATGGACACAAGTGGATTCCAATACTCTTTGTAGTGTTTGATTTTTCCGGATTCAAACTCAAAAAATGTTACATATATTTGATTGTAGGTTGCCCCGTTGCTAATGAGATGACCCTGAATAGACAATTCAATAACCAGTTGATTGGGGTCAAGCATTGGTGAGATCTTTAATCCGGCAACAGAATCTACAACTATGCTTCTCGTGGTCGAGGACATGTAGGCAAGTATATCCTGTTTGCCATGATATACGGATGGTCGGTTCTTTGGTGCAAATGGAAATTCAAGAACAGCATCGTCTGCCCATAGTTTTATCCATTTATCCCAATCCTGTGCTTGTAAAAGTTTTAGGTACGATTGTGCTTTTTCCAGTGTTTCTTTTCGCAGTTCTGCTGTTTTGTCAGTTGCATTTTCTGTCATAATTCCATTGTTTTAGTGGTAATACTTCGTTGTATTTTTCTACAAAGGTCGGACAGAATATGTATTTTGCTCTTGACAAAAATCAAGAAATCAAAGAAGTTGCTTCTTTCTGATTCTACTAATTGTTTCAGGTCTCATTCCAAGCATGGAAGCAATGACTTGCAAGGGCACCTGATTAAAAAGTTCTTTGTTGTTTTCAAAGAAAAAATTATATCTTTCTTCTGCAGACATGGATAGATGCCTGACAATCCTGTTCTCCAGAATTGTAAAGCATCGTACTATAAAAAACTTCTCAAGTTCATTCCATTTAGGTACTAAGTCTCCAATTTTTTTATAGTCTTCCTTGGTTATTGTGTAAAGGTTGGTCTCTACTAATGCTTGAATGGTCGAATGTGAAGGCGTATCAAATATAAAACTTGATAAGTCTGTCGAAAAGTGTCCTTTTGTTGAAATACATTGTGTTACTTCTTTGTCGTCAGTAGTTACAAACATTCTCAAAAGTCCTGATTGTACAAAACCTAATTTATCACAACGTCTCCCCGACTTCAGCAGGAATTCTCCCTTTTTTATAGTTGTCAGTTTGAATAAGAACACAATTGTATTCAAGTCGCCACTTGCAACTACTCCAAAGAAAGATTTAATGTATTGCTCAAGTTCTGTCATGTTTTATCGTTTTTTATCGCCTTGTTACTTACTGCTTGGGCTATGGACTTTAACATTGCTGTTACACGGGATGTCTCATTTACGGGAGCATTCATTGCCATTGTCTGAATCATAATTTACCGAATTTTAAAATTACCAGAATGAATATAAAACTCTACGCATATCTTATCCTTTTCCATTTATGCCAACTCTTATTCTGTAAATCCTGATTCAGACAACTAAAAGTATCTAAGCAGTCAGTCGAAAAGCAATATCAGTTGTTTTCTTATTTATCACCTTTCCAATCATTCTGTTCGTTCTTCATTTTACATTTCTTCTTCTTTGTTTATCTCGGCGATGATTTCTTTTGCATTCTTTGAAATAGAGATGTAATTATTTCTGTTGTTTTGTGCCGTTTGAATAACAATATCAAATGTCATTTTAAGAGCAGGGTCTAAAAACTTTTTCTTTTTATCTTTATCCTGGTATATCAGTTCCTCGATTTTTCCCAGTCGTAGGTTATAGTACTTCTCTGTTTCATCAATGGAGGGCATGCTTTCCTGGTAATACTCCAGAATTAATTTTTTGAGTTTTTTGTTTTCAATATATCCAATCTTGCCACTTGATTTAAAGCCCTCGTAATTCCCATTATTTGTTTTCCGGATAACAAAGCTCACGCCTATATCAATTCCTGCCTTTTTGTCCGACAAGCTGTCAATGCGCTCTTCAGTAAGATCTTTCAGATAATTGTACTGTTTAATTGTTTCGGACATTTGTGTTTTCTTGTCGGACAGATTTTCAATATCTTTATTCAAATCATCTTTTAAGTCGGACAGAAATTCAATCGTCTCTTTTTGTTGGTGCCTGTGTTGACTCCAGCTGTGCAACCAGATAGAAAGTGTTACTGAAAAAACAATAATAAAGATTTCGATAAATACCTCTTGTAGCTTTTCAGTAAATAGCTTTCTGGAGTTCTTCAAGGTCTTGTATATTCTCCTCGAATGTTTTGTTACTTCGTCTTGCATAGGGTTCTTTTCTTATGTTGGTTAGTATAAGTAGGGAATAGTCTGTTTAGTTGGAGCATTCATTGCCACTGTATGAATCAGAATTTACAGAATTTTAAAATTATCAGAATGAAGATACAACCCTACGCATATCTTATCCTTTTCCCGTTATGCCAGCTCTTATTCTGTAAATTCAATAATCCTGTAAATTCTGATTCAGACAACTAATTCCTACATCACCCTCACATTATCCAATATACCTTTACCTCCGGCATAATCTCCCACGTAATACAATCTAGCGGGGGCATGGTTACCAAACTCAAAATTGATAACTAACGCCCAACGAGGACTACGTTTGCTAGTATTATCTCTTTATTGCTCTTAATTTTGTCATTATGGCGTCTCCATATGGTGTTAAAGTCCAATAAGTCGATGTGTCCTTAACTCCTCTTTTCTTAATGCTTTCAGTCATTAAGTTTAATGCTCTAAGTTGTATCTTTATCGTTTGATAATCACTGTCTTTTATCTTGAAATTTATAGGCAGTCTTTGTTCTTTATCCGTTTTTTTTATCAACTCATTAATTTCTTTATTTTGAATTAATTCATTTATCTTGACTCTTATCGGGTTTTCGGGAGACTCATCTATCATTATTGGACTAATTTCACCGAATATTTCGTCCCATGACAATTTAGTAGTTGACTCATATCTTAAATCACCAATTTGCCAAGTCTTTCCTTTTGCAATAAAAGTGTATTGCAGTTCTATCTCGTCTCCACCTTGACTAAGCAATTCTATTCCTTCTGGAGCTTTATTTTTATATTGTTTTAATTCCTCTTTTAATTGCTCAACTTGCTTTGTCAATTCCAAAATTTCTTTTGTGCTGTCTTCGCTT
>Ga0302209_10000471_pt1 | contig 18784 bp, 14 predicted proteins | sample II_Fen_E3_1_FD_194574 | JGI IMG/M metagenome (GOLD analysis project Ga0302209, IMG submission 194574) | Peat permafrost microbial communities from Stordalen Mire near Abisko, Sweden - II_Fen_E3_1 | ecosystem: Environmental > Terrestrial > Soil > Wetlands > Permafrost | place: Sweden: Abisko...
TGAGGTGCAACAGGGCGATGTATTGGGTATTATCGGAAAAAATGGTGCAGGGAAATCTACTTTGCTTAAGATACTCTCCAAAGTAACAGCACCCACCACAGGTACAATCAGTGCTCGGGGACGCATAGCTTCTTTACTGGAAGTAGGTACTGGCTTTCACCCTGAAATGACCGGACGTGAGAATATCTATATGAATGGTGCCATTATGGGCATGACCAAAGCTGAAATTGCCCGTAAGTTTGATGAGATAGTTGATTTCTCCGGCGTAGAACGCTATATAGATACCCCTGCCAAGCGTTACTCCAGTGGAATGACTGTACGTCTTGGTTTTGCCATTGCTGCCCACCTGGAGCCTGAAATACTGGTTGTGGACGAAGTTCTGGCAGTAGGGGATGCCGAATTCCAAAAGAAGGCAATTGGGAAAATGCAGGATGTGAGCAGAGGGGAGGGGAGAACGGTGTTGTTTGTGAGTCATAATATGGGGGCAGTGAAGGAATTATGCAACAAAGGAATGGTATTAGGTAATGGAATGATCGATTTTACAGGTACTATTCAGAATTCTATTGATTATTATATAAATACTAATTTAATATTTAAAACAGATATTAGTTGGAATGAAAATACAGCTCCGGGTAATGAATTTGTTAAAGTGTTGCGTCTTTATGTCAAACCTTTAATTGGCAATACCTTAACTGTTGAATCAGGAATAAACATCAATTTGACTTTTAAAAACTATCAACCGAATATTAATTTGGATGCTACTTTTCAAGTTTCAACGCTAGATAATTTCATTGTTTTTGAATCGCCATGTATTATTTCAAGTAATAAAGATTCTAAAATTGCAATTTATAATGTTGAAGGAAGTTTACCTTCTTTTTTTCTAAATTCAGGTACATTTAAAATAAATATAATATTTGGACTAAATCGTAATCAGTTAATTTGGTTTGGAGATGGTGTATTATGTTTTGAAATTGAAAATACGATAACGAATCAATTGGGGTATTTAAATCCATTGCCTGGAGTTGTAAAACCTCAAATTGATTGGAATTATCAACTATTATAAAAATATGATTTCAATAATTATTTGTTCCCGAAAATCGGATATTTCTCAAACACTCAAAGATAATATTGCTAATACAATAGGTATTGTCTACGAATTGATTCTCATTGATAATTCAAAAGATAAGTATTCGATTTTTCAAGCATATAATTTAGGAGTAAGTCGTGCAAAATATCCTTATTTGTGTTTTATGCATGATGATATTTTATTTCACACAAAGGTTTGGGGTGAAAAAGTAATAGGACATTTTAAAAATCCAGAAGTAGGAATTATTGGAGTGGCAGGAGGACATTACATTCCAGATTCACCATCTACTTGGTTTAGTTCAAGTGTTAATTCTATAAATATTTTGCAAAGTTCTTTTGAAAGAGAGGTGAAAAAAACGATACATGTGGCAGAACTGAATTATTTAGATGGGATAAAAGCAGAAGTTGTGGCTGTTGATGGAGTTTGGTTTTGTATACCTAAATCATTCTTCAATACAATTTCGTTTGATGAAAATACTTTTAAAGGTTTTCATTGTTACGATTTAGATATATGTCTTCAGGCAAGAAGTGCCGGTTATCAAGTATTAGTCGTTTCAGATATTCTTCTTGAACATTTTTCAAGTGGTAATTGTAATAATGAATGGTTTGAAAATTCCATTATTTTCAACAATAAATGGAAAAATAAATTACCTCAAATAGTTGGTATTGAAATGACTAAAGATGAAATTAAAATAAAAGAGGAAATTGAACAAGATAAATTTATTTTATCGAATGAAATAAATATATTACAATTAGAGATAATTAGAATTAGAAAATCAAAAGCATATCAATTAGGTAAAATTATTTTGAAACCTTTTTCATTTCTCCGCCATAAAATACTAAAGGAATGATATCAATAATTATTTGTTCACGTACACCAGATATTTCTTCTGAATTAAAACAAAATATTCAAACAACTATTGGAATTGAATATGAATTAGTCATTATTGATAATTCTAATAAGAATTCAATTTTTCAAGCCTATAATGAAGGAGTAAGTCGTGCAAAATATCCATATTTATGCTTTATGCACGAAGATATTTTGTTTCAAACTAATGACTGGGGTGCGAAAGTTCTTATACATTTTAAGAATGAGAATATTGGCTTGATTGGAGTAATAGGAACTCATTTGATATCCAAAAATCCTTGTGGCATAACAGATACAGGTTTAGTATCAGGACATAATATTTCAGTTAATGAATATCACTGTTATTTATCAAGATTTGGAGATAAAACTTATGTTGAGGCTGTTGCAACGGATGGGTTGTGGCAGTGTATGCCTCGTTCATTATTTAATAAGATAAGATTTGATGATAAAACTTTCAGCGGATTTCACTGCTACGATATTGACATTTGTCTTCAAGTTAGAGGTATAGATAAACAAGTTTTTATTGTGTCCGACATATTGATTAACCATAACAGTAATGGCAATTGGGATACATCCTGGGTTGAAAGTACCTATAAACTCTATAAGAAGTGGGAAAATAAATTACCACAAATTGCAGGAGTAGATATTAGCCGTGAAGAAATAGATATTAGAACTGAGTTAGCTTACAATGCATTTTCATGGACAATTGAGTATACAAAAAGCAGAGATGAGCTAAATAGAATACTTTCTTCAAAAGCATATAAATTAGGAAAGTCAATATTAGCTCCATTTAAAAGATTTAAATGAAAATTATGCATGTTACTTCGAAGATAATTCATTATTGTTTGATCGGCAAGGAAGTAATGCCTGTATTATAGAAAGATTGCATTTCACATTGACGTTGAAGAAAATCAAGCCGATTATGATATCAAATGATAAGAAGTATCTAATTTCAATTTCAATGTCTGTACATTACCCAATGACGCTTAAAATAAAGCTGTTTAATCTGATTTAAATTGCAATGATGAAAGTTAATCTAATTATAATCGTTAAAGAAATAATATTTGAAATCAAATTGTTTCCCCTATAAATGAATGATTAAACCAATCGCTATATATCTTCCACAATTTCACTCCATCCATGAAAACGATAAAGCTTGGGGAGTAGGGTTTACTGAATGGACTAATGTACGTAAAGCTCAACCGTTTTTCGAAGGACATTATCAACCACATGAACCCCATGAAGATGTTGGATATTACGATTTGAGTGATCCGAAAGTTATGGTAAAACAAGCAACCATGGCGAAAGAATTTGGCATCTATGGTTTTGCATTCTATCACTATTGGTTTAATGGCAAGCGCTTGTTGGAAACCCCTCTCGATAATATGTTAAATACTGGTACGCCTGATTTTCCTTTTTTGTATATTTGGGCAAACGAAAACTGGTCAAAACGTTGGGATGGTAGTGATGATGAAATAATTCAGGAGCAACATTATTCTTATAAGGATGATTTGGAACACATTCGTTTTTTGTGTTTGAATGTATTTTCAGACAAAAGGTATATAACCGTTGATAATAAACCCGTTTTTATCGTTTATCGTACAGAACTTATACCTGAAATAAAGGAAACTGCAAGAATCTGGCGTGAAGAGGCAATAAAATATGGTTTTAAAGATTTGTACTTAGTAAGAGTTGAAAACTTCAAAGAAGATATTAATCCATTAGAGATTGGATTTGATGCTTCTATGGAGTTTGCTCCTGATGTTAAAAAGTCTCCATTCGTTTTAAATACTATAAATGATAACAAAATCATAGATTATCCCGCTTCTGTAAATAAGAGATCATTAAAAGCAGATAAAGATTTTCCATGGTTTCGATGTGTTTATAATGGATGGGATAATTCAGCCAGAAAAGCCAATAATGCCGGAGTTTTTATAAATAATACGCCTGAGCTGTTCCAACAGTTTTTTTATCGTACTGTGCAATATGCTAAGAGGGTTTTACCAGGAAATCAACAATTTGTTTTTATAAATGCCTGGAATGAATGGGCTGAAGGTTGTCATATTGAACCGGACAAAAAAAATGGTTATGCTTATCTGAATGCTGTGAGAGATGTTTTGGAAGATAAATCGGAAAGTAATAAATTGGATTATATTAAATTTATTGAAACTAATTTACGTGAAACGTTAAAAATCAATTATCTGTTAAATGATAAATTAGAGCAAGTTCAACAAGAATATAAAAGAATCGTTGATTCTAAGGGGCATCAATTGATGAGTATAATTATTTTATCATATAGAAGAGTCAAAAAGTATATTAAGTTTCTGGTGAAAAAAAGAGAGTAAGCATGATACCAAAGGTTATTCATTATTGTTGGTTTGGCAAAGGAGTAATTCCTGCTTCCCACAAAGAATGTATGAAAACATGGAGTAAGATTATGCCAACATGGAAAATCCAGTGTTGGAATGAAGATAATTTCGACATTGATTTATATCCCTATGCAAAAGAAGCATATCTTAATAAAAAGTATGCTTTTGTTGCAGATGTAGCCAGATTAAATGCTTTGTATCAACATGGAGGAGTTTATTTAGATACAGATGTTGAGTTATTTAAACCATTAGATTCATTTCTGGAATGGGATTTTTTTTCAGGAATTGAAATATATAAAGAACATTTTGAACAGGAAGGAAAGTTGAATTTAGATAATGATTACTTACCAATTAATAGTAATAATAGTACCCCTATTCCCTGGTTGGGATTCTTATCATCTGTAATTGGGGCTAAAGCGGGGAATTGTCTTGTTAAAGATAGTCTGGATTATTATACCATGCACCCGGTTTCATTAAATAGAATTTTTAACCCAATAATTATTGATGGACTACTAGCTATGAAAGCTGTAGAGTATGGGTTTCGGTATATAGATGATTTACAGAAGTTGAATGACAATATAACTATTTATCCATCTTCCGTATTTGCCTATGATGGAGGGATAAAAAATAAAGATTCCATATTATACCATCATGCGGCACAAAGCTGGCAACCCAAGTCAAAAAGAGAAAAATTTCTTTTGGAACTTGATAAATTACATTTGCTTTCGTTTTACAAGAAGTGTGGAAAAGCAAAAAGAAGTGTAATTCGTCTTTTTAAATTGATAACAAGAACAGTAGAACTATAATATCCCAAAAAATGCCAAAGGTTTCTGTTATTATTCCTAATTACAATCATGCAAAATATCTCAAGCAACGGATTGAGAGTATTCTCAATCAAACGTATCCGGATTTTGAGTTAATTATTTTGGACGATAGTTCTACGGATACCAGTAAAGAAATTATTGAATATTACAGAAGTGATCCTAAGGTTAGTTATATTGCATACAATAAAGAAAATGGAGGAACACCATTCAAACAATGGAACAAAGGAATTGAACTGGCAATTGGTGAATGGATATGGATTGCCGAAAGTGATGATTATGCAGAACCTGAATTTCTGGAAAAATTAATGGAACAGGCAGAAAAATATACAAATGTAGGGTTGTTGTATTGTACCAATCATTGGGTGGATAAGAATGGGGTTAAAGTATTACCGACACTGGAGGATAAATCCATAGATGTTTATGATGGTAAATACTATATTTTGAATAGAATGTTGTATGAAAACGAGATCCCCAATGTTAGTTCAACTCTGTTTAAAAAAAAAATATACAAGTTAATCGACAATAAGCTATATGAGAATATGAAACTTTGTGGAGATTGGTTTTTTTATATATTACTCAGCGAACAATCCGATGTACTTGCCCTGAATAAAGCATATAGTAATTACAGGTTGCATAATCAAAACAGTTCTTCGACGGCTGAAATTGCTGGTGCTTCTTGTCTGGAGGGGGTTGAGATTTTGGATTATGTGAGTAAAATGAATACACTAAATCCAAGAATATACTCGTTAAAATATGCCCGAAGATGGCTTAAGTTGAAGGCAACTTATCAGTATTCAAATCAAGTTAACGGTTTAATTAGAAAGAGGTTTTTAAAAAATCACAAGTCAATAGTGTTTTATTATTATGTATTGCTTATCTATCGATTTTTCAAATAGAATATGAAACGAGTTGCAATTATCTCAACAACATTTCCACCTTTGAGTGGAGGAGGTGGAGTTGCCAGTGCGCATTATAATTTATACAGACAACTTCGCAATCAAGGTTATGAGGTAAAAGTTTTTACTTTTAATGACGACGGCAAAGCAAGTGACTCCAAGGCTTCTTTAACGGATGATGTAGTTCGCTTTGGATTGTCCCGAAGCGAAATAAAGAAACTGAATCGATGCAATTACATTCGCAGAAAGATAGACCAATGGATTCTTAGAAAGCCAGCAGACAATCAGTTGAATTTTCAGCATTATATTTTGCAACGTGCTAATATCGCTGCTAAGAAGATCAATAAGTTATTTATTGAATACAATCCCCAAATAGTTTTTCTTCCAAGTAACGGAGTTCCGATAAGTAGTCTGGTTAAACTCCCTAATGCCCGTTATTTCCTTATCTGTCATCATAACCCTATGCAATACATTGGAAATCCTTTAATGGATGAGCATTCATTGATCGATGCACAAAAAGCGATAGATGTTGAACAGAAGTCTTTGTTTAAAATAGACGTGGTTATCAGTGTAAGTAACTATATGAAAAGCTTGTTTATTCAAACGTTCAAATTCGATAAATCCATCGTTGTGTTGCCCAATATAGTTGATGATGCTTACATAAACACTATTGAGAAAATTGACTTACACCATTTCATGAAGATGGATTCAAATTTCCCCATTGTTTATATTCCTGCAGGAGGAATGAAAACCAAAGGGGAGCAGTTTGTCATAGAACTTATGCGTCGGATAAGTAAAGCCTTGAGTAATGAGGTAGGGTTTTATATCTCAGGAAAATTAAATAAGGCTCAGGAGTTTGAACTATCCTTTTTGAATTCGTATCATTTACATGTTTTTGTAGCTGGTGATATTACAAATGAGCAAAATATCGCACAAGTAAAAGATTGTGCTCTTTGTGTTTCTCCTACTCATACCGAGAATTATTCTATGGCTTTTATCGAGTCTTTGTTTATGGGGATTCCATGTGTGGCTTTTGAAATAGGGGGTAATGCAGATATTGTATTGAACGACAAAACAGGATACCTTGTTCCATATTGTGATATGGAACAAATGATTGAAAAGTCGATTAACATACTTCGTTCAAAGGGACTTATAAAACAATTAAAAATATCTATAGCAGCATTTAATAAAGAAAAATCAGCAACCGAAATAGCACGTCAGTATATAAAGCTTATTGAATCATGACAGTGATAAATATTATAATTACTTGTATTGTATTGCTTCTATTTCTGATTCTTTGGGTGCGATTTTATCCACATCAAAGTATGCCGGTAGGTGAGGTGATTAATATAAAAACACCGGAAGAGAAATACCATAATGATTGTTTGCATCCGTGTATCCGATATTATAAAACTCCTTTTGCCGGATTCCATTATTGGTTGGTACAAACGCCCTGGTATCTTTATAACGATAAAATCGAAAATCCTATTTTGTATAAAACAAATGATTTGACTGATTTTGGAGATGGGGTAGTTGTTTGTGATTCTCATGGATGTGGATATAATTCGGATCCGGCAATCTTTCGGGATGGAGATAAATTGTATGTTTTCTGGAGAGAATACCAAACATCATTATGTAATGATTTGGGTTGTCAGAAAGTCACTGTTGGTGTATACACGCATGATGGAGTCACTTTTAGTGATAAGGTTGTATATTTAGTGGATAATAATATTGATTCAGATACAGAACAATGTCCGATCCTGATAAAAAGAAAAACAAAAGAGGGTGAACGATATTATTTTTATGCAACGTGGTATCAATATAAGCCAGAACCCCACAACAAAGGAATTGCAATTTGGGAGGGAACATCGTTAGTAATTCCGGATTTCCAGTTGATAAACCTGGCTCCGTTTGATTCGGTTTATACCTGTGATAAAGTAAAGCAAAAAAAGATAGGTAATCATTTATGGTTTATTCCTAAACCCCTGAAATTTGATTTGTGGCATTTTGATTTATTGGAATATCAGGATAGACTGTATATGATCTCTTGTTCTAATATGGGAGAAAATATCATGTTTTCGGAATCGGAAGATTATGTCCATTTTAAAACACGCAGGTCTCCTTTAATTAATGCCCATTATTGTGAGAAAAACGAGGTCCCACGTCAGAATCTGTATAAGCCGAGTGGTTTTATTCAAGACGATATTTTTTATTTGTATTATACGTCAACACCCTGGAGTATGAACGAGGGTTCTAATAAATTACGAGTAAGTAAGATTCCGATAAACACACTAATCTAATTGTTGATGTTTCAAACACCTATCCTTCTAATAACGTTCAACCGACCGGAACATACACTACGGGTACTTGAAGAAATAAAGAAACAGAAGCCAGCATGTTTGTTCGTTTTTCAGGATGCTCCGAGACATGGGCATCCAACGGATAGTGAAAACTGTTCTACTGTCAGGGCTATTTTGAATGAACCTTTGGATTGGGATTGTGATTTAAGAACCTTTTACCCTGAATCGAACTTAGGATGTGGCAAAGGACCGGCTTCGGCTATAAGCTGGTTTTTTGAACAAGTTGAAATGGGGATTATTTTTGAAGATGATTGTTTACCTCATTCTGATTTTTTTCCTTTTTGTGAGCAATTGTTGTTGAAATATAAAAACGATCAAAGGATTTCATTTATAGGAGGTTCAAGTTTTCAAAATTCGAAACAACCAAAAGATGAGTCATATTATTTTGGCTCAGGTTCATATGGCACATGGGGTTGGGCAAGTTGGAGAAGAACATGGCAGTATTTTGATTATACTTTAGAAAAAATTGATAAAGAAATCATGAAATCTATGATTAACAGATATTTCAAGGATGCACGGCAACGAGATTTCTGGATGGAAATATTTGAAAATGTAAAGGAGAATAGGTATAAAGAAACATGTTGGGATTATCAGTATTATTTTTCATGTTGGCAAAGAGACATGGTTGCTGTTTTGCCTTATCGAAATCTAATAACCAATATTGGATACGATCAGGAAGGTACTCATACCTTTTCTGCTGATCACCCTGCTGCAAATCTGACTACAGAATCAATTTTTCCACTAAAATTTCCTTTAAGTGTAAAATTAAATATTAAAGCAGATTTTTATGTTTTTAGAAACTATACACTTTCGTATGAGTACGGTTTTAGTGGCTTGAAGAGATTTCCATTCAGAATAAATAAAAAATTGAAAATATTAATGAACCATCAAGGTCCATGGCTTAGTAAAAAAAAATAAAGTTGATTTTATAGAGAAACTATTTGTTTAATAAATATTGTTTATTTCTTTATTTTAAATTTTATTTAGCAACGCTAACAGTTAATTATATTATTCTTAAAATAGAAGTGACAATGTTGAAATTATCAGTTTTTGCCATTAATAGAAACTATGCCTCCAGTCTGAACCAAAATAAGGAAAGTATATTTTATCAAACTACAAAAGAGTTTGAATGTATCCTGGTAAATGAAGGATCAAATTTCGACTAAAGAAAATGTCAAAGTACTTAAATAATTTAATCAATTAGATAATAAACCATATTGACCATAATTCAGAAGCTGCAATGGTTTCTAAATTGGAAAAGATCATGAAAAATAAAAGTCTTATATATTTATTGTTCCCAATTGCTGTATTTATCATTTATTGGTATGATTTTATTTCAATAACTAATCATTTAGACACTATTTTCGATGAAGGATACTTTTATTTATTGTTGTGGAAAGTACGACATGGAATTATTAATGAAGGAATCAGTCAGTGGTCACTTATTGTTCATGGCATTTTAGGTGATGGGATTTGTTCCAATATAATAAAACTCCGATATAGCGGTTTTGCTTGCAATTTTTTATCGGTTGCTTTTTTTTCGTGTATTTCTGGTTGGTATTTATTTAAAAAGAAAATACTTGACTCCACAATCAAAATAATCTTGTTTTTTTCTGTTGCATTTCTTTTAGGTTCTTTTCATCAGGTAGGAGTAATTATTGCCTATAACAATTTACAAAATTTCTTTTTGTTAATGGTTATCAGCTGCTTTTTATATGCCACACATATTCATTCTAATAAAGCTGCATTTTTATATTTGTTAATTGGTTTTTTTTCTTTTTTATCCATATTAACAATTCTTCCATCTGGTATTTTAATGTTAATTTCCGTCACTGCTTTATTATGGATAAAATATATTAGAAACAAGAGGAAAGCTTTATCATTTACTTTTTGCATTGTATCGGGCATGTTTTTGTCGGCTCTTACTTTTCATCTTTTTATTTATGATATAAGAGATGTAATTGGAAATATGTCCAAAACAACAAATATTATAACAGCGTCAAACGGTTGGTTCCATATATCTTCCTATTTCATTAATATATCTATGTATTTTAGAGATTTTTATATGACCATGTCTTTACTCTCAGGAATGTTTTTTGTTTGTCTTTTTATTCGAAAATTTACAAAGGACTGGATTGCGAAAACAATATTTACATTTTCTCTGTTTGTTTTTTATATTTTTCAGAAGAAACCAGAGCTTCCAATAACTACACTTCTCGTTTTTATTCTTTTCCTTTTTTTTGTTGGGATATTAAATGAAACAAAAAAAATCATTTTCCGTGATATTCTGTCTTTTCCGGTATTAATTCAATTATTTTTATTCTTTTCCCCATTAATTGCCTCGATAGGGACAAATATTTATTTAGGAGATAAAATTGCTTGTTTTATTGTTCCCTGGACTTGTTTATTTTTAGAGCTAATCAGTAATCCTTTAATAAAAGATAAATATTCCAAAGAAATCCATTTTTTGATTTGGGTGTTTCTTTTACTATTTATAACACAACCTATTGAATCAATAATAAATAGCTTTAATAACAAATCTAAAGCAGTATATTATTTTCATAAAGAAAAACCAATTGCCCAAATACCATTGACTAAAAATCAAAAGAACTATTTTGATAGGGTTTATCAAATCATGAATAAATATGGATATGAATCCCGAAAAGATGTTGTTTTTGCTACTCAACTGGATCATATGACTATATGTGCCTTTGATGGAATCCCTTGTGGAACTTACTTTTGGCCAATTGATTTTCTTTTGGACCCCAACAAAAAAAGGTTGGATAAACCTGTATTTTTATTCTTAGATACTTATGATCTTTCTATGCTGTCTGATACATTTAGAACTTTAAGGTGGGGATTTCCACAGAACTACGACCGGTATTTTGTTGGGACTCCCGAATCAATATTAACCAGTTATTCCACTGAACGTTGGTTATATTGTGCAAAAGATAGAAGGATCTCAACAATACGCTAATGAATAGATTTCATAAATTCAACATCTGAAAACTACACAATGAAACTTACCATTATTACTATCAATTATAACAATGCGATTGGTCTTCAAAAAACGATAGAGAGCGTTTTTGCGCAGACTTCGAATGACTTTGAATATATTATCGTTGATGGAGATTCAACCGATGCCAGTAAAGAAATAATTGCCCGATATGATAGTTTTCCAACGCACCCATACAGATGGATCAGCGAAAAAGATAATGGCATTTACCATGCAATGAATAAAGGTATTCAATTGGCATCAGGTGACTTTATTCAATTTTTGAATTCGGGAGACACTCTGGTTACTCAGGATGTAACAAAAAGAATGTTGGAAGTTATTCCCGATAACTGTAATGTATTTTATGGAAATATGCTGAAGCAACTTCCAAAAAGAATTATCAGGGATAAAGGTTTTGAAGGACGTTTACCAACCATGATGGATTTTTATACCGGAACGTTGAATCATTCGCCGGCATATATTAAAAGGAGTTTATTCGAAACCTACGGACTATATGATGAATCGTTGAAGATTGTTTCTGATTGGAAATGGTATCTCCAGGTTATAGTGCTAAATGGAGTAATTCCTGAATACAAAGATTTGGATGTAAGTCTTTTTGATATGAACGGGATTAGTAATATAAATTCTCAGTTGGAAAAAACAGAACGGAAACAAGTGATTGCGGAAATTCTTCCAATATTGGCGACTGCCGATTATGAAAGCTTGATTCTACAGTTAGACAAAATTAATCGACTGAATAGATATTGGATTACCCGCAATGGAATCTGGTTTATAGAAAGGGTACTATTTAAATGGGAGAAGTGGAATAAAAATAGAGATAATCATTATTGAAGAATGAAAGAATCACCTGTTTATTTACCTGGTTTAAACGGATTAAGGGCTATAGCAGCTTTGTTGGTAGTTATTTCTCATATTTCTATTAAAGAAATTGGTGATTTTGGTCTTCCTTACTTAATCGTACTTCCTATGGCAGGGTATGGAGTTACTCTGTTTTTTGTAATCAGTGGATTTTTAATAACTTATCTGCTACTTCAAGAAAAAGAATTAAAACAAACTATTGATATAAAGAAATTCTATATGCGTCGCATTCTGCGTATTTGGCCGATCTATTATTTGTTTTTGATTATCTGCGTAATAGTTTTTTTTATTTTAGGGAAATCAAAGGATATTTGCATTCAAGATATGTGGTTTTATGTTTTCTTTGCAGCTAATATCCCATTTGTTTTCCAACAAGGAATTTTAATATTGTTTCATTATTGGAGTATTGGAGTTGAAGAGCAATTTTATTTGATATGGCCATGGATAGTGAAAAAATCAAAAACAACTTTGTTTAAGACCGCTTTGTCCATTTTTAGTATACTTTTTTTATTGAAAGTTGTTTTTTGGTTGGTATTAGGTTCGAAGTCATTTGAATATCGATTTATTAATGTAACCCGTTTTCATTGTATGATGATTGGGGTAATGGGTGCAATTATGTATTTTGAAAAACAGATTCTATTTTTAAATTTTTTTTCGAATACGGTTATGCAATTCATATCCTTGTTATTATTCCTTTTATTGGGTTTTCAAATCATTCATATTCCGGCTTTAATTGTAAACGAAGTTATTGCGTTTGTTTCATTAAGTATGATACTGGGACAGGTAACAATTCAAAACAGGATACTCAATCTTGAAAATAAACTTTTTGATTTCATAGGTAAAATATCCTATGGGATTTATGTAATTCATCCATTAATAATATTTCTGTTATCAAGGCTTTTTATCAATTTAGAGATATCAACAGGTATAAAGTATTTTTTTGTGTATTTTTCAGTAATTTCTCTGACATTATTTTTTACATGGATATCATATACTTATTTTGAAATCCCATTTTTAAGATTAAAGAAAAAGTTTTCAATAATACAAAGTTCAAATACAATGTTATTTTCATTAGAAACCAAAAATAACCCATATAAGAAATGAAGCATTTTGTAAAGATTATTTTTAAATCCCTGGGACAAGTTCTAAGTTTACTTATACAAAATAAGTATTTTTTCAGGTTCTATAATTATATTTTTGAGCATTCACCTCATATTCTTGTTCGTTACTTTGTGAAGTTTCTCGATTTACCACTAAAAAACAATGTTTGGAAAATAAATCTAGTGAATGGAAAGAGTATTTCAACTAAGATACTTATTGAGGATAATAAAACTTCAGAATTTGCTTTGTCCTATCAATGGCATTCACCGTCATTAAACTTTACGGAGAATCTTTTAAATCAATATTACCCTATGGAAATACCATGGATCGATGTTGGATCCAATTTAGGTATCAGGTCTCTATTGTCACTCTCTGAAAAAAGACTGGTGTATTTTGTTGAGCCTAATTCGGAGGTTAATAAATTAAATATTGACAGATGTCTTTTAAATGGTTTTAAAAATTACACACTTTTCGAAGTTGGGGCTTCTGATCAAACGGGTACGATAGAATTTACCATTGATAAAACATCATATAATAGTTCAATTAATTCCAATTTAGTAGAGCAAGACTCGGTGGACCATAAAGAAATCATTCAAATTGATACGCTGGATCATCTATTCTCGAAAATTGCGGGTAACTATACAACTGCATGTATAAAAATTGATGTGGAAGGCCATGAATTAAATGTTTTAGAAGGATCTAAAAATATAATATCCAAATATTCACCGTGCTTTATTATAGAGGTTAATCAAAAAGGACAACATTTCTCGAAATTTATCCAGTACTTCACAGATTTGAATTATCAGATATTTGAAATTGGTGAGTTTAAAAGGAACCGTTATTATAAAAGAGTTAGAACGAATCATGAATACAATGATTCAGAGATACAATTTAATGATTTCTTTGCAATAAAAGATAATGAACTATTGAAAGTAGTAGGAAAATATGTTGTGTCTTAGGACTTTAAATAACTGATTTATATTGCAATTTTGATTTATTTTAAAATAGTTGCTAAAATGTCAGTTATACCTTTTACCTCTAATTTTTTGTAAAAAACTCATATAAAAATTAATCCAATATTATGTTTGTACTAATTATTTTTGCGATATTAATTGTTTCTGTCTTGCTCATACTAATTATATATAAGAGATATTCTGTTTTTAATATTGTAGTTTATGAAACAAAGGATGCGAATAAGATATTTGATTATCAAAAGTCTAAATTGATATTCAGGATAAGTCCTAAAATCAGATCAAAACTCAATGCTGTATTAACTATGGCAGATCCATTTCTACTGGTTCACAATAATGAATTATATTTGTTTTATGAAGAGAAGTCTGAATTAAATAATGGTGTGATCAAGGCATTTAAAACGAGTAATTTAAAGAACTGGCAGGATTTGGGAGTAATATTAAGTGAAACATGTCATTTATCTTTCCCATTTATTTTTGAGCATGACCATGAAATTTATTTAATGCCTGAAACATTTGATTATAAAAGCCTAAGTTTGTATCATTTTACTGATTTTCCACATGGTTGTACATTCAACAAAAATTTAATGACAGGAGAACACTTTATAGATTCGCATATTTATGAGAATGAGGGTGTCTATTATCTATTTACGAATAATTCGGATGATGAGCTCAGGCTTTTTTATTCATTTGATTTAACTGAATGGTCATTACATCCTAAGAGCCCGATTGTAACCGGTAAAAAGTATTCCCGCAGTGGAGGATCTATCCTGAAAAATGATGATAAATTAATCAGAATTGCTCAGGATACTTCGAATATGTATGGCGATAACTTTAATGTATTTGAGATTAACAAGCTCTCAGTAACAGAATATGAAGAATCATTGGTTCATGAAAATGTCATTAAAAAAGATATGAAGTGGAACGTTGAAGGGGGACATCATTTTAACAGCGTTTTATTTAAAGATCGATATATTTCTGTTTTTGATGGTAAAAAAAGTGTTTCTAATTTTGAAAAAATCGCTTATCCTTTTTTTAGAATAATACAAAAATTTTCAAGCAAGAGAATAATAGCTAAAACTAAGTTAAATGTAGAAGTAAGAAATACGTTTTCAATCATAATACCACTTTATAATAAAGCAGATTACATTCGAAAAGCGATTTGTTCGATTTCCAATCAGACTTATCAGGAGTTTGAAATTATTGTTGTGAATGATGGTTCGACTGATGATTCGTTGAAGAATTTAAAATCAATTATTTACGATTTACAATTTCCAGAAGAAAAAATCAAAATAATAGATCAAAGAAATCAAGGGGTTTCAATAGCACGAAATAATGCTGTTAAAATAGCTAAGAATGATTTTATTGCATTCCTGGATGCAGATGATTGGTGGGAACCTGATTATCTGGAAGAAATGAACGGTTTAATTGAAGAATACCCCAAAGCCGGAATTTATGGCAGCAGTTATTATAAAGTAAAGAACAATAAGATTATTCCTGCTAAAATTGGTGTTGAAAGCGGCTTTAGGAGTGGGCTGATAAATTATTGTCAGGTTTATGCTAAAACAATCTATCAACCACTTTGGACAGGTGCAACCATAATAAAAAAATCTATTTTTGAATCGGAAAATGGTTTTAAACCTAATTTGAAGTTAGGAGAAGATTTTGATTTATGGGTAAGAGTTGCTACGAAATATGAAGTTGCATTTATAAATAAACCTTTGGCATACTATAATCAAGATGTTGAATTAGCTGTCAGGGCAATTGGAGAAAAGTTATATGGACATAACGAACATATGCTTTTTTCAGATTATGGAGTATTAAATGAAAATCCCGATTTCCGTAATTTGTTTGAAGTGTTGTCATTATATAGTTTGCTGCCTTATTTTTTGGCTGGAAAAAACAAAAGCGAAACGTATATGATCCTTTCAGGTATCAATTGGAAGAAACACTCTTTTAAATATCGGTTGTATTATAGAATTTTACCTAAAACAATGGTTCGTTTTTGGATGAAATTTTTAAAGTTTGGTTCGAGGGTAAAAAAATATATAGTAAGATTAATCTAATTTGTTATCAAGTCGAATTTTAAATAAAAGACTATTCATTTGCCAATAACACACTAATTACTTACCAGAATGCACATTGCTTATTTACTTGGTTCCCTTAATCGTGGCGGTACAGAAACGTTACTCCTTGATGTATTCCGAAATGCAGGTAAAAGCAACCTGGATGCAATCGGTATCTATAGGAAGTCAGGTGTTTTAGAAAGCGAATTTATTGACAGTGGTTTGCAAATGCATAAAGAACCGACAGGTAACATTCTAAGATATATTCTTCAGTTACGAAAACAATTTCTAGATAATAAGATTCATATAGCACATGCTCAACAACCTATAGATGCATTGTCTGCATGGCTGGCATGCACCGGGACAGGAATAAAAGTTATTCTTACCTTTCATGGATATGATTTTGATGAAAGTATAGTAGGACGTTGGATTATTCGGTTTATTATAAAACGAACCGATTTTAATATTTTTGTAAGCAAGGCCCAATTGAAATATTATCAACAAAAATATCAATTAAATCCTGATAATCAACAGGTCGTCTGCAATGGCATTTCTTTTGATAAGCTGGAAGTAACCGATACCCGCAGAGCAACTTTAAGTAGTAACATTCCTGTTATAGATTCAAGCCATAAAGTATTTGCTTCTATCTCTTTACGGGATGAACTTCAACTTTCATCCGACACTCTTCTTTTTGGCTCTGTTGGAAACTTTGTTCCCGGTAGGGATCAATTGACTTTGTGCCTTTTTCTAAAACTGTTAAACCAACAGAACATTAATTTTCATTTCGTTTTTGTTGGGAAGCGTACAGAGAATGCACCTCAAATCTATGACGAATGTGTAAGATTCTGTGAACAAAATAAATTATCATATAGAGTCTCATTTTTAGGTTCAAGGAATGATGTTCCGGTTATTTTACATCAGTTGGATGCATTTCTTTATTCAACCGATCACGATACTTTTGGAATAGCAGTGGTTGAGGCAATGGCTGTTGGCATTCCGGTCTTTGTAAACGATTGGAATGTGATGAGGGAGATAACCGTCAATGGGAAATATGCTACGCTATATAAAACGAAGGATGAAAATGATTTACTTCAACAATTTATGTTATTTTTGCAGAACAAAGCTATTTATCAAGTTAAAGCAAAGAATGCAGCATTGTTTGTAAGAGAGCGTTATTCTATTGAAAAACATATTGAAGCTTTAAAGGTAGTTTATAATAAAATGATAAACATAGATTTAAGATAAATTTTCACAGATAAAACCTGGAATCTGAATTTTTATCTGCGCTTATCTATATTTTATTATCTGTGTTTATCTGTCTTCAATATCTATGTTTGTCTGTGTTTTATAATCCGTGTAAATCATAATTAATCTGTGCTAAACTACTTCCCCAAATACTTCACTTCCAAATCCATTTTCCTATATCTGGGAGTGCTGGTATTTTGTAATATTATATTTTTCTCACATGCTCTGCCTTTGATATGGTGGGCATTTGGAATTCTGGAAGTGATAAGTTTCTTCTATTTTTCCAATCAACTTACCCGTAAATGGTCAACTATATCCCCTAAAAAGTTTATTAAAAATCTTTTCCAGACAGCTTTGGTCATTCGATTGGTTTGGGTTGTGTTCAGTTATTTCTTCTACAACTATATGACCGGTTCGCCCTTTGAATTTGAAGCCGGAGATTCAACCGGATATAATAAAGAGGCTATCTGGTTGGCAGACATGATTCATAATGGCAATATCCTTCCATATTTCGAGTATATTAAAGGAAGATTTTCCGATATGGGATATCCGTTCTATTTGGGATGGCAATACTCAATTACGGATAAATCCATTCTTGTAGCACGATTGCTCAAAGCACTATATGGTGCTTTTACCTGCGTGTTGATTTACAAACTGGCTAATAGAAGCTTTGGTGATGGAGTCGGGAGAATGGCTGCAATTTTTTGCATGTTAATGCCTAATTTAATCCTCTATACCGGTTTGCATGTAAAGGAGACTGAAATGCTTCTTTTGATAGTTGCATTCATGGAACGGGCAGATGCTATGTTCCGGAATAAAAAATTTAATTTTATTGAAATTGCTCCACCGGTGGTATTGGCAGGTCTACTTTTCTTTTTTCGAACGGTGTTGGGTGTGACTGCATTCTTAGCCATGTTTACCACGTTGCTTTTTACTTCAAGTAGAATAATAGGTTTTGGAAAACGTATTGTTTTAATCGTTTGGATTTTAGCTGTAGTTGGTTATTTTATCGGAGGAACCATCAGTACAGAAGTTGAATCAGTTTGGGCGACCAGAGGAACTAATCAGGAAAGTTCCATGAAGATGCGAGCTACAGAGGCAAATGGAAATAAATTTGCCAAGTA
>Ga0302209_10000472_pt1 | contig 18779 bp, 17 predicted proteins | sample II_Fen_E3_1_FD_194574 | JGI IMG/M metagenome (GOLD analysis project Ga0302209, IMG submission 194574) | Peat permafrost microbial communities from Stordalen Mire near Abisko, Sweden - II_Fen_E3_1 | ecosystem: Environmental > Terrestrial > Soil > Wetlands > Permafrost | place: Sweden: Abisko...
TGAGACACCCTTTGTGAAACTTTGAGCCTTTGTGCCTTAGTGGCTATTGTTTTTTTGCCACAAAGTCACTAAGCCACAAAGTTTCACTAAGAAAAAACTAATCAAACGACATTGTATTACATATACTAAAATTAAAGATGAGGAAATCATTAGTCGTCTAATTATTTTGACTATAGTCTGTAAATTTGAACTTTAAAGATTATATAAAACAGGAGTATTTTAAATAACTTTTCTTTAATTTGTAAACGAACTTATGATACAGATTCGACAATTAGATGTAAACAGACTCTTGATACAAATTTGTAAACGATCAAATGATATTTATCAACTAATTACTAATTCACTATTCCTTCGGTTCCCACAATTCAATCTTGTTACCTTCTGCGTCCATAATATGGATGAATTTTCCAAAATCGTATGTTTCAATGTTGTCAAGAATGGTTACTCCGTTTTCTTTCAGATTGATTATAAGTGCTTCAATATTCTGAACCCGGTAGTTAATCATAAAATCCTTTTTTGAAGGTGCAAAATAGTCACTTCCTTTTTCAAAAGGAGTCCATTGAAGGGAGCCAATTTCCTCAGGTTTATTTATATCTCTGAATTCAAAACCCGAAGAGCCCCATTCATTGATTTCAAATCCTAAATTTTTGGCATACCAATCTTTCGTTTTCTGGACATTGTCTGAAAAGAAAAATATGCCGCCAATCCCTGTAACCTTTGGGGTTATGTCAACAGGTGAAGCAGAGTTATCTGTTGGATTTTTTTTGTCTTCCATATTTTTTGTTTTATGTTTTCAGTTTAGAATTAGCTCAATGTAAGTTAGAAGTTGTACGGCTGCAAAATATGACCTTCTCTATCTGTTTTTTAACCAGGCACTCAATTTTTTACCGGTTTATAGTAATGAATTACAGATCCACAACCAAACGTTTTTGTTTTTATAAGGTTGAGATTAATTCGATCTTTTATGTTTTCAAATAAAGGTAGCCCATTTCCTAAAATAATGGGGTGCACGCAGAGTTGGAATTCATCAATTAAGTCAAGTTGCATCAACGTTACAATTAAACTTCGGCTGCCGGCTAATATATTTTTACCCGTTTGCTGCTTAAGTTCTAAAACTTCTTCTTTTATAACTTCCCTTTTCAATATTGTATTTTTCCAGTCAACATTTTCCAGTGTGTGTGAATAAACAATTTTGGGAATGTTGTCAATTAGCACTGCAAAGTGATCCGTTGGTTGGTTACCGGTTGGATTTTTTACTATGACTGGCCAGTAACTTTCCATAAGTTGATAGGTGATCCTTCCGTATAAAAGGGTGTCAGCGTTACTTAACAGCTCATTGTAATGCTGAAGTAGTTCATCGTCCGGAATCATTGACGTGTGGTCACAAAACCCGTCAAGGGTCATATTGATGGCAGCAATTAGCTTTCTCATATTATTTCTCTTTATGATCCTACCGTACCGGTTTCTACTTTACCGGCACGCTTGTAATTAGCAAAAATTACTCCACTTGGTGTCACAGTACTTTCTGTTAATGTAAATGCAGCAGGAATGGAGCCATAGTTAAATAACTTTTTCCCTTTACCAAGTGTCAATGGGAAAATTTTAAGCCAAAGTTCGTCCACTAAATCATGCTTCAGCAACAACTGAGCGAGCTCACCACTGCCGTGAACCTGAATGTCAGAACCTGTAGAATTTTTGAGCTTTTCAATATCTGCCAGACTACTTAGAAATACCGAGTTTTTCCAGTCTGAGGTGGTAAGTGTCCCTGAGAGGACGTATTTTGTAACATCATTGATTCCCGGCCAAAAGTCTGCATGTTCAGGCCAGTAAGAGGCAAAAATCTCAAATGTTTTTCTGCCCAATAAAAGGTCGGCGGGTTTCATCTGTTTTTCCATCACCTGACCGCTGGCTTCATCAAAATAAGGTGCAACCCAACCGCCATATTCAAAACCGCCTGATGGATCTTCCTCAGGCTCACCAGGTGCCTGCATTACTCCATCTAAGGTAATAAATGATAAAACAATTATTTTTCTCATATAAATGACCTCCTGTTCTGATTTTTTAAAGTATTTCATTCCAACACTTCTAAAAATATTTTGTTCGCATTCGGTGTCATTTTACAAAGAGTCCTGACTTAAGTAGTTTAGGGTATATGGGTTACTGATTCTCGACATATTCCATTTGCGGGTATGTTTAGCTACGAAAGGAGTTCAGGATTAAAAACAGCTAAATACACGTCAGCTATTGTCCCCACATTACACTGACTCAACAAATCAAGAAATGTGAGAATGCAAAACTATTTCTATCAAATTTATGGGGTATTGATATCAACTATTAGTTATTTTTGTTTTGCTATTTCAAAGGCTTTATCATAAAATTCATCCCTGTTTTCTTTTATTCCTTGAATTGTCTTATTTACATAGACAGTTGGTAATATGCCTATACCATGATGCCGGGAACCGTTATGTTTTAAAACCTTCATACCTGTCCATGAGATTGTATATCCACCGGGTAAATCAAATGGATTAACATTTCCATTGGTCCCGGCAGTTGGTTGTCCTACAAGAATCGCTAACTTATATCCTTCTATATATCCCAAACAGCTTTCTGCATAACTAATAGCACTGCCATCAATAATGTATACGATTTTCTTATTTCCTAAGTAAGGTTTTCTTGCTTTCATAATGTGTATCCAATTTGCTTTATAATATCCCGCTACTTTTTCGTGGTCAGGATATATGAACTCTGGAATTTGCATCCACGAAGTGGTCGTATCATTCCTTTGCATGAGGTGGGTAATAAACTCATAATTATGTTTCGGATACCCTCTTGCATCACAGATAATTGCTTTACATTTTGAGAGTGCCGGCAACAGTTTTTTTATTGTATCCATTTCAATCAAACACATATTTAAGTACCAGATGCTGTCATTTAACTGCATGTAAGGTTTTATATTTTTCCATAATGCCATCTCCATATCATATGGATTACTATTCCGTATAATTTCAACCGACTTATTCTTGATTTTAAGTTTCATGAGTGACCCCTTCTCACCGGATAAGCTTGAGCTATTAACTCTGTAATTTAACCAGCCTTTTGTCCCTGCTGAGTTCCGGGATTCCATCTCCTCAAAATACTTTTTAGAACTGACCCCGTTTATTTGTGTCACAATGTCTCCAACTTTTATAGTGGGAGTATTATAAAAAGTATGAGTGATCACTAGCTTATCTTCTACCCATTCCCATTTTAAAGGAAGTGATGCATTATTTTGTGAACCTGAATTGACGTAGATATGCCCATCCTTTAACGGTGCGGTAAACTTTTCAAGAGTGATTAAATCATCCTTTGAGCTCACATCGTTAAAGCCTCTTGAAAGTGCTTTTGACAATTCATTGTCCCATTTTACATTCACAACATCAAAGTACGGATAGAAATGCTGGAATACATTATAAACAATTATAATGTTACCCAATCTGAGTGATAGCTTATCATGCTTAATCTCAAAACTGTCAATTTCAGTTTTCAGTTTCTTAAAAGCCAGAATATCCGCCTTAGGATACGTATTCTTATTATCTCTGTAAAGCACCAGAGGCATTTGACAATAAATTTCTTTACCAATTTCTTTTGTTATTATCGTTCCAAACTCAGGTTGAGCTTCAAATATTTTTTTTTCACCCGGATAGGAACCACTATTTACCCTAACACTTTTATAAATACCATCCCTTTTCATACCAATTCCGACTCCCCGGTGCTGCCAGAAAGTCTGACGGTATCCCTTTGTATTCGCGGGTATTATCGACTTTAAATCATATTCGGGTTTATTTTTCGATATTGAGAACCTGACAGAAGGGGCTATTGGATTAAAAAGATCGTTTAAAGTTGCAACCAATTGTTCTTTAGTCCTGCATTTCTCTATTTTTTCTGCACCATAGGCTGAAAACTTTACCCAATCTATTTGTGATGCTTCATCGCTTGGATGGAAATACTTTACATAGCCATATGCTTTTGCATAAGTTCGAAGGTTTTCGACTTTCGAGGAATTACTAATACAACCTCCTGGTAGAAATATTGTAACTAACAATCCAATAAAAACAACCTTGTTGCCCAATTTAAAATGCCTTACATTTATTGATGCTTTACATACAGCTTTGAAGTCCATTTGTTCTTTAAGATTAGTTTCATATTTTGCATTCTTCCCCTTCTTTGTAACGAGGTGGAGAGAAACAAGTGTCTGTTTATTAGTTATTTTAAGATTAAAGCACCAAAGATAGAAATTATATTTTAATTATCTTTTATCTATCTATGGATTTATTAGTTTATTCAACGAACTCTTAATTATGATAATCCTACAGATATATATTGGTTTAAAAATATAAATAAATGTCAGTACAGCTTTAAAAATAGTAACATCTCATATGGCTTATAATATTTAAAGGAATAAAACCTCACACATATCATCTCCTTTTAAAATATCTCAAAATTTTTAATCCGCTCCTCAGCTTTTTCATAAAAGATGTCCGTGAATGCAGGCAATGCTCCCGAGAGTAAATAGATTTGCGTTCCATTTTCCCGGGCATATTGATTCTCTACGGTGCCTGTTAGTTTAACAGCGGTGAAGAGTTTTAGTATATCTTTTGAAGGCCTGTTCCCGACCAGAATTACATTCTGAATTCTGTCTTGTTTTGGGATCCAGTAAATATAATCCGTATTGAACGAATATGCTTCTTTCATTTTACCCCGGTTGTAATAGTTCAGAGCACCTGCCTGCCCGTAGTTGTCGCAAAAAACGAGAGTATTTATCAACTCTGATGCCGGAATCAGGTGGTAAGCAACCAATGCCTTTGAAGCCATTTCCTTCCAACCCAACATATCAGCAAAATCCTGGGGCAATGCATGATTTTTCCCATCTTCCCAACGTAACATGCCGTATTTTTCAAAATCAGGAGAATGTTGTTGTATCTGAAAAGGTAAATATACAGGATAAACAACCTGTACCGTGCTGATAAAAACAAACAGGTTGCTGGCAAATAACAATGAAATAACTGCCGGATTCCATTTACCGTTTAAAATACTTTCGATGTAGACACTTCCAAATGCCAGGATAACCGGATATAAACCAATGGCATAATATCCTTTTGCTTTCAAAAGTGTAAAAAGAACAAGGATGAATATAAAACTGATCCCAACAAACCGGTACGGGCGGAATGGTTTGTAATAAGTGAATCCTGTTAATCCGGCAATTATCAGGAACAACGAACCTGCAAAAAACAGTACCTGATCTTTAAGGAAACCGGCAGCGGTATTGTTGATCAGCTGTGACGCTTTTAACGCCTTCATATGTTCCATTACAGGGAATTGATGGATTATCTGCCAGATCACATTTGGCAATAGTAAGATCAGTACAACAAAGGCTGCTTTCCATGTGTTCCTGTTCAGGAATATCTTTCGTTGGGGTGTCAGTAAAAGCCCTGATGTTAAACCAGCAAGTAGGAATACCAGGTTGTACTTGTTGTACATCCCGGCTGCAATTGTAACAGCCAGTACCCAGAGCCATACAGGCCTTGCTGATTGAATAAACTTCACGATCAGGTAGAAAATCATTGTCCAGGCCAGTATGTCGAACGAATTGGGCTGAAACAGCATATTAATCCGGGCAATAACCGAAAACAGGAGCGCTCCCGAAACCAGTATTTTGGCCGGTAGCCGCCCACCAATTGCTTCAACTATGAGCCAGCTGAATACAATGGTCAATGCACCAAACAGTGCGGGAAAAAACTTTACCCAAAACACTCCACCGCCCAATAAAAAGATAATTCCGGATACCAGGGAAGTAAACGGTGGTACGGATATAAAGCCAAATGCCAAATGACGAGCCTGATCGAGATGCAGGAACTCATCGCGATGCAATTCATACACCGGATTCACCACCAGATATTGCAATACCATTTTCAGGAGTACAATCAGAAGTAAAATCCAGTATTGACGGATAAATTGTTTAATGGTTGTATTCAAATTTATTCTAAATACTTAATTGCTTTTTATCCAAGGTTCCCTCCAATCCGGCTAAACATCATCGTTGGTTTCCAGTCTGCATTTTTCCCGTACACCATTCTGGTTCCAATCTTTGTCTGAACAAATCCATGTTGTTGAAGAAACTCACACCCGTCAATATTCCCGGAAGGAAGAACAGCCTTGTCAACTCTTGAATATTTCAATTTCATAAGTTCCAAACCGGCATGGATTGTGTCGGCAACAATCAATCCCTCTTTCAAATCAGGAATATAATATCCCAACACAGTACTATGGTACACATAAACAACAGAACTTCTCAAATAATCTGTCAACAGCGGAATCCTGTTTTCGCCGGACATCTTTTTATCCAGTTCGTAGATTCTACTCCGATACACTTCATGAAACGAAACAATATTTTCCGAAACAGGGGAATTCAACCATGGCTTTTCACGTTCAAAAAACAGATATTCGCACACGACTTTAAATCCCGCTTTTAGATAGACCGGTTTTCCGGGTTTCGTTGCTATCAATAAAATGGTTTCAATCGATTCCTGCCGTACTGTTTCTAACAGATATTTTACCAATTCGCTACCAAACCCCTTATTTCGGAATGAAGTTCCAACAATGATATGCGCCAACCAGGCTGTATGATCAAATGTTATGATTGTCCCGATTCCCACAATCTGTCCGTTTAAAGTTACCTTGATCGGATTGCAAAACGGATAGTGAAGATAAAACTCCATATCAGGGATGATATCCCCCCAGTCTTCAGGTTGCAGGGTCCGTATCTCAGGTAAGTCGATCCGGCTAATTTTTTCGAACTCCATAGTTTAATTTCCTTTCTGTTTATAAATAACCTTCTGCGTAAATCATACATAAACCTACCGTAAGACCAATTGCACCACCAAACATTACTTCTTTCAGGGTATGCCTTCCTAATACTATCCTCGACCATGCAATGGGTACACTGATCAAAAGCACGATGATCCCGACACGATAGTTTAAGGTCATAACCAAAAACGATAGGTAAAAGTTGAAGGATACATGCATGGAGCTCTTAATATATAAATTTACAAGTTGAGAAATAACAACGAGAATTAATGCAAATAACAGGCTTAAGCAAAGATTTCTGGACTGGCCGGTTAAAAACACAACAGCTGTTACAATGCTCAGTAGGGGAATAATAAAAAAAAACATTGATTTCCGTTGTTTTCTGTCCGAAACATCAAAATTGGTATACGAACCATTTCGTGATTTTAAGTACAACCGTAAAATTAAAGGGATAAAAATACATCCTATAATCAATGCTGAATTAAAAGAAGCTGTTTTGACATCTTCAAAAGTAAATAATACGAATGCCGCATACAGTGGAATTGTCAATAAAGGGTGTCCGGCAACAGATACAAGTTGAGCAATTTTCTTCTTCATTTGGTTTTTCGTTTAAAAAATTCATGTCCAGGATGAGTACATGCCCATTCTTACTTTCATCATTATTCCACACCGGTAACTGTACTTCGTCTTTCAAACAGAATCGTATTTCTCCATACATTGTTCATTTTAGCCACTTTCTCACGATAGCCGATTTCCCTGAATCCTGATTTTTTATGTATGGCAATGCTTGCTGAGTTTTCAGGGAAAATACCAGATTGTAACGTCCAGTAACCATGACATTCGCTTTCGTGAATGATTGATTCGAGTAATTTTGTTCCGATTTGCTGCTCTCTGTACTTATTCCCGACATATACACTGACTTCAGCAACCCCCGAATAAACAGCTCTGGCGGAAACGGACGACAAAGCTGCCCAACCGGATATCTCGTTATCAACTTCTGCCACGATCCGGCAATCTAATACATGGGCAGCATTCCATTCCTCCCAGGTAGGAACAATCTGTTGAAAAGTAGCAATCCCCGTTTCTATGCCCTCTTTGTAAATTTCGGCAACAGACATCCAATCTGTTGCTTTCATTTCTCTAAATGTTATATTCATATCTTTGTAAATAAGTCAGTTATTAAGTGTAAGAATAGGATGATCCTTTCATTCTCCAAAAATACAACATTCATTGTATTTTTCATATTATTTCTTTAAATAAAATTACCTTAATTTAATTTGAAGACCATTGCTCAAGAAAGAGGAGCGGAGCAAAATTTGATAATCTATAATTTCCATATAACAGACAACCCCAAGCCTAAATAGAATTTAAAGAGTAGTAATACGATTTTTCCATAATTAGAAAAGATAGTATAAACGAACTTTCGGTAACAGTGCTAATTTGCAACATTTAATGGGCTTGTGTTCGTTTTTTGTTTCATTGTTGAAAAGGATATATCTCATTTTAAATTTCATTTTTACAATTTTTTATAGCTGTATAGCTGTATAATTGAATAATTGAATAATTGATTTATATTATCACATTTTAGCTCCAGCTAAAGCTGGAGACTATTGAAAAAAAAGCAAATGCGGTCAATGCGCCAAAACCTATCTTTTTATTCCCCTTTTACACCCCTTTTATTCCCCTTTCCCTTGAACCGGTATCCTGTCCATTAAATATCCGTATATAGTCCATTAGTAGTCCGTATCTATATAAATACGGACATATAACGGACTTTATATGGACATGTAACGGAGTATATACGGACCTATGTAAAAGGGGAATAAAAGGGGAGTAAAACCATAACCGAATAGAAGAAGTAAAAAGTCTGATTATTTACTATTTAAAATATGCATTTACGAAATTAATCATTGAGTAAAAATAGACCCATGCAAACAAAAATTTAAAGGGAATCAGGGATACTAATTAAGATTTATTTAACAGAGAATGACTTAATGTAGAAAATAATAAAAGTAATCTGTGAAAATCAGTGTAATCTGTGGACAATTTTTTATTTAATCTCTTTTATTAATTAAGAAATTTGTGTGAATCTGCCTAATCTGTGGACAATATTTTCTTTAATCTCTTTCTGGAATCTTTAGACAATCTCCTTTATAATTTCTTATCTTAAAAAAGTAATCTGTGTGAATCAGTGTAATCTGTGGACAATCTTTTCTTTAATCTCCTTTTGGAATCTGTAGACAATCTCCTTCATAATTTCTTTTATTAAATAATTAATCTGTGTGAATCAGTGTAATCTGTGGACAATCTTTTCTATAATCTCTTTCAGGAATCTGTAGACAATCTTCTTCATAATTTCTTATCTTAAAAAAGTAATCTGTGTAAATCAGTGTAATCTGTAGACAATCTTTTCTTTAATCTCTTTCTGGAATCTGTGGACAATTTTTTCTTAAATCTCTTTATGAAATCTGTGGACAATTTCTTTCTTTATATATTAAATCTCTATTAAAAAAATAGATAACAATGATAACTATAATAAATTTCCTTAATTTTGCAGCCGTAATTAAACCATCGTATGAAATTAGAATCTAATGTCATTATGAATGAGCCTGTAGAAAGAATTATGGGAAAGATTAGCAAGATGTCGCAGGATAATCTTCGCAGCATCTTGTCCCATCTTGATATTGACCGGTCATTTTATCCTTTGCTGCTTATTGAATCGGGGAAGGGTATTACACAACAGGAACTTTCGCGGGAGTTATCGTGTGATAAAGTTCAGGTTGTACGTATTATTGATTATTTATCTTCGAACGGTTACGTAGAAAGAATACCGAATAAGACGGATAAACGAAAATATGAACTGGTCATTACCGAAAAAGCAATAAAAGTCATCCCTGAAATTAAAAAAGCTTTTCACGAAGTTTCTCTTTTCTCATTAAAAGGGTTATCGGAACATCAGAAAGGTGAATTATACAGCATGCTTGTAAAAATAGAATCAAATCTTTTTAACTTATAAAAGCCATTTACCCAATGAAAAAAAAGTCAACTATCTTTATTGCTATCATTATTCTATTAATATTTGCCTTTTTTTTAAGAATGGCATTTACAAAACAAACGGATAAGGGAAAGAATTCTGATTCAAAAGCAAATGCTCAAAAAAGAGTGGATGCATACATTGTTAAGCCCTCATTGCTTATCAATGAGATATCAGTTACCGGTTCGTTACTTGCTTTCGAAGAAGTCACTCTCCAGAATGAAGTGGCAGGACGAGTCGTAAAACTCAATTTACCAGAGGGAAAATTTGTAAGAAAAGGAACTTTGTTAGTAAAGCTATTTGATGATGATCTTCAGGCAACCCTAAAGAAACAACAATCTCAATTAGCCATACAACAACAGATTTTCAAAAGGCAATCTGAATTGTTGAAAGCAAACGGAATTAGTCAGAATGATTATGATCAGACCATTTTGCTTGTAAATTCGATTAAGGCGGATATTGAAGTACAGAGAACATTAATCCGAAAAACAGAGGTCCGTGCTCCTTTTGATGGGGTGATTGGATTACGAAAAATAAGTGTGGGTGCTATCGTAACCCCTTCTACTTTGCTTTCGACTATTCGCAGTGAAAATAAAATAAAACTCGATTTCAGTGTTCCCGAAAAATACGGTGCGGTTATCAAAAGCGGCATGAAAGTAAAATTCACGATGTATAATGATGATACGCAATTTGAAGCGAATGTTATTGCTACCGAAGAAGGAATTGATGCAACAACCAGGAACCTCAAAGTTAGGTCCATAGTGACCAGTAAATCAAAACTATTAATTCCCGGAGCATTTGCAAATGTTCAGCTTAGGCTGAGTGAAAATGCAAATTCACTTTTAATTCCCACACAAGCCATTATTCCTCAGGAACAGAGCAAAAGTATCATTATAGCTCAAAATGGAAAAGCTCATTTTATTCCGGTATTAACAGGCATTCGAAATGCTTCAAACATAGAAATAACCAAAGGCATTCAACCCGGCGACACCATTATTACATCAGGATTACTATTTCTGAAAGAAGGTGCAAAATTAAATTATTCTTCCATAACAAATAAACTACGATGATATCAGATACAGCGCTTAAACGTCCAATAGGTTCCATTGTAGTGAGTCTTATCATTATTTTGATGGGAGCAGTAGGATTCAGTTTTCTTGGTATCAGACTTTACCCGGCCATTGATCCACCTGTAATTACAGTTCAGACGAGTTATACCGGAGCCAATTCCGAGATTATAGAATCTCAGATTACTGAACCGTTGGAAAAAAACATTAACGGGATAGAAGGAGTAAAATCTATTTCGTCACAATCTTCTACAGGTCAAAGCTCCATCACGGTTGAATTCAATTTGGGTGCCGATTTAGAGAAAGCGGCCAATGATGTACGGGATAAGACTTCGCAAGCAATGAGAAGTCTGCCACTTGATATTGACTCTCCACCGACTGTTACAAAAGCAGATGCGAATGGTGATCCAATTATAATGCTTACTGCTCAAAGTAGTTCCATGAATGCCATTGAACTGAGTGATTATGCAGAGAATGTATTGCTTGAAAAACTGCAGACTATCCCGGGTGTAAGTTCAGTGTCCATTTATGGTCAGCAAAAACCGGCCATGCGTCTTTGGCTCGATCCGGGTAAAATGACGGCTTATAATCTTACAGCAACTGATATTAATACAGCACTTGCTAAAGAAAATGTTGAAATGCCGGGAGGTAAGATTCGAGGAGGTGCAACAGAACTTACGGTAAAAACTTCCGGCAGATTAGAAACTGAAGAAGATTTTAATAACCTGATAATAAAACAAACCGAAAGTCAGATTGTAAAACTGAATGATATTGGTGAAGCAGTTCTGGGACCTGAGAATGAAGAATCGGGCTCCACAATAAATGGCAATAGCGGGGTGATGTTAGCCTTAATCCCACTACCGGGTGCTAATGACATTCAAATTGCCGATGAATTCTATAAACGTCTTGATCAGATTAATCAGAATCTACCTAAAGGCATGGAATTGAATATCGGACGGGATAAATCAATATTTGTAAGACAATCGGTGACGGATGTATTGGAAACTTTGCTTATTGCAATATTTCTGGTGGTACTGATCATCTTTTTATTCTTCAGAAACTGGATTATTGCATTACGACCTCTTATTGATATTCCGGTATCGCTGATAGGTACCTTTTTTGTTATGTATCTTTTTGGCTTCTCGGTCAATGTGCTTTCGCTGTTAGGTATTGTGCTGGCAACAGGGCTGGTGGTGGATGATGGTATTGTGGTAACCGAAAATATTTTTAAACGAATAGAAAAGGGCATGGATAAATATCAGGCTGCCAAAGAAGGTACCCGAGAAATTTTCTTTGCTGTTGTTTCAACATCTCTTACATTGGCCATTGTATTTATACCGGTCATTTTTTTACAGGGATTTACCGGACGGTTATTTCGTGAGTTTGGTATTGTAGTGGCATCTGCTGTTTTAATTTCGGCTTTTGTATCACTTACTCTGACGCCCGTATTAAATGTTTTTCTGGGTGGTTCGGCAACGCATCATTCAAAATTTTATATTGCCACTGAACCATTCTTTTTGGCAGTAGAGAAGAAATACAGACGCTTTTTAGCCTTTTTTATAATCAATAAATGGATTTCTTTTGCCATACTCGGAATATGTATATTGCTTATTGTCAGTATTTTTAGCACTATAAAATCAGAGCTGGCACCGGACGAAGACCATAGTTATATTCGTACAAGTATCACAGCTCCCGAAGGAACCGAATATACCACTACAAAAGAAATCATTGATAAAGTTGCAAAAATAAACAGCGACCTTGGTTCTGATGCTAAATTCACACTTGCACGTTATGGTGGAGGGCACAGTTCCAGTGTCAATACCGGAAATGTCATGACTTTTCTTTCCGAACCTGCAGATAGGAAGTTAACACAAAAGGAGTTAGCTAAAAAATTATCTAAAATTTATGAAACGATCCCTGATGCCCGTATAACTTCAAGTCAGGAACCAACCATTACGACTTCAAACTCCAGAGGATTGCCGGTACAGTTTGTTTTACAAAATCTTGATTTTGATAAAATACAAACAATTTTACCGAAATTTATTGAGGAGGCACAAAGTAATCCAGTGTTTACGAATGTCGATGTGGATTTAAAATTCAACAAACCGGAGTTAAATATAAAAGTAAACCGTTTAAAAGCCAACAGTCTGGGTGTAAACGAAAAAGATGTATCTGATGCACTGGATTTAGCTTACAGTGGAAGCCGGTACGGTTATTTCTTACGGAATAACAGGCAATATTATGTAATTGGTCAGGTAGCTCGTGAAGATAGAAATACTCCGGCAAATATCTCATCCTTATATGTTCGTTCTAGCACAGGCAATATGATCCAGCTGGATAATCTGGTTACGATGCAGGAAAATAGTAAACCTCCAATTTTATATCATTTTAACCGGTATAAATCGGCTACTGTTTCAGCTAACCTTGCTGAAGGAAGAACGTTAGGGGAAGGAATTGCCGAAATGCAAAAAATTGCCGATAAACTCCTGGATCCTACATTTACAACTGCCCTGGCCGGGCAATCGAGAGATTTTGCAGAAAGTAATTCAAATATCTCGTTCGCATTGATATTAGCTTTGTTACTGATTTATCTTATTCTGGCCGGACAGTTCGAAAGTTTCCGCGATCCGTTTATTATTATGCTTACCGTGCCAATGGCTATTGCCGGAGCCATGCTTTCACTCTGGATTTTCGGACAAACACTGAATATATTTTCCGAAATTGGAATGATTTTATTGATTGGTATAGTTACAAAGAATGGTATTCTGATTGTAGAATTTGCCAATCAGAAACGAAAGCTGGGAATGAACAAAAGGGTTGCTGCCTTTGAATCGGCAGCAGCTCGTTTCAGGCCTATATTAATGACTTCACTGGCAACTATATTTGGTGCATTACCAATTGCCCTGGCACTGGGAGCAGGCTCTACAAGTCGTATTCCGTTAGGTATTGTTGTGGTTGGCGGATTGTTCTTTTCATTAATACTTACACTATTTGTTATCCCGGTAACTTACATTGTATTGTCAAGTAAAACAAAAAAAACAGTTTAACAATGAAATACGAAAATAATCAAAGAAGCAGGAAGTACATATACATGCTGTTTTTACTTGCTTTTTTCCCTGCTTTGCAGGCTCAGGAAAAATTATCATTGGAAAATGCAGTTAATATGGCATTAAAAAATAACTTCGACATATCGATCGCCAACAATAGTTCCACCATTTCAAAGGTAAACAATACGTCCGGGAATGCAGGGATGTTGCCTACCGTGGCAATCGTTGGTACAGGAAACTACAGTTTAAATAACAGGTATCAAAAGAACACGGACGGTACTTCGGTGAACTCAACTGCCTTAAATACAACTTCACTTACTGCAGGTGCGGAACTGTCATGGACTATATTTAACGGAGGGAAAATGTTTGTAACCAAAAGCAAACTGAATGAGATACAAGCTCTTGGTGAAATCCAATACAGGGATAAAGTGTTACAAACCCTGTTCAATGTTATTGGTGCCTATTATGATGTTGTAAGACAGAATCAACAATTGAAATCAATCAATGAAGCATTAAGTTATAATAAAGAACGGGTAAAAATTTCTCAGGCAGGGTATAATGCCGGTTCGCTCATTAAAACTGATTTACTGCAGGCTAAAATAGATTTGAATGTTGCATTGGAAAGCCAGATTAATCAGCAATTTATAATTGTTCAGGCAAGGAAAACTCTGAATCAGTTGTTATGCGTCTCGAAAGATTCTGACTTATTGGTTACGGATTCAATTCAATTGAATTATACACCAAACAGAAATGACCTTATTCAAAGATTGAATGCATCCAATACATCAATTTTATCTTTTCAGAAGCAAATTGACATTGCCAATCTGGCTGTAAAAGAATTTAAAAGCGGATATCTTCCCATTGTCGATTTTAATGCCGGATATTACTTTTCACAGTCAACCAATACGAATGCCTCTATTTCACAAAGCCGGACTGTTGGTCCTCAGGTGGGAGGAACACTTGTCATACCATTATTCAGTGCGGGTGAAAATAAAAGAAAAATTGCAGTTGCCAGGCTTGAATCAGAGAATGCAAATTTAGATCTGCAAAACATTAAATTACAGGTAAATATTTTATTGGAAAATACGCTGACTGATTATGAAAATCAACAGCGATTACTTGAAATTGAAACTGAAAACAACGAACTGGCACTGGAAAATATAAAAATCAGTCTTGAACGTCTTCGTCTGGGACAATCCACGTCACTGGAAGTGCACATTGCTCAGGAAGATTATGTACAATCAAATACACGACTCATAAACTTTCGTTACAACCTCAAACTTTCAGAAACCAAATTGAAACAACTTGTTTCTGGATTATAACAAAAATCAGATATTCGTTTTCAAAATCAATTTAATAATGGTGTAGCTAAATAAGTTACACCTTTTTTAATGTACCGGATTCTTTAAAAAGGGCTAATTTATGTGTGAAATATGTAAGATTTTTCATGAATTATGTAACGCTTTGAATGTCAAAACCAACGACCTTTGCAACGTGAAAACAAATTCACAGAAAAACTTAGAAATATGAAAAAGATAATGTTTTGCATAATGGCATCATTTATAATGCTGTCATTTATTCCTACTCAGTTAAAAGCTGAAACAGAAAAAAGTACTGCTACAGCAGTGACAACTAAAACAACCGAATCGACCAATGCAAATGCAGTTGCTACAGTTAATGCAGCAGAAGATGCTAAAGCTGAAGCTCAATTAGCACGTCTGGAAGAAATCAAAGCAATGGACATGTCCGAATTAACTCCTTCCGAAAAGAAAGAATTACGAGAAGAAGTTCATATGATTCAAAATCAACAGGACAGACATGACAGAGATCGTGGTTACGGTGACGGTGATGGTCGTAGGCATCATCGTGGTGGGATAGTATTTGTCGGAGGCGGCGGATTATTACTTATCCTTTTAATCCTTTTATTGCTTTAACAAACTGATTGAAATCAAAAAATAAAAAATCCCAACGAAAATATCGTTGGGATTTTTTATTTTGTTCATCACTGATCATTGATCATTAATAATTAAACACTATTCGAGTTCTATTAAAATGTCATCCTGCATAACTGCCTGTCCGGGAGCTACTGAGATAGATTTAACAACACCTTTCTTTTCAGCTAAAATGTTATTCTCCATTTTCATAGATTCCATTACTAACAATAAATCCCCTTCTTTAATAGTAGCACCTACTGTTGTAGCAATGCTGATTATACTTCCGGGTAGTGGCGATTTTATGTTGTTGGCACTTGGCCTGGAGTGTGTAAGAGCAGGAGCGCCTTTTACTGTTATTTTATTATCTCCCGGATTTGTCACAACTTCTTTACGTACCAGGATAGGAGTTTTCAAAGTATTCACTTCTTGCTCTAATCCTACGGCATACGATTTACCATTCACTTCTATATCGGCTTTGTTACCTTCTATTGATTTGACATTCACGCTGTATGAAGCCCCATCGATTGTAAATTTGAATTTCTTCATACTAGGTTATCTAAGATTATTGTTTGTACCATAAATTTTTGAACTCCATGGCGAATATCGTCTTTCGATGCGTTTAATCGTAATAACATTACTTTCATCATCGTGTACTTCGTCATAATACAAATGTAAAGCCATTGCAATAGCTACAATATCGGTTGTCGGGATTTCTCCGTTATCATTTCCTGTTGAAGCCAAGCTGCTTTTTTTACCAAAAAGTTTTTCAAATATCATAGGATTGATTATAAAGGAATGTTAGAATGTTTCTTTGGTGGATTGACCACTTTCTTAGTTTCCAATGCCTGGAAGGCACGTATTACCCTGAAACGTGTATTCCTTGGTTCAATGATATCATCAATATAACCATAAGAGGCAGCCTGATAAGGATTCGCGAATTTTTCTTTGTATTCGTTTACTTTTTCACTGACAAAAGCAGCCTTACCTTCAGGATCTTTAATAGCTGAGATAGCACGACCTTCCAAAACTTCAATGGCACCGGCGGCTCCCATTACTGCAATTTCGGCAGTTGGCCAGGCGTAATTGAAATCACCACGCAATTGCTTGCAACTCATTACATCATGAGCACCACCATATGATTTACGAATAGTTACCGTTACTTTCGGAACGGTTGCTTCACCGTATGCAAACATTAGTTTAGCACCATGAGTGATGATACCGGCATATTCCTGACCTGAACCTGGCAGGAAACCCGGAACATCAACCAATGTCAATACAGGAATGTTGAAAGCATCACAGAAACGTACAAAACGGGCTGCTTTACGGGAAGCATCACAATCAAGGACTCCCGCGAGGAAGTTAGGCTGATTGGCAACAATACCTGTAGGAGCACCGTTGAAACGAGCAAAACCAACAATAATATTACGTGCATAATGACGGTGAATTTCAAGGAATTCATCATTATCAACAATAGCATGGATAACGTCCTTCATGTCATAAGGCATATTCGGATTATCCGGAACAATTGAGTTCAGTTTGTCATCCAACCGAATTATAGGATCGGTATTTTCAAACAAAGGCGGTTCTTCAAGATTATTCTGAGGAAGATATGAAAGTAATTTGCGGATAAGCAACATGCCTTCTTCTTCGTTTTCTGCCTTGAAATGCGATACACCCGATTTACGAGAGTGAACATCTGCACCACCAAGATCTTCAGTTGAAATATCTTCACCGGTAACAGATTTAACAACCTTAGGACCGGTAACAAACATGTAACTGTTTTCTTTTGTCATTATAACAAAATCGGTGAGGGCAGGAGAGTACACTGCACCACCGGCACATGGACCGAAAATAGCTGATATCTGAGGTATTACTCCCGATGCCAATATATTCCGTTCAAAAATTTCTGCATAACCTGCCAGAGAAGTAACACCTTCCTGAATACGTGCACCACCCGAATCATTGATACCAATAACCGGACAACCCATTTTCATGGCCATATCCATTACCTTACAAATTTTAAGTGCCATTGTTTCTGACAATGATCCGCCGAAAACTGTAAAATCCTGTGCAAATACATACACTGTACGTCCATCGATAGTACCATGACCTGTTAGAACACCGTCTCCCAGATACTTTTCTTTTTCCAAACCGAAGTTTGTACAACGATGGGTGACGAACATGTCCAGTTCTTCAAAACTGCCTTCGTCCAGCAACATTTCCAAACGTTCACGTGCTGTAAACTTGCCTTTGGCATGTTGTGAAGCAATTCTCTTGACACCACCACCCAATTTGGCCTGTGCCCGTAAATCGATGAGGTTCTTTACCTTTTCTTGATTTTCCATTTTATATGTGTCTTTAGTCAAAGGTTGTTGTTTTTCGGTACAAAATCACGTGTAAGTACCCATCAACCTGTAACTGATTACTAATTATTTGTTTGGATCTTCGCAAAGTTCTGTCAACACACCAAAAGTAGATTTTGGATGCAAAAAGGCTATGTTTAACCCTTCAGCTCCTTTACGTGGTTGTTTATCAATCAATAAAACACCACGTTCGGCAGCAAGATCCAATTTAGCCTGCAATCCTTCTACTGCAAATGCAATATGATGAACTCCTTCGCCTTTCTTTTCGATAAATCTTCCAACTGGCCCTTCCGGATCGGTAGATTCCAGCAATTCAATTTTGGTTTGTCCTACTTTAAAAAAAGCTGTTTTTACTTTTTGTTCTGGAATTTCTTCCATGGCATAACATTTTAATCCTAATACGTTTTCGTAATAAGGAATAGCTGTTTCAAGACTTTTTACTGCAATGCCTAAATGCTCAATATGAGTTGGTTTCATAATAATATATATAT